>ENA-OQHN01000001-OQHN01000001.1-human-gut-metagenome-genome-assembly--contig:-NODE-1-length-302169-cov-66.573751_pt1 | contig 302169 bp, 242 predicted proteins | sample MGYA00242564_ERZ504721 | MGnify/ENA primary metagenome ERZ504721 (study PRJEB26092, sample SAMD00036212) | human gut metagenome | host: Homo sapiens | study: EMG produced TPA metagenomics assembly of...
CCTGCAGTATCTGCTGGGCCTGGTCGGTAACGTGTCACTGCCCGACGGAACGGTTGTCGACGGCACCAACGCCGCAAAGGTCCTCATGCACGATGTGTACTGGAACTATCCGGTCGAGGAGTCTGACGGCATCTTTGCATCCGTCGCCAGCGCTGCCTTCGACAAGATCCTTGGCGGTATCGGCGATGTCGATGTTACGAAGCTTGTCAGCGCCGTTGAGCGCGGTGCCGAAGAGGGCCGCCTGATCGCTTGGATGAGAAACGATGATGAGCAGAATGCCATCAAAGAGACGGGCATTGACGCTTCGCTGCCCGATCCGGATGATCCGAGTGCCGATCCCGTTGCCGGCGTTTACTTTAACAACCTGAGCTTCTCCAAGCTCGACTGGTATCTGAACGCCGACACGCAGATTGGCCAGGGCATCAAGAACGGCGACGGCACATGCTCGTATCGCATCGCCGTTACCCTGACGAACATCATGACGCAGGAGGAGGCCGGCAAGCTGCCCGACTACGTCGCGGCGAGCGCGCCCGATGCCGCGCGCGACGACGAGCGTCTGAATGTCTCACTGTTTGCCCCGACGGGCGGCAACATCAGTGACCTTACGGTTGAGGGCACCCAGTTTGGTCTTGGCGCCGCTACGTGGCATGGAATCCCCTTCTATTCGGGTACCGTTGACCTGCATGCTGGCGAGACGACGACGATCACGTATACGCTGACCACGTCGGCCGAGGCGGGGGACAAGCCGCTTACGCTGCGTCAGACTCCTACATGCCAGGCGGCTCGCGACAGCGCGTCGGCGTAGGGTTTTTCTGGTAGCGCAGATAATCGAGTACCATTTTGGGGCGGACAGGCAATCTGTCCGCCCCTATTTTGTAAGGAGAGCGCATGAAGTACTTTGGCACCGACGGCTTTCGCGGTGAGGCCAACGTTGGGCTGACGGTAGAGCACGCTTATAAGATTGGCCGTTTTGTGGGCTGGTATTACGGCGCCAACCGCGAGCGCAAGGCGCGCGTCATCGTGGGCAAGGACACCCGTCGCTCGAGCTATATGTTTGAGGCGGCGCTGGTGAGTGGCTTGGTCGCGAGCGGTGCGGACGCCTATATGCTGCACGTGATCCCCACGCCGGGCGTGGCGCATCAGGCCGTGGAGGGCTGCTTCGATTGCGGCATCATGATCAGTGCGAGCCACAACCCGTTTTGCGATAACGGCATTAAGCTCGTCAACAGCGACGGCTTTAAGATGGACGAGGACGTGCTGGAGCTCATCGAGGACTATATCGATGGCAAGAGCGAGGTGCCGCTGGCAACGGGCAATCACATCGGCGCCACGGTGGACTACATGCAGGGCCGCAACCGCTACATTGCTTCGCTCATCGCCAGCGCGAACTTTTCGCTGCAGGGCGTCAAGATCGGCATTGACTGCGCCAACGGCTCGGCTTCCTCGGTGGCCAAGCCGGTGTTTGACGCGCTGGGCGCCGACGTGCGCGTGATCAATGCTGCGCCCGATGGCTTTAACATCAACGTCGACTGCGGCTCCACGCATATGGAGCGCCTGCAGCGCCACGTGGTGGAGCAGGGGCTGGACGTGGGCTTTGCCTACGACGGCGATGCCGACCGCTGCCTGGCCGTGGATGAGCGCGGTCGCGTGGTAGACGGCGACCAGATCCTGTACGTGTGCGGCGTGTATCTGAACAAGCACGGGCGACTCTCGGGCGGTACCGTGGTGCCGACGATTGCCAGCAACTTTGGCCTGGTCAAGTCGCTGGAGCTTGCCGGTCTGAGCGCCGTGACCAGCGGCGTGGGCGACCGTCACGTGTATGCCAAGATGCGCGAGGGCGGCTACAGCCTGGGTGGCGAGCAGACGGGCCATACGATCTTTGGCGATATCGAGCGCACGGGCGACGGCATTATGACCTCGCTGCGCGTGATGGAAGTGATTCGTGCCGAGCGCGAGACGCTCTCGCAGCTCACGGCTCCGTGCAAGCTGCTGCCGCAGGCGCAGGTGGCCGTGCACGTGGCGGACAAGGACGCCGCGCTCGAGAACATGGGCGTGCAGAACGCCATCGCCGAGGCCGAGGCCGCGCTGGCAGGCGAGGGCCGCGTACTGGTGCGCAAGAGCGGAACCGAGTCGGTGATCCGCGTTTTGGCCGAAGCCCCCGACCAAGCCGCCGCCGACGCCGCCATGAAGCGCATCGCCAACGCGCTCGAGGCTCTGTAGTTACGCGGTTTTACCAAACCGCGTAACTACTCGACGCTGCAAACGGCCCCAAGCGGCAATCTGACGTTCAATTTCAAGGGCGCGACCAGAAGGTCAGGGCCCTTTCATTTCACGTCACCTTGCTCGCTTAGGGTCGTTTTCGCTGACGTTGCCAAGACATTAGCGTCAACGAACTAGTCATTGGGTACCTAGTTATTGGGTGAAAAAAGGGGACGCTGCGGATTGGTTCCGCGGCGTCCCCTTTGCGTTGGCGTGTCGGTTATGCCTTACAGCTCGTAGAGCGTGGTGAACTTGTCCTGCAGGTAGCTGCAGTAGTAGCGGGCATCAAACGCCATGCCGCATGCGCCCTCGATAAGCTCCGGTGCGTCCTTGGCGCGGCCCCACTGCCAAATGTGCTCGCCCAGCCAGGCACGGACGGGTGCCAGATCGCCGCTCGCGCAGGCACCGGTAAGGTCGACGCCGTCGCGGCACATGGCCGGCACAAACATGGCGTCGTAGGCACTGCCCAGCGCATAGGTGGGGAAGTAGCCAAACGAGCCGCCGCTCCAGTGCGTATCCTGCAGGCAGCCGCGCGTGTCGTCGGGAACGGGAATGCCCAGGTACTCATCCATAAAACGATTCCAAAGCGCGGGGATATCCTTGGCCGTGGCCTCGCCGGCAAACAGCATACGTTCGATCTGGTAGCGCACCATAATATGCAGCGGGTAGGTGAGCTCGTCGGCCTCGGTGCGGATCAGCGACGGCTGCGCGATGTTCACGGCGCGGTAGAGCGTGTCCTCGTCGACGTCGCCGTAGACCTCGGGCGCGTGACGGCGCAGTACCTGCAGCAGCGGTCCCATAAAGGCGCGACTGCGACCCACGGTGTTCTCAAAGAAGCGGCTCTGGCTCTCGTGGATGCCCATGGAGGTGCCGCCCTCCAGGCAGGTGCGCGCATAGGCGGGATTGACGCCCAGCTCGTACATGGTGTGTCCCGCCTCGTGGATGATGCTGTAGACGTTGGAGATGCAGTCGTCTTCGTAGATGTGCGTCGCGATGCGCGCATCACCCACGGCAAAGCCCTCGCTAAACGGGTGCTCAGTAAAGGCAAGCGTGGTGTCGTTCAGGTCCAGGCCGACGAGCTTCATAAGGTCGAAGCTCATGGCGCGCTGGGCAGCCTCGGGCACGCGGGCGTGCAAAAAGTCGGCAGCTGGCTGCTGGCCGCGCTCGCCGATGGCGTGCACGAGCGGAACGACCGTGGCCTTGACCTCATCGCAAAACGCGTCGAAGCTCTTGGCGGAAAGGCCACGCTCGTACTGGTCGAGCCAAACATCGTATGGGTCGCGCTTGGGGTCCATGAGCTCGGCCTGATGCTTAAGTTGGGCGACGATTCTATCCACATAGGTCTCAAAGCTCGCCCAGTCGTTGGCTGCCTTGGCCTTGCGCCACACGGCGTCCGCCTCGCAGGTGAGCCTGGTCCAGGCCTCGGCTTCTTCGGTGGGGATGGCACTGGCCTCACGTTGATCGCGGCCGAGCACACGGATCTCGTCGAGCAGCTGAGGGTCGTCGATTTTGCCGCCGGCGACGGTCTCGCGCGCTAACGAGCGTACGAGCTCAACGGACTTCTCGCTGGTCAGCAGCTTGTGATGCTCGCCGGCAAGCGTGCCCATGGCGTCGGCACGCGCTGCTGCGCCGTTGGCGGGGGCAATGGTCGCGCCGTCAAACTCGGCAATCTTGAGCAGGTACTCACGAGTCCACAGCTTGCCTTCGAGCTTGCGGAATTTTTTGACGGCCTTATCGACCTTCATGCCTTTGGATGTCTTGCCCGCTGCAGGCTCGGCCTTCTTATCGAGTTTCTTTCCCATACCATATCCTTGATCTCGTGAGCCGAGCGCTTCGGGTGGGCGCGCGGCCAGTTTGCACAGCTACCTGCCTTGTACCCAGTGCGAACAAAACGGAACGCGGCGATGCACACGCAGAATGTGTTATCCTATAGCCCAATGCGTTGACGGAGAGGGTTTTGCCCGCCGCGTCGCCGGCAAGAGAGGGAAGGTCATGGGCTGCGAGCCTTCCTGCGGTGACAAGGGCCAAGCGTTCACTCCCGAGCAGCGACCTCAACGGGCACGCGGCCAGCGGCGGCGAAGCCCCAGTAGGGAAGCCGTGAGCCTCGCGACAAGGGGCACAGAGTGGGCGCGGCGGGCCAGACATCCGCCGGGTCAAACAAGGTGGTACCGCGGAATTCAACCGTCCTTGGGCAATGCACATGCCCGAGGGCGGTTTTTTTTGTTACCGAACCGGGCCGCACATCCGCAGCTCCGGGTGGCTCCAGCCGCCGCGGCAAGTGGATGCGCGAGAGACGAAAGGGAAGACATGAGTCTGATTGATGATCTGGTCAAACTCGAGGAAGAGGCCAAGGAGCTCGTCGCAGGCGCCGATGACGCCGCCAAGCTCGAGGCTGCGCGTGTTGAGCTGCTCGGTCGCAAGGGTCGTATCACCGGCTTGATGCGCATGATGGGCAAGCTCGCCCCCGAGGATCGTCCCGTGATGGGCAAGCGCGCCAACGAGATGCGCCAGCTGATCGAGGGCATGCTCGACGAGCGAAACACCGAGATGAAGGCCGCCGCCCTCAAGCGCGCACTCGAGCACGACGCCGTCGACATCACGCTGCCGGGCATCCGTCCGCAGATCGGCCACCAGCACCTGATCAAGCAAATCATCGAGGAGGCCGAGGACATCTTCTGCGGCATCGGCTACACCGTCGAGTCCGGCCCCATGGTCGACACCTCTTACTACAACTTCACCGCGCTCAACGCTCCCATGGATCACCCGAGCCGCTCGGCCCGCGATACCTTCTACGTGGTCGACAACAACCCCGGCAGCGTCGCGCACCCCGAGGCTCACGCCCACGGCGAGTCCGACGTGCTGCTGCGCACCCAGACTTCGGGCGTGCAGATCCACACTATGGAGTCGCAGAAGCCGCCCATCTACATGATCTGCCCGGGCACCGTCTACCGTCCCGACACGGCCGATGCCTGCCACCTGCCGCAGTTCAACCAGATCGAGGGCCTGGTCGTCGACGAGGGCATCACCTTTGGCGACCTGAAGGGCACGCTCGACTACTTTGTTAAGTGCATGTTTGGCGAGGATCGCAAGACGCGTTACCGCCCGCACTTCTTCCCCTTCACCGAGCCCAGCTGCGAGGTGGACGTGAGCTGCCACGTGTGCGGCGGCAAGGGCTGCAACTTCTGCAAGCACAGCGGCTGGATCGAGATCTTGGGCTGCGGCATGGTCGACCCCAACGTCCTGATCAACTGCGGCATCGATCCCGAGAAGTACACCGGCTTCGCCTTTGGCATTGGCGCCGAGCGCGTCGCGGCCCTGCGCTACGACCTGCCCGACCTGCGCACGTTGATGACTGGTGACATGAGGTTCTTGAACCAGTTCTAGAACGCTTTCTTCTTAGTTGCAGTTTCCGGCTCAAAGCCGCATTTATGAAAGGAGACCAGTTAGATGCGCGTTTCTTACGACTGGCTCAAGACCATGATCGATATTCCGGAGGATCCCAAGACCCTTTCGGACGAATATATCCGTACCGGCACCGAGGTCGAGGCGATCGACACCGTGGGCGAGTCCTTCGACCACGTGGTGACCGCCAAGGTGCTCACCAAGACCCCGCACCCCGATAGCGACCACATGTATGTGTGCTCGGTCGATGTGGGCGACAAGAACCTCGATGCCGACGGCAATCCCGCTCCGCTGCAGATCGTCTGCGGCGCGCAGAACTTCGAGGCCGGCGACCACATCGTCACGGCCATGATCGGCGCTGTCCTGCCCGGCGACGTCAAGATCAAGAAGAGCAAGCTTCGCGGCGTCGTGTCCATGGGCATGAACTGCTCTGCGCGCGAGCTCGGCCTGGGTGGCGACCACTCCGGCATCATGATTCTGCCCGAGGACACGCCCTGCGGTATGCCGTTTGCCGAGTACGTGGGCTCGAGTGATACTGTGCTCGACTGCGAGATCACGCCCAACCGTCCCGATTGCCTGTCCATGATCGGCATGGCCCGCGAGACCGGTGCCATTTTCGACCGCGATTTCCACGTGGAGCTGCCCGCCATCAAGGCGGAGACTGGCCGCGCGACCGACGACGAGCTTTCCGTCGAGATTGCCGACGAGGGCCTGTGCGACCGCTATGTCGCCCGCATCGTGCGCAACGTGAAGGTCGGCCCGTCGCCCGACTGGATGGTCAAGCGCCTTAACGCCCTGGGCGTGCGTCCGCACAACAACATCGTCGACATCACCAACTACGTGATGATGCTCACCGGTCAGCCGCTGCACGCCTTTGACCTGGACACCTTTGCCGAGCGCGATGGCCACCGTCGCGTGGTGGTTCGCGCCGCCCAGCAGGATGAGAAATTCACGACGCTCGATGGCGAAGAGCGCGTGCTCGACGCCGGCATGGGCCTTATCACCGACGGCGAGCGCCCCGTGGCGTTGGCCGGCGTTATGGGCGGCATGGATTCCGAGATCGAGGACGACACCGTCGACGTGATGGTCGAGAGCGCTTGCTTCAACGCCGGTCGCACCTCGCACACCAGCCGCGATCTGTCGCTGATCTCCGACGCCTCCATTCGCTTTGAGCGCCAGGTTGACGAGACTGGCTGCGTGGATGTCGCCAACGTTACCTGCGCGCTCATCGAGGAGATCGCCGGCGGCGAGGTTGCTCCCGGCTATGTCGATGTTTTCCCCGCGCCCAAGACCATCGACAGCATCAAGCTGCGCCTGGCCCGCGTGCATGCCATCTGCGGTGCCGACATCGAGCCCGATTTTATCGAGCGTTCGCTTACCCGTCTGGGCTGCACCGTCGAGCGCGACGGCGAGGACTTTATGGTTACCCCGCCGAGCTTCCGTCCCGACCTGCCGCGCGAGATTGACCTGATCGAGGAGGTCCTGCGCCTATGGGGCATGGGCCGTGTGACGGCGACCATCCCGGCTGCCAAGAACCACATCGGCGGCCTGACCCGCGAGCAGAAGCTCACCCGCAAGGTCGGCGAGATCCTGCGCGCCTGCGGCCTCAACGAGACCACGACCTTTGGCTTTGCCGCCCCGGGCGACCTGGAGAAGATCGGCATGCCCACCGAGGGTCGCGGCTGCCCCGTGGTGCTCATGAACCCGCTGGTGGCCGAGCAGACCGAGATGCGTCGTTCGCTGCTGCCGGGCCTGCTGCAGTCCGTGGCCTACAACGAGGCGCACGGTACGCCCAACGTGCACCTGTACGAGGTCGGCAGCCTGTTCCACGGTCGCGAGAACGCCAGCCTGCCCAAGGAGACCAAGTCCGTCGCGGGTGTGCTCTCGGGCCAGTGGAGCGAGCAGTCTTGGAACATGAAGTACCGTAAACTGCGTTTCTTCTTTGGCAAGGGTATCGTCGAGGAGCTGCTCGCCCAGCTGCGCATCGAGAAGGTTCGCTTCCGTCCCGTCGAGGGCGAGGGCTATGCCTTTTTGCAGCCGGGTCGTGCGGCCGAGGTTCTGTCCGGCGGCACCGTGCTGGGTTGGGTCGGCGAGATCCACCCCGAGGCGCGCGAGGCCTGCGGCATCGACGAGGTTGTCGTTGCCTTTGAGCTTGACCTGGACAAGCTGATCAAGGGCGCCCGCAACCAGGAGAACTACCGCGAGTTCTCGCAGTACCCGGCCGTTGAGCACGACCTTGCCATTGTGGTCGACAATGCCGTGACCTGCGAGGATCTTGAGCGCCGTATTACCAGCGCCGGCGGCAAGCTGCTCGAGGGCGTGCGCCTGTTCGATGTCTACCGCGATCCGGTTCGTATCGGCAAGGGCAAGAAGTCCATGGCCTTTGCGCTTACATATCGCTCCGACGATCATACGCTTACCAGCGAAGAGGTCGAGAAGGCGCACCAAAAGATCGTCACCAAGGTATGCAAAGGCGTAAACGGCGAGGTCCGCGGCTAGGGCTTGCGATGGTTATAGGTCAGCGGTGGCTGCTGCCGATCCTGCGTGACTGCTATGCTCGGTATAACGCATCGCTGAGCCTGCATATATGACACGCGCATTACATAACGGCGTGCTGCTTTTGTGGCGGCGCGCCGTTTTGCTATCATAGCCTGCGGCGTGTTACGAATCATCTAGCTCGTAACACTGATGAAATGGTTCAAGCGGCGTTGCAATTCTGTGCGCCGACAACCGGGAGGCGTATATGCACATTCCAGATAATTATCTGTCCCCGCAGACCGATGCCGTCATGGCGGTTGCGATGGTGCCCGTATGGGTTCACTGCATCAAAAAGGTGCGCGCCACGCTCGATCGCGAGCATATGGCCTTTCTGGGTATCTGCGCTGCGTTCTCCTTCTTGCTCATGATGTTCAACGTTCCGCTGCCCGGCGGCACCACAGGCCACGCCGTCGGCGGCGCACTCATCGCACTGCTGCTGGGTCCCGAGGCCGCGGCTATCGCGGTTTCGGTCGCGCTGGCGCTGCAGGCGCTGCTGTTTGGCGACGGCGGCGTTCTGTCGTTTGGCGCCAACTGCTTTAACATGGCCTTTGTGCTGCCGTTTGTCGCTGCTATCGTGTTCCGTGCGCTCAACAGCCGTCTGCACGACAAGAGCTGGGGCACCTCGGTTTCTGCCATCGTGAGCGGTTGGGTCGGCCTGTGCCTGGCGGCCCTGTGCGCGGCAATCGAGTTTGGTATTCAGCCGATGCTCTTTACCAACGCTTCGGGCGCTCCGCTGTACTGCCCCTTCCCGCTGTCCGTGGCTATTCCGGCCATGTTGATCCCGCATATGCTGGTTGCCGGCGTGATCGAGGGCGTGGCGACGGCCGCCATCTACGGTTTCATTAAGAAGACGGCGCCGAGCATTATCGTCGGGCCCGAGGCCGTCGATGGCCAGCTTGCTGCCGAGGGCGCTGCTGCCAAGAAGACTTCCCTGATTCCCACGCTCATCCTGGTCGCCGTGCTTGTTGTAGACACGCCGCTGGGTCTGCTGGCCACGGGTGACGCCTGGGGCGAGTGGGACGCCGAGGGCGCCGCGACCGCCGTTCAGGAGGCTGGCGACGACAGCCTGCAGGCTTCGGTCGGCCTCGATACCCCGACCTTTGCCGATGCCCTGCCCACAGGCGATTATCTGCAGGCCTATTCCGAGGAGCAGGGCCTTGGCTTTGCCGGCCAGGCTGCCATGTATATCCTTTCCGGTGTGATTGGCGTGGCGGTGCTCACCATCGCATTCCGCCTGATCTCGCTGACGGTCAAGGAAAGCGGTGCTCATGGCAATAGCCGAGCTGCCTAGCTGGCTTGCGGTCGAGCAGCGTTACGAGCCCGTGGGGGCTCGGCATCGTGTGATGCAAAAGAATGTCCTGCACCTGGCGAGCCTGCTTGAGCGGGTTCGCCTGGGTGGAGGCGCGCACGAGGGCGGGTCGATGGTCGACCGCGCCCTTTCTTGCGTTTCGGCTCCGGTGCGCCTGGTGGGGATGTTCGTTTGCGTCCTGTGCGTGTGTCTGACGCAAAGCCCGCTGTACCTGATGTTGATGGCGGCGATCGCGTTGGTGCTGGTCGCGGTGCGCCCCGCACGCGGGCTGCGTGCGACCTTTGTACCGGCGCTCGGCGCCACGGGGCTTGCGGTGGTTCTGGCACTGCCTGCCCTGCTGCTGGGCGCGTCTGCCACGGGCGCCATGCTCAAGATCGCGCTCAAGACCTTCATTAATGTGTCGCTGGTGCTGGGCGTTTCGTGGACGCTCTCCTGGAGCCGCATGTCGGCGGCGCTCAAAACGCTGCACCTGCCCGATGAGGTTATCTTTACGTTTGATATGGCGCTCAAGCATATCGAGGTGCTGGGTCGCACGGCGCACAATCTGTGTGAATCGGTCATGCTGCGCAGCGTCGGTTCCGCGCCTGCGGGTTTTTCGCGCACCGACTCGCTGGCGGGTATCATGGGCATGACGTTTATCAAGGCGATGGAATGCAGCCGCGCGATGGACGAGGCCATGCTTTGCCGCGGCTTCGCCGGCGTGTATCCGGCGCCTGCACGGAGCGGCTTTGGCTGGCGCGATGCCGTTTACGCGGCCGTTGTGGCGTTGCTCGCCGTGTTGTGCGCGGTGCTGTAGCGCGGTCGGTCGAACCGTCGATGTGAGTAGGGAAGGGCGACGTTTTGGCAAACGATACGAATAACGCGATGGGTGCGAGCGGTGCTGCCGGCGCTGAGACCACGCCGCTCATCGAGTTTCGCGACGTGGTGTTTTCCTATGCGGGTCATACGGTGGTCGACGGCGTTTCATTGCAGGTGAACCGTGGGGAGCTCGTTGCTCTGCTCGGTCCCAACGGCTGCGGCAAGACGACGATCATGCGCCTTATCAACGGCCTTGAGCTTGCGGACGCGGGTGCGTACCTGTTCGACGGGCATGCGGTCGATGCGGCATATCTCAAGGAGTCCGCGACGGCCCAGCGGTTCCATCAGCGCGTGGGCTTTGTGTTCCAAAACGCCGATGCGCAGCTCTTTTGTGCCACGGTCGGCGAGGAAGTCGCGTTTGGCCCGGCTCAAATGGGGCTGCCGGCAGACGAGCTCGAGCGCCGCGTCCGCGATGCCATGGGGCTGTTCCAGGTTGCCGACCTTGCCGACGTCTCTCCCTATCAGCTCTCGGGCGGGCAAAAGAAGCGCGTTGCGCTGGCTGCGGTGGTGTCGATGAACCCGGATATCCTGGTGCTCGACGAGCCCACCAACGGACTTGACGAGGACTCGTGCGACATCGTGGTCAACTTTCTACTGGCCTATGTTGCTGCCGGCAAGACGGTCTTGATGAGCACACACCATCAGGATTTGGTGCGGCGCCTGGGTGCCCGCGCCATCTATATCGATCGATATCACCATGTGGTCGAGGCGCCGGTGTCGTCGTATGGAACCGAGAGCGGCGCTGCGGAATAGTTGCTGCGTAGAGCGTGCGTAGCCGCCCGCGCGGCTTTGCCGTGATGGTATAGTTATCCAGGTTTTTATGGGGGTGGCTATGCCAAGCTGGAACATTCATATCGCTCAGACGGAGCGTTTGCTGGAGCGCACCGGTGCGCTTGCCAATAGCGTGCGCGACCGCAATGCCTTTTTGTTTGGCTGCGTGGTTCCGGATATCTTCGTGGGCTATATGGTCCCTGGCATCGCTGATCCCATTCCGTATCGCATTACGCACTTTGCAAACCCCGAGCCTATCCCTAAGCCGCGCGAGCACGAGTTCTGGGATACCTATGTGGCGCCGCTGCTCAAAGGGGCGTCTGTTGGTACCCCGGCTGCCGCGACCTCGATCGCCGAGGAGCGCGAGCGACTCAATCGGGTGCATTATCCCCAACGCTACAAGGACGCCGAGCCGGTTGCCGGTCCCGGTGCTAGCGAGCTTTCACTCGCGCCCGATGACGTGGCGCAGTCGCTGCTCGATCTGACGCTGGGCGTTTGGTCTCACCTCGTGGCCGATACCGTGTGGAATACGCGCGTGAATCAATACCTGGAGGCGCACGGCGGCAAGCCGTGCGAGGAATTCCGCATTAAAAAGCAAGGCGACTTTGACTGGTTTGGCAAGACGCTCGGCATTGTTTCGATTCCGCGCGCGACCGATCGCCTGTATACTGCGGCGACGCGTTTTGGTCAGTATCCCATCCATAAGGAGTATGTGCTCAAGACCATTGGCGTTATGCACGAGATTGTACGCGAAAACCCCGGAGAGCCCGATCATCCGCCGTATCGCTTGCTAACCGAGGAGTTTTTCGATGCAACGTTTACCGAGGTCGTCGAGCTAACTGAGGAGGGATTTGCCGCCCGCGTCGAATCGCCCGATGTGCCCGCGCTGCCCCTGATCGCTAGCTGCTAGCTGGTCGGCCCGGCAGTGAACAGCTCATCCCAATTGACCAACAGCTCCCGTCGCAGGGCATCTTCGGCGGTGCGTTCCTGATCGGTCTTTGGGGTGTAGGGAAGTCCAGCCTTTTTATGGATGAGTTTGGCTAGGTTGCCAAAGCCCCTTTTGTCCTTGATCTGATCATAGGTAATTTGGATGACGTCGTAGCCCATGCTTGTGAGTGCGGTGGCGCGCTCGGCATCGGAGAGGCTCGCGGCTTCGCTGTCGTGGGCGGAGCGGCCTTGGCATTCAAGGATGACGCCCATGCTGTCGGTACCGCTTTCTATGAGGATATCGGCGTAGCAGCAGGTTTTGTCATACAGCGAACGCGCGGCTTCGCTGAGCGGGATGCGCGCGTTATTGGTGATGTCGATGCCCATGCCGCCCTCGTCGCGGGGGAGCGAGACAAGCATGGAGGTTTGTACTTCGAAGGGCGAGGCGGTCTGCCCTGTCATGTGCTCGGTCGCCCAGCGCAGTTGTTTAACGCCGCGCAGGCCTGCGGCCTGCTTGGCGAACGCGGCGATATCCGCTGCGGAAAGAAGCGGCGTGCACTTCCACAGGTTAGTGCCATTGCCCTTGGTGTTGACAACACGCTCCCAGCCGCAGTTGGGTGGAATGAGCTTAAGTGAAATAGCTTCATCGAGTTGTTGTTGCGTTCTTTCACAGGGCTTAAACACTGCAAAGGAGCCGCACATCTCGTAGCAAGCCATGAGTAACTGGCTGCGTGAGACCTGCGTGGCAAGGCTGAGCAGCGTGAACTCCGGGGACGTGACATCAAATCCATGCTCAGTCTGCCTAAACGACCCGGGAGGTGGCTCTTGGGTCAGGAGGTGTGACTTGAACAAACTCCGTGATCCGACTTGCTCGCGACTGAACACAAATCGATGAAGCGGCATATGAAGAAGGTCTTCAACAAGCGCATGGTTCCCAAGGGCGCAACACCTGCGATCCATGTTGTCTAGACTGACAGCGGGGTAAAGTCCTAATACCTGCGGCGGGATACGGTAATAGTTAAAGGCGGATTGACCGCATAGCGTCAGGTCCATGACGTCCTCCTGGTCGAAATATGCTTTTGGACCGTGCGATGCCAGTGTCAATTCGGAAGTATGCGGCAAAATCTAAACCCTGTGAGCAGACCTGGCTTTTGAGGCTAGTTTATCAGGCATTTTGTTGCGAAAAAACGAGGTGTGCTCGGAGGTCTCAGAATTTGCCGCATACTTCCGAAAACCAGGTCGATCTGACTCTTGCTAAAACGATTTAGCAGTGTCGGTTAAGGTGTGGGTTTGCCACCGGGCGAACACTTTTAGCGCTTGCGACTTTATTTTTGGGCCTCGAAGGGTGGATTTCGCGCTTTTGGTAAAGAAATGAGTGCGTGTTTTGCCGTGCGCCGGCATTGGCACAGAAAAAGGGCCCGGAAGGCAATGCCTTCCGGGCCCTTTGCAATGCAAGTGTGCTTGCAAGTGCGTTTTAGCGCACCTGAGCGACGTAAGCAACGTTGGTCGAGGAGACCTTGTCCTCGAGCTGGACGCTCATGCGGGGATCGCCGGCGGTAGCGACGGTCAGGTCTCCGGCCTCGACGTAGCCGAGCTCCTTAGCAGTCTCGATCGCCTTGACGATCGTGCCGTTGACGGTGCCCTGGGTAATCTCGGCCTGGTGCGGGATAACGCCCCAGTACATGATCATCTGCTGGACGGCCCACTCGTGGCGGGAGAACGCGCAGATCGGCATGTTGGGACGGAAGTGCGAGATCAGGCGAGCGGTGCGGCCGGTGGTCGTCGGCACGGTGATGCACTTGGCGCCAACGGTGGTAGCCATGTTCACAGCGGACATACCCACAACGTTGTTGACAACACGGGTGCCGTGGGCATCAGCCGGAACCTCGAGCGGAGCGTGAGCCGGGAGGTACTTTTCGGTCTCGAGAGCAATGCTGGCCTGCATCTTAACGGCCTCGACCGGGTACTTACCGGCAGCGGACTCGCCAGAGAGCATAACGGCGTCGGTGCCGTCGTAGATGGCGTTAGCAACGTCGGCAACCTCGGCGCGCGTCGGGCGCGGGTTCTGCTGCATGGAGTCGAGCATCTGCGTAGCGGTGATAACGGGCTTGTAGGCCGCGTTGCACTTGGCGATGATCTCCTTCTGGATGTGGGGAACGAGCTCGGGCTTGATCTCGATGCCCAGGTCGCCACGGGCAACCATGATGCCGTCGGAAGCCTCGAGGATCTCGTCGAAGTTCTCGACGCCCAGGGCGCACTCGATCTTCGGGAAGATCGTCACGTGCTCGCCACCGTTCTCGCGGCAAAGCTCGCGGATGCCGCGGACGGACTCGCCGTCACGGATGAAGGAAGCGGCGATGTAGTCGATGTTCTCGGTCAGGCCAAAGAGGATGTCCTGACGATCGCGCTCGGTGATAGCGGGCAGCGAGATGTTGACGTTGGGCATGTTGACGCCCTTGCGCTCGCCGATCAGGCCGTCGTTCTTGACGACGCAGGTCATGTCCTGGCCGTCGACGGACTCGACCTCGAGGGCAACCAAGCCGTCATCGATCAGGATGAGGGAGCCCTTCTCGACCTCGGAGGGCAGAGCCAGGTAGTCGAGGGAGATGTGCTCAGCGGTGCCGTGGAAATCCTCGGTCGTGGGCTGAGCGGTGACGACGATCTTGTCGCCGGTCTTGACGGCAACCTTCTTGCCATCGACCAGAAGGCCGGTGCGGACCTCGGGGCCCTTGGTGTCGAGCAGGATGCCGACGGGCATACCGAGCTCCTTGGAAATACGACGGACGCGCTCGATGCGACCGTGGTGCTCGTCGTAGGAGCCGTGCGAGAAGTTAAAACGGGCGACGTTCATGCCCGCCTTGATCATCTCGCGGATGGTCTCGTCGCTATCGCAGGCGGGACCCATGGTGCATACAATCTTAGTGCGCTTGTACATTCAGACCTCCATCTGACATCGTCTTGCGCTGATAGATAAACCATAAGAAATAAAACTGAGTTGATTATAACGAAATGGCGACCGAATACCCCAAAAAATCGACCGTATGCCGAATTAGAAGTTCATTTTTTGCGGAAAAACGGTATATGCAAAAACTTTACCAACCGTTCTAACCGCTGCTATCTGGGCGATATTTCAATTTGATGATGCGCCGAAGAAAAAACGTTTTATCAATGTTGAGCATCACACGGCCTGCACCGTTGCTTATGGACCATATTTCCAAATGGATTGTTTTGGCTAGACGCGTTGCTTTGGGGTACCATAGCTCCACTATCAACTGCCGCTCAGCACGGCAGCCTTGATGAGCCCTTGCCCTTCTCCTGGGAATTATGATCGGGCATCAATCTGCTGAGTGGCCCGAATCCCAGGAGGGGACTCTATATGCAAAAGGAATACCTGTCCGCCGCGGCGGAGGTGCTCAGCGACCAAGGTGTCGATGAGAACCTCGGCCTGAGCACCGGCGAGGCGTCGTCGCGCCTCGCCAAGACAGGCCCTAACAAGCTCGAGGAAGCCGAGAAGACGCCGCTGTGGAAGCGTTTCTTTGAGCAGATGGCCGACCCCATGGTCATCATGCTGATCGTTGCCGCCGTCATCAGCGCGCTCACGGGCATGGTCAAGGGCGAGCCCGACTTTGCCGATGTCGTCATCATCATGTTCGTCGTTATCGTCAACTCGGTACTGGGCGTGGTCCAGGAAGCCAAGAGCGAGGAGGCCCTCGAGGCCCTGCAGGAGATGAGCGCGGCGCAGTCCAAGGTGCTGCGCGACGGCAAGCTCGTGCATCTGCCGAGCGCCGAGCTCGTGCCCGGTGACGTGATCATGCTCGAGGCGGGCGACTCCGTTCCGGCCGACTGCCGCGTCCTCGAGAGCGCCACGATGAAGATCGAAGAGGCCGCACTCACTGGCGAGTCCGTGCCCGTAGAGAAGCACGCCAACGTGATCGAGCTTGCCGCGGGCTCCGATGACGTGCCGCTCGGCGACCGCAAGAACATGTGCTACATGGGTTCCACCGTTGTGTACGGCCGTGGCCGCGCCGTCGTAGTCGGCACCGGCATGGATACCGAGATGGGCAAGATTGCCGGCGCCCTGGCCGAGGCCAAGGAAGAGCTCACGCCGCTGCAAGTGAAGCTCGCCGAGCTCAGCCGCATCCTTACCATCATGGTGATCGTCATCTGCGTCGTGATCTTTGGCGTCGATATCCTCCGCCACGGCGTAGGCAACGTCCTTACCGACCCGACTGCCCTGCTCGACACCTTTATGGTCGCCGTCTCGCTTGCCGTCGCCGCCATCCCCGAGGGCCTGGTCGCCGTCGTGACCATCGTGCTTTCGCTCGGCGTGACCAAGATGGCCAAGCGCCAGGCGATCATCCGCAAGCTTTCTGCCGTCGAGACCCTTGGCTGCACGCAGACCATCTGCTCCGACAAGACCGGCACCCTTACCCAGAACAAGATGACCGTCGTCAAGCACGAGCTCGCTGCGCCCAAGGAGAAGTTCCTGGCCGGTATGGCACTGTGCTCCGATGCCCAGTGGGACGAGGAACTGGGCGAGGCCGTGGGCGAGCCGACCGAGTGTGCACTCGTCAACGATGCCGGCAAGGCTGGTCTTACTGGCCTGACTGCCGAGCACCCGCGCGTGGGCGAGGCCCCGTTCGACTCGGGCCGTAAGATGATGTCTGTGGTCGTCGAGACCCTGGACGGCGAGTACGAGCAGTACACCAAGGGCGCGCCCGACGTGGTGATTGGTCTGTGCACCCATATCTACGAGGGCGAAAAGGTCGTCCCCCTGACCGAGGAGCGTCGCGCCGAGCTCGCGGCCGCCAACAAGGCCATGGCCGACGAGGCCCTGCGCGTGCTGGCGCTGGCAAGCCGCACTTACACCGAGGTCCCGAGCGACTGCAGCCCCGCTGCGCTCGAGCACGACCTGGTCTTCTGCGGCCTATCCGGCATGATTGACCCTGTCCGCCCCGAGGTCGCCGACGCCATCCGCGAGGCCCACGATGCCGGTATTCGCACCGTCATGATCACGGGCGACCATATCGACACCGCCGTGGCCATTGCCAAGCAGCTGGGAATCGTCACCGATCGCAGCCATGCCATCACCGGTGCCGACCTCGATTGCATGAGCGACGAGGAGCTCGACGCGCACATCGAGGACTACGGCGTGTACGCTCGCGTCCAGCCCGAGCACAAGACCCGCATCGTCGAGGCCTGGAAGTCGCGCGACCAGATCGTGGCCATGACGGGCGACGGCGTCAACGACGCCCCGTCCATCAAGCGCGCCGACATCGGCGTGGGCATGGGCATCACCGGTACCGACGTCACCAAGAACGTTGCCGACATGGTGCTTGCCGACGACAACTTCGCCACCATCATCGGTGCTTGCGAAGAGGGCCGTCGCATCTACGACAATATCCGCAAGGTCATCCAGTTCCTGCTTTCGGCTAACCTTGCCGAGGTGTTCTCGGTGTTTATCGCCACGCTCATCGGCTTTACCATCTTCCAGCCGGTGCAGCTGCTGTGGGTGAACCTGGTCACCGACTGCTTCCCCGCGCTCGCGCTGGGCATGGAGGATGCCGAGGGCGACATCATGAAGCGCAAGCCGCGCAACGCCAAGGACGGCGTCTTTGCCGGTAATATGGGCCTGGACTGTGTGGTCCAGGGCTTGATCATCACCGTGCTGGTGCTGGCGAGCTTCTTTGTGGGCGTGTACTTTGACATGGGCTACATCCACATCGCCGATATGATCGCCGGCAATGCCGACGAGGAAGGCGTGATGATGGCGTTCATCACGCTCAACATGGTCGAGATCTTCCACTGCTTCAATATGCGCAGCCGTCGTGCGTCGCTGTTTAGCATGAAGAAGCAGAACAAGTGGCTGTGGGCATCTGCCGCGCTGGCGCTGGTACTGACGGTGATCGTGACCGTGCAGCCGACGCTTGCCGAGATGTTCTTTGGCCCCGTGACGCTTGAGCTCAAGGGCGTTATCGCCGCGCTGGGCCTTGCCTTCCTGATCATTCCGTTGATGGAGATCTACAAGGCGATCATGCGCGCGGTCGAAAAGGAGTAACGTACCTGTCCGGGCCCGCCCGCCTGCGGGGTTTCCACGGGCACGTCCTCGCCGCGTTGCGGCTGCGGGATGTGCCCTTTGGAAACCCCTCTCGGCGGGCGGGCCCTGCGGTATCCTTGCTGGCTTTTCTCCCGCGCGGATGAAAGGGGCTGAGGGAAAGTTTGTGAGCTGGTCGGGCTTTGCCCGGCCAGCTCTTTTTGATTTAAAATACCTGCTCAGTTGTGATTTTTGGTGCTGGGAGGCGTTTGTGGCTAAGGCTAAGGCTAAAGCGAAGAAAAAGACGACGGGGGCGCGGGCTAAGCGCGATCGTCGTCGGAAGCTTGCGACCGAAGCTCCCGCGTCTGCCGAGGAGCTGCTGGCAAGCGTGCCGGGACTCGATGCGCTGCAGGATGTTCCGGCGTTCGACGATCTGCCGGTCGATGATGCTCAGCGGGCTGCCTTCGATGATTTTTGTGCTCGGGCCGAGGAGCCCGAGCAGATGCAGCTTGGTGCCGTGGTGCGCCTGGATCGTGGGTTTCCACTGGTGGCGACTGCCGATGACACCTTTCGTGCCGAGCATGCCGTGGGGTTTGCCAAGTCGCGTGGCGAGGACGAGGTTCTGCTGCCCGCCGTGGGCGACCGCGTGGCGGTGCGTCGTGCGCCCGGGCACGACATGGGCGTGATCGAGTGCGTGCTGCCACGCCGCACGAGTTTTGAGCGCTGGCGCGGACGCGCTCGCGGCGAGCGTCAGGTGCTTTGCTCCAACGTGGATAGCGTGCTGATCGTGCAGGCGCTCGGCGCCGGCGAGGTACTGCTCGACCGCGTGGCGCGCTCGCTGGTGTTGGCACTCGACTGCGATGCCGAGCCGGTGGTGGTACTCACCAAGGCCGACCGCTGCGACGCCGATGAGCTCGAGCGCGATCTGGACCGTGTGCACCGCTTGGTGGGTCCGGACGTGCGCGTGATCGTGACGTCCTCTGCCGAGGGTCGTGGCCTGGACGAGGTGCGCGCCTGCGTGCCCGCCGGGAGCTGCGCCATGATCTTGGGTGAATCGGGTGCTGGCAAGTCGACGCTGCTTAACGCGCTGCTGGGTCACGATACGTTGGCGACCGGCGGCGTACGTGAGCGCGATGACCAGGGTCGCCACACCACGGTCGCGCGCGTGATGGTGGCGCTGCCGGGCGAAGCCGGCGTTATTGCTGACGCGCCGGGCCTGCGCAGTCTGCCGCTCGTGGGGCATGAGCGGGGCTTGGCACGCGCGTTTCCCGAGATTGTCGAGGCGTCGCGTGCGTGCCGGTTTGCCGACTGCACACATACTCACGAACCGGGCTGTGCCGTTCGCGAGGCCGAGGGTGCCGGGCGGATCGACAGCCTGCGTTTGGAGACGTTCCAAAACTTGGCGTCATCCATGCGCGTGAGTGCTCAGATGCTCGATCCCGATGTTCATCTGTAATTGAATCTATCTATGACAGCCGTCTCCCAATGGTGCGGGAGGCGGCTTTTTTATTGCCGATGCGCCCCTAAACGTGCATTTATCCGACGTGCTGACAAAAACCTTGCCACGAGCTTGACGGGTCGGTCAGCTTTTGGTCGGCAATTGGTTTGACACTCAAAACCAAGATTGCGATCGCGTTGTTTTGCCGCTTGCTCGCTCGGACAATGGTGGTACGGGCATCCGCCCGGTGCTACCTTGAGAGGAGCGGCCGTGAACAAGAGCAAGCGCATCGCCATCAGTCTGATCGCGGGCGTGCTCGCCGCGCTGCTCTGTATGGTTTACGCGTCATCGATTCGCTCGCAGGCAGAGCAGGCCCAGGCCGAGACACTGGCCAAGTACGGCGGCGATCGCGTCGAGGTGTGCGTCGCGGCGCGTGATATCGATGCGGGCGAGACCCTCGACGAGACCAATGTCATAACCCAGGAATGGCTGGTGAGCCTGCTGCCGCGCGATGCGGCGACCGAGCTGCGCCAGGTGCGCGGTGACGTGACGACCTCGCGCATCCCTAAAAATGCCGTGATTTGCGATGTCTACACCAAGGCCGAAAGCCACACGCTCGAGGTGCCCAAAGGCAAGGTCGCCGTTTCGGTGGCGGTCGATGCCGAGCATTCGGTCGGGGGCGCCACGGGCGTGGGCAGCTACGTGGACGTGTACGTGCAAAAGGACGGCGTGACCGATCGGCTGTGCGGCGCGCGCGTGATCGATACCAGCGAAGTGGCCGGCGCCACGCGCGAAGGCAAGATCGAATGGGTGACGCTGGCGGCCGACCCCGAAGACGTTAAGGAATTGCTGGGGGCCTCGGGTAAGGGGACGGTCAGTTTGACGATCCCCGCCACGGTGCGCGGCAAAAAGAGCGGAGGCGACGAGTGATGAAGGCGATCTGGCTTGCATGCTGCGCGTGCGGTGATTACGGATTGCTGCAGCGGGAAGTCGAGGGCCGCGATGCGGGCGCGCAGGTGCTTCGCGTGGGCGACCTGGATGGGCTGGTGTCCATGGCGCGGGCGTTTCCGTCGCGCCGCGGGGCGGCGATTATCGCGGCAGCCCTGTTCGATGCCGAAGACGTGCGAAAGACCGTTGCGCGTCTGACGGCCGAGGGCCGCGTGAGTCGCGTGGTCGTACTGATAGAGACGCTCGATCCTTCGGATATCGAGAGGCTGTTTCGCGCGGGGGCGACCGAGGTTATCGCTGCGCGCAGCATATGCGGCAACGGGCGCGCGGGCGAGGGAACGGTTGATTACGACCGGTGTCTGACGATTGAGCCCGATGCTTTTGTTGATAGGGAACCCGGGGCGCCTCGCGCTACAAGAGGCCCGCGTGTTGATGATTGTGGAAAAGCGGAAGCCGAGCATGGTCGGTGTCCCCGGGACCCCCTTGCATACGATGAAGTCGGAGAGCCGGTGCCGTATGGCGAGGATCTTTTAGCTGTAGATATGGGATACGTGCATGGCGTAAGCCTGGTCGATGAACTCGACGAGGTGGAGGGGCTTGCCGGGAACGACAATGCTCGTACCGATGCGACCGTGAAGTCCCCAGACTCGGTCTCGCAGGTCGAGCAACCTGCCATGCCGGCTTGGACGCAGCATATGAGCGCTGCCGGGGAGACGGGAACGTTGCCGCCCGTGTCGGCGCCGCCTGCCCCCACGCCGCCGGCGGATGCCGCCGCTCCGTCGCATCGAGCCCCGGTTGTCTGCGCCGTCTCGGGTTCGGGCGGTTGCGGCAAGTCGACAATCGTCGCCACCATGGCGCATGCGGCGTCGCTGCTGGGCCTGCGTGCCGCCGTGCTCGACTTGGACCTGATGTTTGGAAACCTCTACGACCTGTTGGGTGTCGATACCCCGCATGACATGGCGACGCTTATCGAGCCATCGGCTGCGGGTGCACTTGCCGAATCGGACATCGTGGCCGCCTCGATGCGTGTTGCCCCGGGCGTCACGCTTTGGGGCCCGGTCGCCGCGCCCGAACAGGCCGAGCTCATGGCGCGCCCGGTGGAGCTGCTGCTCGACGTCTTGCGCCGCGAATCCGACGTGGTTCTTGTCGACACCTCGGTCTTTTGGGGTGACGCCGTGGCGGCCGCGGTGGCGGCAAGCGACCGCTGCCTGGTCGTGGGCGATCCATCGGTGTCGTCTGCGACGTCCACGGCACGCGTCATCGAACTGACGAGCCGTGTGGGCGTGCCGCGCACGCGCATGAGCGCCGTGTTCAACCGGTTTGGCGCGCGCGGTGCCGACGAGGATGTCGCCATGCGCTTTGAGATTGCCTGCGCGTTGAGCTCCAAGATCCGCATCGCCGACGGCGGGCAGGACTTGGCGGCGCTCATGGCATTCGGCCGTGCTGACGAGGCAGTGGGCCAGACCAGCGCTTTTGCCACCAGCGTGCGCGAAGCCACGCGCAAGATGCTCGTGGAGCTGGGCTGCGCCGTCGGTCCCTGGAACGACATAGTCACCGACCGCGCGACGCGCACCGAGCGCCCGCGCATCCGTCTTCCCTGGTCGCGCGAGGGTGATTCGCGATGAGCTTGCAAACAAGGATTAAGGCGGCCGGCGCGGCCGCGGCGACAGTGCCTGTTGACGCAGGGCGCCACCGTGCCGTCAAGCGCCGCACCAAGCGCGCCGTGATGGACCGCATGGGCTATGACGAGGTGGCGCGTATTAGCGCATACATCGATCCGGCGCGCGCCCGCTCGGAATTGCGTCCTGCGGTGGAGGCGGCGCTCAACGTGGAGGAGGCGACCGACCTGGCGACGCCCGAGCGCGAGACCATCATCGATGAGATCCTGGACGACGTGGTGGGCCTGGGCCCGCTGCAGCCGCTCATCGAGGACGACACCGTCACCGAAATCATGGTCAACGGCTGCCGATCGGCTTTCTTTGAGCGCGGCGGCGTCTTATATCCCATCGAGCATGCGTTTGAGGATGACGAGCAAATCCGCGTGCTCATCGACCGCATCATCTCGCCGCTGGGCAGGCGTATCGACGAGCGCAGCCCCATCGTCAACGCACGCCTCAAGACGGGCTATCGCGTCAACGCGGTGATTCCGCCTGTGGCGATCGATGGGCCGATTCTCACTATCCGCAAGTTCTCGGACCGCATCTGTTCGCTGGACGAGCTTGTGAGCCTGGGGTCGCTACCGCTTTGGTATGCACAGCTGCTTTCGTGCGCGGTATCGCTGCGCCAGGATTTGGCGGTTGCAGGTGGCACGGGGTCGGGCAAGACCACGCTGCTCAATGCGCTATCGTGCGAGATATCCACCGGCGAGCGCATCGTGACGATCGAGGACTCCGCCGAGCTCAAGTTTGCGCATCACCCGCATGTGGTTCGCCTGGAGGCGCGCGAGGCTTCAATTGAGGGCGAGGGCGCGGTGACAATCCGCGACCTGGTGACCAACGCCCTGCGCATGCGTCCCGACCGTATTGTGGTGGGCGAGGTACGCGGTGCGGAATGTTGCGACATGCTGCAGGCCATGAACACCGGGCACGATGGGTCGCTCACCACGCTTCATGCGGGCACCGAGCAGGAGACCGTGGTGCGTTTGACGCTGCTTGCGCGCTATGGCATCGATCTGCCGAGCGAGCTTATCGAGGAGCAGATTGCCATGGCGCTCGACGGCATCGTGATGTCCGAGCGCCATGCGGACGGCAGGCGTTTCGTGTCCTCCTATTCGGGAGTGCGACGCGGCGCGTCGGGCGGCGTGGAGCTTGAGCGCTACGTGACGTTCGATGCCGCCACGCGCACCTGGACGCTCGATCGCGAGCCTCCGTTTATCGCAGAGGGCCTGCGCTCGGGAACGCTCACGCAAGAGGAGGTGGACGAATGGAGATCGTTGTGCCCCTCGTCGTAGGGGGCTTGACGGGGCTTTCTGCCGCGGTGGCGTGTGGGGCGGAGCCTCGTGCGCCACGCGTGCCGCCGGCGGAGCTGGTCAGCCATGCGCTCGAATCGGTTGCCGAGAAGTTGCCGCGCGAGTTGGTAGAAAACGACCTGCTAAAAAAGATTGCCCGCCCCTGGGCGGCGCTGGTTCCAGCGCATCGCCTTGGCCTTGTCATCGAGGATGACGAGGCGCGCCTGGCATGCTTGCTGCTATCGAGTGGTGTCTGCGGCATTGCCCTGACTGTCGTATCGCTGTCGCCTATCGGCTTTGTCCTGGGGCTGCTCGCGCCGTTTGGCGTAGGCGCCGCTCGCGACACCTTCGACCGTCGCCGCGAGCAACACGATGTGGAAGAAGCCATGCCCGAGGCCTTTACGGCGCTCTCCATGTCGCTCGCCTCGGGCCATTCGCTCGCCCAGGGCATGAGGTTTGTGGGGGCTCACGCGCAAGAGCCGGTGCATACCGAGTTTTTGCGCGTGGCGGCGGCGATCGACTGCGGCGTCTCGGCGACTGATGCGCTGGATGACCTACTCGACCGTATCGATGCCCCCGGCCTTTCGCTTGTCACCTTGGCGCTCAAGGTGTCGCAGCGAACCGGTGCCCCGCTCGCTGACCTGTTATCCGAGGCGTCGAGCATGGTGGGAGAGCGCATTGAGCTCAAGCGCCGCTTGGACGTCAAGACATCGCAGGCTCGTATGTCGGCACACATGGTCTCGGCGATGCCGGCGGGCATGTGCGCGGTGCTGGCGCTGCTTTCGGCTGATTTTCGCCGCGGCCTTGCAACGCCGGCGGGTGCCGGTGCCGTGGTGCTGGGTCTTGCCCTCAACGCCGTCGCGCTGATGGTAATCCGGCGCATTATGCGGGTGGAGCTATGAGCGCCCTGGTCGGGGTCGCGGCGTGCCTGTGCGCGTTCAGCGTGTTTGTCGCGACGGGGCTCAATCGTGCGGACGCATACAAGATCGTCCGGGTCTGCAAACGCGAGATGCTGCTGGTTGTTGCGGCTGCCCGCTCGGTAACCGATGCCCTGGTAGCACGGTTGAAGGGCATGCTCGGCACGGGTGGTACGGCGCAGGTGTCGCTTGGCGAGGTGTCCGAGATGATCGACGTGGTGCGTCTGGGGCTTTCGGCCGGCCTTTCGTTCGATGCGGCGCTTGAGGTTTTTTGCGCCAATCGCCGATCGACGTTGGCGCTCCGCCTTGAGCGAGCCTGCATGGCATGGCGTGTGGGCGTAGGGACGCGAGAGGATGAGCTTCTGGCGGCCGCGCGCGACCTGGATGTGCGGGCGCTCGAGACCTTTGCCATCACAGCGGGGCAGGCGCTTGCCCTCGGTGCCCCGCTTGCCGAGACGCTGGCGGCCCAAAGTCGCGAGATTCGCGCGGCCCATCGCGCCGCGGTCGAGCGCGAGATTGAGCGTGCGCCGGTCAAGCTGCTGATTCCCACCGGCACGCTCATCTTGCCGGCGTTGCTTCTGTCCATATTGGGCCCGCTGCTGGGAGCAGGCGGGATGATGTAGGGAGGAATACATGAATACGATGACTGACGTTGTTGGCAAGGTCTGGAGCTTGGCGTTTTGCCAGCCAATTCACGCTCGCCAGCGTGCCGAAGAACTGCTGCGGGAGGAGAGCGCGCAGGGCACCACCGAGTACGCCATCCTAGTCGGTGTGCTCGTGGTGATTGCCATCATTGCCATTGTCGCATTTAAGGGCAAGGTCCAAGATTTATGGAGCGCTATCAGCGAGGGCATCAACAGCCTGTAGAGGGCGCCCGTCCCGTCGGCGCGTTGCTGGTGCTCGCCTGTGCGGTCGTGGCGGTGGCAGTGGCGGTTTGGGGGCTTAACGCAGCACGGCAACAACGTTTAGGGGCTGCCGCGGATGCGGGATCGGGTTCGGCTGCGGCGTCTCAAATAGACGATGCGCGAGACGCGGACGATGCGAATGCCGCCGTCACGGCGCAAACGTTCTTGCAAGCACTCGACGAGCGAGCGGACGCTGCAACGGGTTCATCTGCAAACAATGCCGTCGCTGTTCGTCTCGCATGGTCCGAGTGCCGACCGATGACCGAGGCGGCGGCGGATATGCTGCGTGCCTATCGCGAGGTGCCCACGGCGCAACTTGCTCTGAGCGGCTATCTCGACATCAAGGGCAACGTGTGGGGCGCCATCGTGCGTGACGGACGCGGCTGGGTCGATATGGTGACGGTTGCCGCGGATGCTGGCGATACTTCGTGTCGTCTGCGCGTGGTCCGCCTGACCCCGCAGACAACGAACTCAAAGGAGGGGTCGTGAAATGCATGATGTCCTGCGTGAGGAATCTGCCCAGGCAACGGTCGAATACGCCATCGTCACGGTGGCACTGCTTTCCATCGTGCTGGCGATCGCAGGGCTTTGGCGTGCCGGTGCCGATGGGCGCTTGGCGGCGCTGGTCGAGCGGACGGCGTCTCACGGCGTCACCTCGACATCGATTGTCGACGCTGCTGCGGGTGCTAAGGACATCGTACTCTATTGATGTCACGCGCGAGGACAGGGCGCAGTCTACGGTCGAGGCGGCATTCCTGCTGCCGACGTTTCTGACGCTCGTCCTGTTGGCGCTGCAGCCGGTGTGCCTGCTCTATACACGCGCGGTCATGGAGTCTGCCGCCGCCGAGACCGCGCGGCTCATGACCACGACGACGGTGGGGGATGACGAGGATATTAAGGAGTTTGCCCGCCGCCGTCTTGCCGCGGTTCCCGACGTTTCGATTTTTCATGCCGGCGGGCCCCTGTCGTGGGATATCGAGCTTGGTCGGGCCGATGCGGGCGGCGTCTCGTCCGTTTCCGTTACCGGCGAGGTTAAACCGCTGCCCGTGATCGGTGCGTTTGCGCAGGCTATGGGTAGCGCAGGCCATAACGGCTATGTCGAGCTTAAGGTCGACGTCTCGTATCGATCGCGTCCCGAGTGGCTGGAGGGAGACTATGATTCATGGATTGCTGCATGGGATTAAACGCTGCCTGTTGAAGGTGACGAGGGGGCTTGCGTGCCGTTGCCGACCGCGTGCTCGCTGCAAGCGAGGCGGCTTTATGGGTCGAGCCGGGATCGACCTGTTTATCGAAGACGGTGCCTATACCACGCTCTCCTCTGCGGTGGTCATCTTGGTGGTGCTCACGCTGCTGTTTTCGTCGACGGCGGCGATATGGAGCATGTCGCGCGCGGGGGACACCCAGGTGGCTGCCGATAGCGGCGCGCTGGCAGGCGCCAATGTGGTGTCGTCCTATCACACGGCTGCGACGGTGGTGGATGCGAGCATTTTGAGTTTGGGCCTGGCGGGGTTTGCCACGATCGGCACCGGCTTGGTCGCCATCCTTATTCCAGGTGCCGAGCTTGCCGCGGGCGATATGGTCGACACGGGAATCGAGATCATTAAAACGCGCAACAAGTTTGCCAAAAGCGCCTCCAAGGGCTTGCAGAAAATCGAGACGGCTCTACCGTATCTGGTTGCCGCGCGAGCTACGCAGTCCGTGTCGGCGCAGGATACCGAAGGTGCGACCTATACCGGTACGGCGCTTGCCGTGCCCAGGACGTCCGAGTCGGATTTCGTTGCGCTCGAGGGGTCCGAGATCTCGACCGATGTCATTAAAGACACATCGAAAGATCTGGAACGCGCGGCAGATGAGCTGCAGAAGGCCTCGGAGGAGACGGCGAAAGCAAAAGAGCGCGCCTGGCTTGCGGATTGCGGCGGGTCGGTTCCGGCTTCGGTCGGTAGCTGTTCATGCATGTGGGAACGCGCAGGCAGTTTGACTGAGCTCTCAGGTGAGCAGAACAAGCATTATGTCTCGAGTATTGACTGGGAACCGCAAATTGCCCTGAATCGTGCGAAGGCGTATTACCGAGAGCGCCTGGCGAATGAGAAACCGCTTGGCGAGAGTCCGGAAAAGCAAGCAGATTCTGCTGCGCGAAAGGCGTTTTTCGCCTATGCGAGCGAAGAAGTTGAGCGGGCATATATAACTGAAGAGGACGGCAAGGTTTCCGCCTATATCCCCTTCCTTCCGCGAAATCCAGATGAGGCGCGGACGACTGAGCTCTATACCGACGCACGCTGGCCAACAAGTGTTAAGGGCGATGTTGCATATTTGCATTATGGAACAGACTGTCCTAATTACAAAAAGGGAACACCCGGCGGGTTGGCGTCTGTTTCGGCTTTTGATGGTCACGAAACGTGTGACGAGTGCCATTTTGGTGTCTCGTCTTTGGGCTATGTTGCGATTGCAACGACTTCTATCGAGAGTGGCTTCGAGTACCACTTCGACGAGTTCAAAAATGCCCTAGAGAAATACGTCGAATGCCGCAACAAAGAGCTCGAGCTCATGCGCCAGACCGAGGACGAGGCAGACCGTGCGGGCAATGCGTTTGACGAGGCCATTAAAGCGCTTTCGGGCGAGCGTCCGCGTATCGCCCCACCCGGCCGCAATGGCGTGGTTGCCCTTGCGGTTTCGGGTGTTATCTCGAGCCCCGATGAGCTCAACTCTTCGTTTAACACGACAGTCAGGCTTGGCGATCGCGGCGCGATCTCTGCTGCGGTGCTGGCGCCCGATGACGCGACGGCGCAGAACAACGTTCTCTCGCGGTTTTTCTCGGCGCTGGAGGAGCGTTCGGGTGGCGTTGTCGGCGTACTCGATGGCGTCATGGATGTTTGGGGACGGCTGCTCGTGGGATACGGAGACATCCAAGGCTCGGCCGACGAGCTCATGGGCGAGATGATCGATGACCTGGGAGGGGGCAGCGGTGCGTTGGGCTCCATTGCGTCGTGGCTCGGCGATACCGTTTCGGCGTCCGTGGCGGCGCTGGGCTTGGAGCCGTGCGACTTGCGCCTACGAAAGCCGGTACTGACCGACACCGCCAATGTCATCAAGAGCCCGGGGTCTGACATCACAGGTCTTTCTAAAGTGCAGGACAAGCTACGAAGTATTCCGCTGGGCGTGACCGACCCCAAGGCGCTTTGCGAGGCGCTGGAATATCAAGTCGAGCGCACCATCAGCGGCACGGTGTTCACGCTTGCGGAGATTCCGCTGCCCGGCGGCGGTTCCATCCCACTTACCGTCGATGTCGCCACACTGGCGGGTGCCCTGGGCGGTGGGTCGTAATGGGCATCCGCACGCGCCTGTGCGAGGAGCGCGCCCAGGCGACGGTCGAGATGGCCGTGGTCACGCCCGTCCTGCTGGTTCTGGCGCTTATCGTGTACAACGTCATGGTCTTTGCCGACGCGGTCGCGCGCTTCGATCGCGTGGTGCCCGATATCGTGCTAGCGCATGCCGTGGCGCCGAGCGGGGAGGGCGATGACAGCTCCATCGATGCCTCCGCGACCGTTCAGGCTCAGATCCAACATGCCATGGAAGGCTATGACTTGCAGATTGAGGTCTCGAGCGAGCAGGGTGCGACGACATCGGATGGCGGTCTGCTTTCGCTCTCCGGCACGTTTAGGACCTATACCTGTACCATGCGCTACGAGCCGTGGCCGAGCTCGCTCAGCGTCGCCGGCGTTTCGCTGGGGGCACCGGCAAAGTTGTCGCACGAGCGCGCAGTGACGGTCGATCCGTGGCGTCCGGGGGTGGTTATGTGACCGCGGCCTCATCCTACATTGCCTACGCGCGGGCGCTCAACAGGCTGGGTTGGGCGCCTGCCGAGTTTGTGGTGGCGGAGTCGTTTGCCGTGCGCCTGCGCGGCATGCTGGGACGGTCTCCGATTGCCGCCAACGGGTTGCCGCTCGTCATGGCGTTCCCACGCTGCTCTTCGGTCCACACCTGCTTTATGGCCTACCCCATCGACATTGCTTTTATCGACCGCAACGGCAGCATCCTCGCATGCTACGAAAACGTCCGTCCTTGGCGCATGTGTTCCTGTCCCGGTGCCTGGGCGGTGCTGGAACGCCCTTCAATCCTCGCTACACCTCCCGCCTTTCAACAAGTGCCGGCGTAAGAATTGGCGACAGCGGACTTTCGTCATACGAAATTGGGTAAGATGGAGGAGAAGATGCATGGATGTTGAGATCCATCCCAACGCCAAAAAAACACTTGACGGAAAAGAAAGTGCTTGGTGCCTGGTTCGCGGTTACTGAGTGCATTCGCCGCGAGTCGGAGGACGAGCCGCCGAGATGGCTTGCCATTGGATGGCTTCCAGATGGTCGAAGTATGGAACTTGTTGCAGTCGAACTAATTCGTGGATGGCTCATTATTCATGCCCTGTCTCCGGTTCAGAAGAAATTCTGGCAAGAGATCGAGCGAGCTCGGCAGAGGGGCCGATGATGAGCAAGGCGTATACGGCTGCCAATGGTCAGGTTATAACGGATGAAATGATTGACACGTGGTGCGAGTCGTACGAGCATGGCGAGTTTCCGGACGGCGAGCATACCGTTGGGGGGATCGTGCACGGGCGGCCTCCACTCTCAAGCGAAGGGACGGCAACGCTATCGGTCAAGATTCCCCTAGGGATGAAGGAGGCGATTCGTCGACGGGCGGCGGCTGAAGGAATGACGCCAAGTGAGTTTGCCCGTGCAGCCCTGAGCGAAAAACTTCTTGCGGCGGGTTGATGTCTCCAACGTGCTGTTCTATAGGGTCGGACTTGTGGCCGACGCCGTGCTCAAAAACTTTTTTCAAATTCTCGGTTGACCGGAGCGTGTCCTTGGTTATACTAATCAAGCCTTGAAACAAGGCACACCTCAAATGGCTGGGTAGCTCAGTTGGTAGAGCAGAGGACTGAAAATCCTCGTGTCAGGGGTTCGATTCCCTTCCCCGCCACCTTGAATTGACGAGGACCTCTGCAAAGGGGTCCTTTTCTTTTATGTGGTCCATGCACGGAATCGAACCCCGTGAGGGCGCGGAGCTGAGGAAACGCGATAGCGTTTGCCAGCGTAGCTCGCAAGGCGCGCGAGCGCCGCAGCGGTCTGTCCGCGCAGCGCGCGGACGCGATTCCCTTCCCCGCCACCTTGAATTGACTAGGACCTCTGCAAAGGGGTCCTTTTCTTTTATGTAGACCCGCGGAAATGTATCCCGTTATTGAACGAGAAAACGGCATGCGCTTTCCGGTGCTTACTTCCGACGTGCGTGCACATCTCGGCGCACCAGCTCGTGCCCGCCCGCCCAGACATTCCTCCCGCTTTTGCGCCACTTTACAGACCGTTCGGTCGTCTGTCCGCACGCGCGGGTATACTCAAAACAATACTTTTCCTATGCAATACGATGCAGGCTTGGCCTGCACGATCCGAAGGGGGCAGTGATGGAGAGGATACTCGGCGTTAATCTCTCTGGCTGGTTTATTCCCGAGCCTTGGGTGACCCCGTCGCTATACGCGGCGACCGGTGCATCCAACGCGGCCGAGCTGCAGGAGGCCATGGGCACCGCCGCCTATAACGAGCGCATGCGCCGTCATTACGAGACGTTTGTGAGTGAGGACGATTTTCGCCGCATGGCGCAGATTGGCCTCAATGCCGTACGTTTGCCGGTGCCCTGGTATGCCTTTGGTTCGCAGGAGTCCGATGCGTCCTACATCTCGGTTGTCGACTACATTGACCGTGCGATTGAGTGGGCTGCCAAGTACGATATCCGCGTGCTGCTCGATCTGGCGACGGTGCCCGGTGGCCAGGGCGATTCCAACGATTCGCCCACCACGCCGGAGGCTGTTGCCGAGTGGCATTCGTCCACCAACGGCCGTCATGTCGCACTCGACGTGCTCGAGCGCTTGGCCGATCGCTACGGCGAGGCCGAGAGCCTGCTGGGCATTGAGCTGCTGGACACGCCGCAGATGAGCGTCCGCAAGAGCCTCTTTACCATGACGGATGGAATTCCGGCCCACTACTTGCGCAATTTCTATCGCGATGCCTACGAGCTCGTCCGTTCGTATATGCCCGAGGATAAGATCGTCGTCTTCTCGTCTTCGGGGCATCCCAGCGAGTGGAAGCATTTTATGCGCGGTGCCAAGTACAAGAACGTCTACATGGACCTTCACCTGTACCATTACCGCGACGAGTACGCGCTCGACATCACGAGCCCCCGCGGGCTGACGACGGCGATTTCGCGTAACAAGCGCGAGCTTAAAGAAGCGATCTCGACAGGGTTCCCCGTGCTGGTGGGCGAATGGTCGGGCGCGGCGATCTTTGCCAACTCGTCGGTTACGCCCGAGGGCCGCAATGCCTACGAGCGCGTGTTTATCGCCAACCAGCTGGCTTCGTTTGCGCCGGCTGCCGGTTGGTTCTTCCAAACGTGGAAGACCGAGAAGCGCATTGCAGCATGGGACGCCCGCGCGGCACTCGGTACGCTCGAGCGCGGCATGATTGAATAGGTTGATATGACGCAAAACAGCGCCCATACGGGCAAACTCTATGTGGTCGGCACGCCCATCGGCAACCTGGGCGACCTGTCCCCGCGCGTTGGCGAGGCCTTTGCCGCCGCTGATGCCATTTGCTGCGAAGACACGCGTGTGACGTCAAAGCTGCTGATGCATCTGGGCATTTCCAAGCCGCTTGTCCGTTGCGACGAGAATGTGATCGCCAGTCGCGCCGCCGGCCTGGTCGACCGCCTGCTGGCGGGGGAGACCCTCGCCTTTGCCTCGGACGCCGGCATGCCGAGTGTGTCCGACCCCGGCCAGGCGCTGGTCGAGGCAGCGCGTGAGGCCGATGTGCCCGTCGAAGTTATCCCCGGGCCCTCTGCTTGCGTCACGGCGCTCGTTTCGTCCGGCATTCCCTGCGAGCATTTTTTCTTCGAGGGCTTTTTGGGCCGAAAGCACGGCGACCGCGTGCGCCGTTTGCAGCGCCTTGCCGTAGTACCCGGCGCGCTCATCTTCTACGAGTCTCCACATCGCATCGTGGCGACGCTCGAGGCCGTGGCGGAGGTCTTTCCCCAGCGTGAGGTTGCCGTCTGCCGCGAACTCACCAAGCTGCACGAGGAGGTCTTGCGCGGGCCCGCTGCCCAGCTCGCCGAGGAGCTGCGTGCTCGCGGCGAGGTAAAGGGCGAGATTGCGCTGGTCATCGCGCCGCCGAGCGAGGACGAGGAGGCTGGCATCGTACCGGTTGGCGCCGCGGCAGCGGATCCCGACGAGGCCCTGCGCGAGGATATCCGCGCCGCGCTCGAGGAGGGGGAGCCCGCCTCTGCGGTGGCCAAGCGCCTGTCTCAGAAGTATTCGCGCCGCAAGCGCGATGTCTATGCCATGGTGCTCGATATGCAATAGATGGAGGATATCCAGCCCTTGCGCTAGAATCATCCCCTGTATGCAACGTTTTTCTGGAGGACAAACCCCATGGATCAAAGCAAGCCTTCGTTCTTTATCACGACGCCCATCTACTACGTCAACGCCGATCCGCACCTGGGCACGGCTTATTCCACCATCATCGCCGACGTTCAGGCTCGCTATCGCCGCTCCGCCGGCTATAACGTCAAGTTCCTGACCGGTATGGACGAGCACGGCGAGAAGGTCGCCGAGGCCGCAGCCAAGCATGGCATGACGCCGCAGGAGTGGACCGACAGCCAGGCTCCGCACTTCAAGGAGCTTTGGAGCAAGCTCGAGATTTCCAACGACGACTTCATCCGCACCACCGAGCCGCGCCAGCATCATGCCGTGCAGTACCTGTGGGAGCGCATGAAGGAGTCCGGTTACCTGTATAAGGGCAGCTACGACGGCTGGTATTGCGTGCCTGACGAGACCTACTTCACCGATACGCAGGTCCAGAAGGGCGACGAGGAGTACGGCAGCGTCGGCCAGCACCTGTGCCCCGACTGCCACCGTCCGCTTGAGCGCGTGCAGGAGGAGTCCTACTTCTTTAAGCTTTCCGCCTTCCAGGACAAGCTGCTCAAGCTTTACGACGAGCACCCCGACTTTGTCGAGCCTGCGTTCCGCATGAACGAGGTGCGCAGCTTTGTCGAGGGCGGCCTTAACGACCTTTCCGTGAGCCGCACGAGCTTTGACTGGGGCATTCAGGTCCCGTTTGACGAGGGCCACGTGACCTACGTGTGGTTCGATGCGCTGCTCAACTATATGACGGCCGTCGGCTACGGCGTCGACACCGACGAGGCGCGTGCCGAGCTGGCCTATCGTTGGCCCGCGCAGTTCCACATCGTGGGTAAGGACATCATCCGCTTCCACTGCGTCATTTGGCCCGCCATGCTCATGGCCATCGGTGAGGCCCTGCCCGAGCACGTCTTTGCCCACGGCTTCCTGACCGTGCGCAATGCCGAGACCGGCAAGGCCGAAAAGATGTCCAAGAGCCGCGGCAACGCCATCGCTCCGCAGGACGTTATCGACATGCTGGGCGTCGAGGGCTATCGCTATTACTTCATGACCGACGTCGTCCCCGGCACCGACGGTGCCATCAGCTTCGATCGCATGGAGCAGGTCTACAACGCCGACCTGGCCAACAGCTGGGGCAACCTCATTTCGCGTTCGCTCAACATGAGCGGCAAGTACTTTGACGGTTGCGCGCCCGCCAAGCCCGCATCGTTCGATGCGTTCGACAACCCGCTGGCAAAGATCGCCGATGGTCTGGTCGAGCGCTACATGGCCAAGATGGACGTGCTCGATTACGGTGGAGCTAAGGACGAGGTCATGGAGCTCATCCACGCCGCCAACCACTACATCGAGGACTCCGAGCCCTGGGCGCTTGCCAAGGACGAGGCCAAGGCTGACGAGCTGGCGTTTGTGATCTACAACCTGCTCGAGGCCATCCGCATTGCCGCTCACCTGCTGATGCCGCTCATGCCCCAGACCTCTGCCGAGGCCCTGCGCCGCCTGTCCTGCGAGGACGAGGCCGCGACCGACGACCTCAAGGGCATTTGCGCTTGGGGCCTGCTTGCAGGTGGTCAGCCCGTCGAGAAGGGCGAGCCGCTGTTCCCGCGTCTGGGCTAAGACGCCGCGCGCCATATCGGCAATTTACTGTTTAGATGTAAGGGCATGGCCGCAACGGTCCATGCCCTTTTGTTTCAAGACGCCGCCACCATGCTAAGGAGGCAACTATGACAACTTCGCCTTTGGCAAACCCCACGGCAACAAGGGAGCTGCTGGAGGAGTTTGGCCTTGCGACCAAGCATCGCCTGGGCCAGAACTTCCTGATCGACAACCATGTAATTGAGCGCATTTGCGAGCTTTCCGAGCTTGCGGGCGATGAGCGCGTGCTCGAGGTTGGTCCGGGCGTTGGTACGCTCACGCTTGCGCTGCTGCAGGAGGCGGCGTGCGTCACGTCGATCGAGGCCGATCCCGAGCTCGAGCCGGTGCTCGATGCCCACGCCGCCGACTATGCCAACTTCCGCTTTATCATGGGCGACGCGCTCAAGGTGACGCTGGAGCAGATTAAGCAGGCCGCCGGTGGTGAACCCACGGTGTTTGTCGCGAATCTGCCCTATAACGTGGCGGCGACGATCATCCTTCAGTTCTTCCAGACGATGCCCGCGCTCAAGCGCGCCGTCGTCATGGTTCAAAAGGAGGTTGCCGATCGCATTGCCGCAACGCCGGGCAACAAGACCTATGGCGGCTATACGGCAAAGCTGGGCCTGTATGCGCAGGTTACGGGTCGCTTTGAGGTGCCGCCGCGTTGCTTTATGCCGGCACCGCACGTGGACTCGGCCGTCGTGCGTATCGACCGTGTTGACGGCGTGGTGCCCGAAGGACTCGATCGCGAGTTTGTGGCCCGCGTGATTGACGCCGCATTTGCTCAGCGTCGCAAGACCATCCGCAATTCCATGAGCGCCAACGGCTTTGCCAAGGACGTGCTCGATGCCGCCTTTGAGGCTTGCGGTATCTCACCCACCACGCGCGCCGAGACGCTCGATGTTGCTGACTTTGTCCGCCTGGCCCAGGAGCTAATCCATGACGCTTAATGCCGAACGCGTGACGTTTACCAAGAAAAAGAAGACGGTTGCCTGCCCCGTGCCCTTGGCACCGCTTGCCGACACGCATGCGCATCTGCTTTCGTTTTGGGGCAAAGAAGTGCCCGAAACGCTCGTGCGCGCCAAAGCCGCGGGCGTCGATCTGTTGGTGACGATGCTCGACCCCATCGCCGACAAGCGCAGCGTGACGGACTATAGCGACTGGCTCGTGCGCGAAATTCTGCCGATGCGGGATATTCCGCAGATCAAGTATCTCGCTGGCGTTCACCCCTATGGCGCGCCGGATTATACCGACGACATTCACGCACAGGTTGTTGCTGCGCTCGATGACCCTTTGTGCGTCGGCATCGGCGAGATCGGTCTGGACTATCACATGGATTACGACGACGACATCGCGCCGGCGCCCCACAGTGTGCAGATTGATTGCATGGTACGTCAGCTCGAAGTTGCCGTGCGCCGCAATGTGCCGGTGGAGCTGCACCTGCGGCACGAGGACTCGGATGGGGAGCGCACTTCGCACGTTGATGCGTACAACGTGCTGCGCGAGGTAGGCGTGCCTCAGGCCGGTTGCGTGCTGCACTGCTTTGGCGAGGATCGAGCTACGATGGAGCGCTTTGTGGGTTTGGGCTGCTATATCGCCTATGGCGGCGCGGCCACCTTTAAGCGCAACGACGACGTGCGCGAGGCATTTGCGGCGACCCCGCTCGATCGCATTTTGTTCGAGACGGATTGTCCCTATATGGCGCCGGAGCCCATTCGTGGTCTTGAGTGCGAGCCGGCAATGATTTCTATCACGGCAAACACGCTGGTCAACGACCGTGTCGATCGTACCGGTGAGGATGCTGAGGCGATTGCGCAGGCCGCTTGGGAAAATGCCTACCAACTTTTTCAAAAATAGTTCTTGCGTTCGCGGTGGCGCTCCGTTATTCTAATTCCTGCACGCGGGCGTGGCGGAATTGGCAGACGCGTACGGTTCAGGTCCGTATGGGGGCAACCCCATGAAGGTTCAAGTCCTTTCGCCCGCACCATTAAATGAAAGAGCTCCCAGCAATGGGAGCTTTTTTTGTTATGGGCCCATCGCGGGGACTTGAACCTGTGAAGGAGCGAGCGCAAAGAAAACGCGGAGCGTTTTTAGCGAGCTGGCGAGTCCGCCGGCAGGCGAATTGACAGATGTGACATAGGGTCCTCGTATAGCGAAGCTTCCTGTGGGGCAAAAAATGTCAAATATGAGTACTGTCACTAAATGAATCACATTTTCAAAGGTGATCATTGCACTATTTACGCAACAAATGTTTGCTAACTTAACACTGCCTTGAGCTGAACTGAGTCAATTTGAAAGGAATCTTGGTCCAACAGTGCGTTTTGGTCTTTAAAACGCTGTTACTAAACTGGTAGCAGTACTCATATTTGGACTTTTTGTCCACGGCTCCTCTCGTCGGGATCGTGTGAGGGTCTGAGATGGGTATCCTAGTGCCAACGTGTGCCTATCAGAGGAGAGACCATGCTGTTGTCCGGTATTATCGCTGCTCTTACGAGCTTTCTACTTCCCATCATCATTTTGTTGCTGCTGCTCCCCAACGCCTGCTATGTCGTTGAACAGCAGCATGCCGTGATCATCGAGCGTCTGGGCAAGTTTAACCGCATCGTCAACGCGGGCTTCCACATGAAGGTGCCCGTGATCGACCGCAAGGCCGCCACGGTGAGTCTGCGCACCATGAAAAACGGTTTTGGCATCGACGTTAAGACCCAGGACAACGTGACCATCGGCCTTGAGGTCTCTGCTCAGTACCACGTGAGCTATGACATGGGCGCCGGCCCGGCAGATTCGGGCATCTACAAGAGCTACTACATGCTGCAGGAGCCCGTCGACCAGATGCGTGATTTCATCACCGACGCCCTGCGCTCTTCCATCCCTGTCTATACGCTCGATGAGGTCTTTGCCAAGAAGGATGACATCGCCAAGGACGTTAATGCCACCGTGTCCGAGCAGATGGCTGCCTACGGCTTTACCCTCGTGTCGACACTCATCACCAAGATCGCGCTGCCGACCGAGGTCGAGAACTCCATGAACGACATCAATGCTGCCCAGCGAAAGCGCGCTGCTGCGCAGGAGCTCGCCGAGGCCGACCGCATCAAGCGCGTCACCGAGGCGACCGCCGAGGCCGAGGCGATGGAAAAGGCGGGCGAAGGCATCGCCAACCAGCGCAAGGCCATCGCGCTGGGCATCAAGGATTCGCTCGAGATCATCCAGGAGACGGGTGTCGGTAACGACGAGGCCAACCAGCTGTTCATGTTTACGCAGTGGTCCGAGATGATGACAGAGTTCGCTCGCACGGGTAAAACATCGACGGTCGTACTGCCGAGCGATTTCTCGCAGTCGGCCTCGATGTTCGAGCAGATGCTGACCGCCAGCAAAGTTCAAAACGATTCGAAGGAGTAGACGCGCGTGAAATACACCGTCGTTTGCGTCGGTAAGCTCAAGGAGCGCTTTTGGAAGGACGCGTGCGCTGAGTACACCAAGCGCCTAGGTGCCTATGCCAAGGTGGATATCCGCGAGGTGGCCGATATCGACCCGGCTAAGGCGGGCGGCGTGGATGCCGCACGCGACAAGGAGGGTGCGGCGATTCTTGCAGCCCTGCCGCCTCGAGCGCATGTGATCCTGCTTGCCATTGAGGGCAAAGAGCGCTCGAGCGAGGAGCTTTCGGCGCGGCTCGACGATCTTATGCTGCGTGGTAACAGCGACATCGCCTTTGTGATTGGTGGATCGGACGGCGTGAGCGATGACGTGCGCACACGAGCCGACGAGATGCTCAGCTTTGGACGTATTACCTTGCCGCACAACTTGGCGCGCGTGGTGCTGCTGGAGCAAATCTACCGCGCCTGCAAGATCAGCCGTGGCGAGCCGTATCACAAATAGGTCGGCAATACGAAACAATGCCGTGGGACAATAGCCTTCGTTTTGAAGAGCGTGTCTGAGAGGACTATGAGATATGAAGATCGGATTTGTCGGTTTTGGCAATATGGCGAGCGCTATGGCCGATGGCTGGATCGCCGCCGGTGTGGCTGCGAGCGATATGTGCGCCTGCGCGGGCCACTACGACGCCTTGGTCGAGCGTTGTGAGGCACGTGGGATGGTTGCCTGTCGTGATGCGGCGGAGGTTGTCGCCGCATCCGATATCGTGGTTGCTGCGGTCAAGCCATACATGATTGAGAAGGTCTTCGCTCCGCTCAAAGAAACCCTTGCCGACAAGGTTGTCCTTTCGGTCGCCTGGACCTGGGATAGCGCCAAGTGGGAGCAGGTCCTGCCGGGTGTCGCACACATCTCGACGGTGCCCAACACGCCGGTTTCGGTGGGCGAGGGCGTCATCGCCTGCGAGAAGTCCTCTACGCTCAACGGCGAGCAGCGTGCCGTGGTGCTCGACCTGCTCGGTAAGCTTGGCACCGTCGTCGAGCTCGACACGAGTCTGCTGTTTGTGGGCGGTACCGTGGGCGGTTGCGCACCGGCATTTGTCGCCATGGCGATTGAAGCCTTGGGCGACGCGGCCGTCAAGCACGGTATCCCGCGCGCCGATGCCTATCGCATTGTGAGCCAGATGGTGCTGGGCACGGCAAAGCTACAGCTTGCGACTGGCCAGCATCCTGCGGCGATGAAGGATGCCGTATGCTCACCCGGTGGCGCCACCATCAAGGGCGTCGTCGCGCTCGAGGACGCCGGCATGCGCAGCGCTCTGGTCAAGGCCATCGACGCCACCCTCCAGTAAAACCCGCCATTTAGGGACAGGTTTATTTTGGCAGGTTTTTTCCTGCGGTTTTGTTGCATGTACGAAAAGCGCCCCGCGACTGGCTCAATTCCAGTTGCGGGGCGCTTGCGTTTGCCCAGATAAAACCGACCAAAATAAGCCTGTCTCTTTTTGGCAGGCTAGTCCCAGAAGCCGTCTTCTTCGTCCTCGGACTTGGGGCCACGGTCGACATACATCTTATGGGTGCGCTTCTCCATTACAAAGGCAAGAATCGCAAACAGTAGGATGCCGCCGGCGAAAAGGATGGCAAAACCGGTGCGGGTGCCAAACAAAAAGGAAAAAACTGCGTCCATTGGGTGCCTTCTTGCGTAGTTGGGTTGGGTCGTAAACGCTCATAAGTATATACTTGCCCATACATGTACAAGGTTGCAACCTAAATGGAATGTATATCGCCGGAGGATCTAATGCTTGATATCAAGTTTGTTCGCGAGAACCCCGATGCCATCGATACCGCCATGGCAAATCGCCAGACGTCTTGGGATCGCGAGAAGTTCTTTGAACTCGACGACGAGCGCCGTGCCGTCATCACCGAGGTCGAGGAGCTCCAGGCCACGCGTAACGCCGAGTCCAAGAAGATTGGCGCCCTGATGAAGGAGGGCAAGAAGGACGAGGCCGAGGCCGCCAAGGAGGCCGTGCGCGCCGTCAACGAGAAGATTGACGGTCTGGCCGAGCGCCGCACCGCTCTCGAGCAGGAGCAGTACGACTTTATGGCTCACCTTCCCAACATCCCTTGCGAGGCCACGCCGTACGGCAAGGATGAGGACGAGAACATCGAGCGCCGTCGTTGGGGCACCCCGCGCGAGTTCGACTTCGACTTTAAGCCGCACTGGGACCTGGGCACCGACCTCGACATCCTCGATTTCGAGCGCGGCAACAAGCTCTCCGGCAGCCGCTTTACCGTTCTCGGTGGCGCCGGCGCCCGTCTTGAGCGCGCCCTCATCAACTTCTTCCTTGACACGCACACCAGCCGTGGCTTTAAGGAGTGGTGGCCGCCCATCGTCGTCAAGCGTCAGACCATGTTTGGCACGGGTCAGCTGCCCAAGTTCGAGGACGACGCCTATCACGTCTCGGGCGACAACTTCCTGATCCCCACCGCCGAGGTCGTGCTTACCAACCTGCACGCCGGCGAGGTTCTCGATGCTGATACCCTGCCGCGCCGCTACACCGCCTTCACCCCCTGCTTCCGCGAGGAAGCCGGCTCCGCTGGTCGCGACACCCGCGGCATCATCCGCCAGCACGAGTTCGACAAGGTCGAGATGGTCAAGTTTGCCAAGCCGGAGGAATCCGACGAGGAGCTCGAGAGCATGACCGCCGAGGCCGAGTACCTGCTGCAGCAGCTGGGCCTGCCGTATCGCGTGATTAGCCTGTGCACCGGCGACCTGGGCTTCTCTGCCCGTCAGACCTACGACATCGAGGTCTGGCTGCCGAGCTATAACGCCTACAAGGAGATCAGCTCCTGCTCTAACTGCGGCGATTTCCAGGCCCGTCGCGCCAACATCAAATATCGCGACCCCGAGAACTTCAAGGGCTCGCGCTACCTGCACACCCTCAACGGTTCCGGCCTGCCGGCTGGCCGCACCATGGCCGCCATTCTGGAGAACTACCAGAACGCCGACGGCACCATCACGGTCCCCGAGGTTCTTCGTCCTTACATGGGCGGCCTCGAGAAGATCGAGCCGGTCGCGTAGGTTGCCTGCATAAGCGATTTGCAAGGGCGCTCCTTTCTGGGGCGCCCTTTTTGTGTGCGGAGCTATACCATATCGTGCGGACAGCTCAATAGAAAACACACGAACAAACGTTCTGTATACAGCCATCTACCTGCTATGCTTATGTTAAATAGAAGCGAGAGGAAGGGGATGCGATGGAGCTGTTTGATGAGCGGGTAGTTTTGTTTGAGAGCGATGAAGGTGGGGAGCACTTACTAGTTACGTGTGAGCCATCGGGTATGGGTGGTTTGGTGGTGCGGCAGACGAGCGAGGGCCCGTTGACCCAATGGTGTTTTGAGGAGTCGTCGCATGTAGTCGAGACTTTTGTGACGCACGAGGGGCTTGTGGCGCTTGAGCGGTTCTATGGAGTTGGGACTTCTAACCAGGTCGCGCGCATGCTGAGTATCTCGTTTGCCGATTATGACTGTGCCCAGCGGGTGCGCTCGCTTTTGAGGGAGCTCGGTGCTGGGTTCGATGTGGTTGAAAAACCGATTGATCGCATGGGGGACGCTGACGCATACGGAGCTGCGTAAGGAACATATTCTCAAAAAAGTTTGAGATTGTGCTTGACTCCAACTAACTAAAGTGGTTTTATATATCTTGCGCTGCGGCGTTACCTCAGCTGGATAGAGGGTCTGACTACGAATCAGAACGTCATAGGTTCGAATCCTATACGCCGCACCAATCGAACTTGAAGCCTCCGGCAACGGGGGCTTTTCTTTTATGGCAACACCGCATGGATTCGAACCTCGGTCGAGGCGCGAGCGTGAAGCGGATGCGGAGCGTCCGTAGCGAGCGGGCGAGCGCGCCGGCAGGCGGGCGAAGCCGGCGCGGATCCGCGCAGCGGATGCGCGGAATCCTATACGCCGCACCAATCGAACTTGAAGCCTCCGGCAACGGGGACTTTTCTTTTTTGGAAACCATGCATGGATTCGAACCTCGGTCGGGGTGTGAACAGCCTAATCACCACTCCGTAAAATTTTTTCAAATTGTCGCTTGACCCATCGGGGGCTCGCGTGCATAATAATCCGTGCGTTGCGGCGTTACCTCAGCTGGATAGAGGGTCTGACTACGAATCAGAACGTCATAGGTTCGAATCCTATACGCCGCACCAATTGACTTTAAAGCTCCCGGCAACGGGGGCTTTTCTTATATGGGAGCATTGCGGAGATTCGAACCTCGGTCGAAGCCGGAGTGGATGCGCGGAATCCTATACGTCGCACCAATAGACTTTAAAGCTCCCAACAACGACTGCTCTTCTATATCGCGAGGCGTCGAAGATCGCACCAAGCCCTTCAAATGAGTAAAAACTAAATTCAATAACTTTTTTTGAAAAAATGCTTGACCATTATTCAGTCTATGTGCATAATAATCAACAAGTCGCGGCGTTACCTCAGCTGGATAGAGGGTCTGACTACGAATCAGAACGTCATAGGTTCGAATCCTATACGCCGCACCATTTGAGCTTGAAGCCTCCGGCGACGGGGGCTTTTCTTTTATGGAAACACCGCATGGATTCGAACCTCGGTCGAGGCGCGAGCGTGAAGCGGACGCGGGGCGTCCGTAGCGAGCGGGCGAGCGCGCCGGCAGGCGGGCGAAGCCGGTGCGGATCCGCGCAGCGGATGCGCGGAATCCTATACGCCGCACCATTTGAGCTTGAAGCCTCCGGCGACGGGGGCTTTTCTTTTATGGAAACACCGCATGGATTCGAACCTCGGTCGAGGCGCGAGCGTGAAGCGGACTATTTCTTATCGACTCGTGTAAGATTCCGAGTAGGTGTCGCGGCCCATCCGCGACCACTCCTTCTTTCAACGACTGATCAGGGTGATATTTCGTGGCAGAGCGTCCGACATACAAGCTCAGGTTTCTCGACCCCAAAAAGCGTTTTCCATCGATGCCAGAGCAGCCTGCGGGGCGCTCATATGGTGTTGTCTGGAAAGTCTTTGGCGAGGACCCCAAAGAGTCGTGCTATGTCGTCGAATTCGTCGGCAAAACTCACATATCGCTCTTGGGCTACGTGAGCGTGTCGGGCAAGGTTTATAAGGTTGATCGTCCTGTTCGGGAAGTACCGTTGCCCGAGGACCCTGACATGGAGCTGGTCCTTCACGAGTCCGATTCCGGTATTGGCGAGATTATGGTGAGGGAAGCTAACGGTGCAATGCGCACGTGTGCGCGAACTGCCGGCTCTCCCGAAGGCCCCATGCGCGAGCAGTCCGACCACGAGACATGGAATTCGACCCGCGCCCTTCCTTTCGGCGAGTTCATGGCCTCGATGTTCTTGCGCTACGTGATATTTGCCAACTCCGAAAGCGCTATTGCGAACACGGCGGGCGTCGACGGCCTCGATGCAGGCATGCAAAACGTTGTCGACAAGATCAAACTCGTAAAGTTGCCCGAGCCGGCCGAGGTGTTTTTGGGCTTTGACACGGCACCGCTCCCCGATGCTATCGAGACGCTGCTTTACCGTGTTGACCATGCCGAGAATCCGAGCGGAATCGAGCGTTATGCCGCCGCCCTGATGAGCGAGATCGACTTGCCCCGTCTGCGCATCATTGCTGCCAAGTCCGAAATGAGCCTAGCGCGCATTGACCGCTCAAAGCTGTTCTATCTCAATTTTGATCGTAGCCTGCTGGACCAGGACGAGATTGACATGCTGCTTGCCATCGAGTGCCGTCTCAACCGCCTCTCCGGCATCCTTGAGCGCATCGGGGCCGGATTGGTCCCCGCGGCATCCTCGCCGAGCCTTGAGGGCTGCGCGCTCTTTGATGCGTGGCATATCGCCAAGACAACCAACGATGTTCCCCGACTGCTCGATACGACCTCGAGCGACAACCCGTGGGGCAAACCCGGAACGGTAGCTTGCCAGCCGGGCGGTGAGTGGGATGTGCGTACCCGCTTCGCGCGTATCGTCGAGGCGCTTAACGTGGTCACACGGCTCGACTATACCTATCGGGCAAACGTTGCCGAGGGGATTATGCTCGTTCGGTTTGGGCACTCTGTCGTGGATGCCATGCCACAGCGTGAATACGACGCTCAGGAGGATGTCTGGCGCGAGTTGGACGAGAACGCGCGTGTGATTTGGGCCGCGGAGCACGACGCGCGCGTGGCGCTTACGCTGGCAGCGGCTTGCTTTGCCGCAGGTGCCTGCATTGCGCGCTGCTATGTTCAGATTGCGGCTCCCGACGGCGAGCAGGGCGAGCGCGTCATTGCAACATATTCCTTTGGGCGTGCGGCCTATCTGGCCAATTGCGTGCCTGTCGCCAAGGATCTTGAGAGCATGGATATGGACGATATGCCGTGCAAGCGCATGCTTGAGGCATATGAGTCGGACGCGCCGGATGCGATTGAGCCTGCGGAGGTTCACGCTCGCCCGCGTGACGACCACCGTTCGCTGCCGCCGGCGTTGCGCGACCTGCTGCTTGCCGATACGGCTGATGAGCTCGAGGTCATGGAGATGGACGATGACCCGTATGTGGCGCGCGTCGTTGAGTTGCGCGGGCAGGCAAAAGTTGACCGTGCAAGCGCGTTTGAGGGCTTCTCCCGTCTTGTTGAGGAGCTGGAGGCCAAGTGTGCCGTTGCCGAGCTTTTGGCAACGGGTCCGGTCCAGACGCAGTTTTGCGACAACCAGCTGGTACGCATGGTGCTGCCGGTAATGGAGGAAGACCGCTCCGTTCGTATTTTGCGTGCTCCCGATGCGCTGTACTTTGCCCAGCACGAGATCTGCAGTTATTACGCCGAGCAGGAGGATTTTGAACGGGCATTGCCCGAGGTGCGTCGTCTTTACGATCTGGCTCGCTCGTCCATGCAATCGCACTTTGCGCTCATCAACGTGTTGGCGCGCCTGGAGCGCTTTGACGAGATTATCGAGGTGGCGCGCCACGGCCTGCGCATTGCCAGTGACCGTTCCGCAATCGGTTATCTGTTCTATCGTCTGGCGTTTGCCTATTGGAACTGCGACCAGCTCGAGCTCGCGTTGGCGTGCTACCGCCTCGTGCCGCGCGGCGAGGAGTCGGGTAGCAGCGCGCTGGAGGAAATGCAGGGCCTTATGAACGAGATGGGTGTCAATGAGCCTCCGACGTTCGAGGATGCGGTTGAGACCATCCGTAAGGCCGGGCTCGAGCTGCCTCCCGTGTCCGCCGTGACCAACCAGCTGGCGGATGCCGCCGTGCAGCTGGTCGATAACGGCTTCTTTTTCCTGGCGCGCGTCTGCATCTTCCAAATGTGGCGCACCATGGGCAACGATGAGCTCGGCTCCCTCAGTCGCTCGCTGGGGTAGGGGCGATATAGAGGGGCCGCACCGCGCTATTTGTATCGGCGCGGGCGGGAGGACCCGGCAGGATCGGTAAGGCATAAAGCCGCCGAGCCTGCTAAAACTGTTAAACTCTGCTAAAGTTGCTAAACTTTGTTAAAGTTGTTAAAACTAGCAGAGGAGGGCAGAATGACGAAAGCTGTTAACCCCTTTAAGCCAACGGCGGGCATGAATCCGCCTGAGCTTATCGGACGGGACACTGTTTTGGATGACTTTGCCGAGGCTCTTGAGAATGGTCCTGGTGCTCCCGATCGACTCATGCGCATCTCGGGCGTCCGAGGCACAGGTAAAACGGTGCTCCTTAATGCATTGGGTGACCTTGCACGCAAAAAAGGATTCGAGGTCGTTGACGTTGCCTCCAATGCTGGTTTTTGCAATAGAATCCTCGAGGCTCTGCAGCGAAACATTCGTCTTGAATCAATCTCGATTTCCCCATCGATTTTAGGGGTCAGCCTTGGCTCCATGGAGATGTCGAAGTCGGCCTCTCATCTGGGCGAGGCGATGTACGATGCTGCGAAGCGCGGTGGTCTGCTCATTACGCTCGACGAGATCCAGGATGCCTCAACTGAGGAAATGCGCGAGCTAGGCAATGAGATGCAGCTCTTGATCCGCCAAGGAGCGAATGTCGCTTTCGCTTTCGCCGGGCTGCCGACATCGGTAGATGGCGTGGTGGTGGATGATACGTTGACGTTCCTTCAGCGAGCCAAACATGTTGAACTTACTCGGCTTTCCGATTTTGAAGTTGGCGGATCGTTTGAGGATACGATGAGACGAGCGGGCAAGGAGCTCGACAAAGGTGCCGCTGAGCTATTAACAAAAGCTTCGGCAGGCTATCCCTTTATGGTCCAGCTGGTCGGATATTACGCTTGGCAGGTTGCTGCGCGCAGTGGGGCGGAGAGCGTGAGCGAAGAGGCGGCTCGTAAGGGTATCCAGGCGGCTCTTGATAGCTTTAATGCTATGGTGATTGCCCCAGCGCTGCGCAGGGTGTCGGAACGGCAGTTTCAGTATCTCGCGGCGATGGCTCAATGCGAGGGCGTCGATATCGCCAACGGCGATATCGCCAAGAAGATGGGTTTGTCGGCGAACAAAGTTGGGTCATATCGCAAGCGTCTGATCGATGCGGGGTTGATTGAGCCCGCGGGCTATGGCTGTGTTTCGTTTGCAATTCCGTACATGCGCGATTATCTGTTGGAGACCGTTCGAGAGGACTAATAAAGAATGGGCTGTCCGCGCTGTCGCTGGGGCCGTCCTTGTATCTTTGTCTCAATCTGTAACATCTGGAGGGGATTACGGCCTGCAGATGTTACAGATTGAGATGATTGACTGAGACGTTTACTGGTAAAAGAGAGGTAAAAGAGGAAACGCCTCAAAATTCCCCTTGCCCAACTTCGGCTGTTTGGTTACTATAGAACGGCTGTTACGGAGAGCTGACCGAGAGGCCGAAGGTGCTCGCCTGCTAAGCGAGTATGCCCCAAAAGGGCATCTGGGGTTCGAATCCCCAGCTCTCCGCCAGTATGACTTTGAAGAAGGGTCCCATTTGGGGCCCTTTTTTATTATCAAGAATGGCGGCTGGGGATTAGAGTCCGAAAGGGCGTGAACATTAGGCAAACACGGGGCGCTTGAAAACGGGGAGACCCAGGCGTGCTCGTGCACCCCGGTGTGGGGTTCCGAGGGGATGGAGTAGAAATATGGTAAAGGTCGGGCTGCGTAAGCCGAATCTAAAGACATCACTCAAGGCAAGAACGACCGGCAGAGCGAAACGCGCGGTAAGGCGGGCGATAATCCCCGGCTATGGTAAGAAGGGCATGGGGTGGATCAAAAATCCGAAGAAGGCTGCTTACAATGCCGTATACAGCAGAACGACCGTCGGAGTTGGGGATGTCGCTCGCGCCGTTGCTAAATCAGGCGCTCGGAGCTCGGCGTCAAGGACGTCCTCAATTACTGTTTCATCGCATGAAATTACACCTTTGGCGAAGCCTGAACAGAAATCTCTCACTCGAGAGATTACGTCGGTTGACAGGGCAAACAAGGCGCTTTTGCTATGCTTCCTTCTTGGGTGGTCGGGCGCTCATAGGGCGTATGCACGGATGTGGGGTAGCTTCTTTCTATATCTCTTTACCTTTGGCCTTTTTGGATTTGGTTGGCTGTTTGATATTGTGACACTACTGATGAGACGCTCCGAGCTAAGGCGTCTCGGCGACAGTGATCCGACTCAACAGCAAGTGCCATGTTCCGTTGATTCTACATTCGATCGAAATGTCGCCGACTCCGGAAATTGGGAACAGCGTGGAGATGGGGAGGCTGCGGCTCGGCTAGAGCTTCAACGTAAAAACCGTGCCTATATGGAAGAAAACGGCATCGACGTGGAGATGTTTACCGAGGAAAAGGTCGCGGCGGACGCCTTGCGAACCATTGAGTCGGTATGCCCGTGCATGCTTAGGTTTGACCGAGGCATGAGCGAAGAGGAGCCAAGCATCAGCTTTTGCTCTCCAACAAAGACGGGGAAAATGCCCAAGAATGTCGTCGAGGCCCGCATTTACCATCAGGATGTGAAGCTATTGATGGATTCCCACGGCTTCGAATTGCCGGAGTATGGTGACAGCATCAATGTCATGATTAGTTATCTAGCTGATGGGCGCATAAATAAAGTCGATATCCATGGGTTCCATAATGGCCGCTCCGTTAGTGTCTCCATTCGCAGGCGGAGCGACGATCTTGTTATGACGAGTGCGGGCACCATCGGAGAAACGGGTGCCTGGCAATCGCTGTGTCCTGGGGCAGACCCCTCATCTGGGGATCTTTTCAGGGCCTTGACCAAGGAGGTCGAAAGGATCTACTGGCATGCCCGGTGGACCCGTTTTCAAGGTCCGAAAAGACACAGCGAAGGTAAACGGCTAGCAATGTCGCTTTGGTGATTCTGACGCATCCCGTTTAAGAGGTATTCAAAAAGAGGCGCCCCGTTGGACGCCTCTCCAATCTCAAATGTAATGTTCCCCCAGCCCTACACCTCGGGCGCCTTGGCGATGGTCTCGCTTTCTGCCGTAAGCGGGCGATTGTCGATGCGGCGGCCCAGGCGGTCGAGCTTCACAAGGAGCCACTCAATGGGATTCGGCCCCGAGCCTTCCTCGTCGGCAACCAAATCCATGACGGCGATCTTGGTGCCGTCTTGCTTGAGCATCACGCTACCCACCTTGTCGCCTACATGTACCGTGCCCGAAAGGTCATCATAGGTAACCTTCTCGGTCACCTCTCCGGCAAGCGCAAAGACGGTCGCCTGAGCTGCGGGATCGGCGAGCGTGGCATCGATCGTCTTGTCCGTCCAATCGGTCTGGCCAATGCGCGCGATGAGCGGATTGCCGTTGGCAGTCTTTTCCTGCGTGTTGGCGATCGCAACCGTCACCTTGTGGCCGTAGTACCAGTTGGCAAGGGCGGCCGTGTCGGCAAAGCGCTGATCGGTGGTGCTGGAGTTCAAGACGACGGTGTAGGTCTCGTCGCCATCGCGGTTGTAGGCTGCCGTAAAGCAATAGCCGGCATCGTCGGTGGTGCCGGTCTTACCGCCGATATTGCCGTCCTGCCCCAGCAGCTCATTGTGCGTATCCATGGAATGCGAATGGTCGGAACCGTCGGCGCCCGTAACCTCAATCCAGGAATCATCGCTCGCCACGATTTCGCGGAACGTATCGCTCTTCATTGCCTCCTGCATCATCAGGGCTACATCGTGCGCGGTAGAGTGCATGTCGCCGGCCCACTCATCAAAGTCCAGACCGTGCGGATTCTCAAAAAGCGTTCCCGTGCAGCCGAGCTTTTTAGCGCGCTCGTTCATGGCCTTTACAAAGGTGGCCACGGCGTCCTTGGTCTTGGGGTCGATCTTTTTGCCCACGTGCTCGGCAAGCGCGATGGCGGCATCGTTGCCCGAGGGGATCATCAGACCGCGCAGAGCTTGCTCCACGGTGAGCTCGTCGCCTTCGAGCAGGCCGGCGGTCGAGTTGCCTACGGTGGCGGCAGCATTGCTCACCGTGATCTTCTCGTCCATTTTGCAGTTCTCGACGGTCAGAATCGCAGTCATGACCTTGGTAATTGAGGCGATCTTGACCTGCTCGTCGGCACTTCGGGCGTAATAGACGGAACCGTCCTTGCTCATGACGATGGCGTTGGTCGCATCGATATCGGGCAGATTCTCGGCCGTGATGCCGCGGGCGTCGGCGGTCTTGCCGCAAACGATATCAGTCGTAAGCACCTGGGCGTTGGCGATAGACGGCACGCCGGCAGCAAGGGCGAGAGCGCAGACAATGCCGGCGGTCAGTTGCGCGGAGCGCTTTACAAGAGAACTAAGGGTCTTCACAGATTTCGCTTTCGACGGGATGGTCTCTTTAGAGTTCAAAGTATATCGTTTACCGGCGTGGACAATCAGTGCGCGGGCGTGCGCGGCCCATGTCTGCGCCCGAACGGACGCATAGGTGCTTAAGGTCGACTTAAACGACCGCGCTTGTTGTGTGGCGCGCGCTGCCTCGGGCATAATGGAGCGCGAGAGGAGCACGCATGAATGAGCGCATTTTGGTAGTTGATGACGAGAAGGCCATCGCCGACCTGGTCGGTATCTACCTTACAAAAGAGGGCTTTGATGTTCAGATAGCCTATAGCGGAGCAGATGCTGCCAAGGCGATTTTGGAGCAGGAGTTCGATCTGGCGCTGCTGGACGTCATGCTGCCCGATATCGACGGCTTTGAGTTGCTGCGCACCATCCGCGCTGGCCATACCTATCCCGTGATCATGCTGACGGCGCGTGATGCCCAGCAAGACAAGATCGAGGGCCTTTCGCTTGGCGCGGACGATTACGTGGTTAAGCCGTTCCGTCCGCTGGAGCTCATCGCGCGCGTGCACGCTCAGCTTCGCCGCTACACCAGCTACGGTAGCCGCTCGCAGGCGGCCGGGTCGCCGACCATCCAGCTCGACGGCCTGGAGATCAACCGCGATGCTCGTTGTGTGACGGTGGACGGTGCACCGGTGCGCCTCACGCCCATCGAGTATTCCATCTTGCTGTATCTGGTCGAGCATCGTGGCAGCGTGGTGGCCGTGGGGGACCTGTTCCGCGCGGTGTGGAACGAGGATTTTATGCCCGGCTCCAACAATACGGTGATGGTGCACATCCGCCATCTGCGCGAAAAGATCGGCGATGATGCCCAAAAGCCGCGCTTTATCAAAAACGTCTGGGGCGTCGGCTACATAATCGAATAACGCCTTTGGTGGTGGGGAAGTGGATATGACAAAAGACGATAGACGGGTATTCGAGGTGCCCGATCGACTCTTTGAATACATAAGGGCGGTCGTCGACAACCGCGCGCTTGCGACGGTGCTGCTCTTTTTGCTGAGTCTGCTACTCATCGGCATTGACAATATTGTTGGCATCCTGGCAGTTCTGCTCATTGGCTTCTTGCTGATCGATCGATTCGAAATCGTTCGCCGCTGCGTGGTAATCGGCGGCGCCGCGTGGACGATTACGCTGGCGATCGGGGCCATGGCGCTTGGCGGTATTGGCGAGCCCGTGTTCTTTGATGCCGCCTTTGTGTTCAACATGCTCGGCTTTGTGCTGGCACTCGCCGTCTGTGTCCTGTTCTTTTGCGGGCGCGCCCTGTATTACCAGGGTTATGAGCAAGGCGAGCAGCATGCCGACCGCGTAATCGCCGCCCGTATTCAGGACCGTCTGATTGATGACCCCGACACGTGGGATACCATCGACGGCGACTTTCTCGAGGTCGAAGGTGCGCTCAACCGGGCGCGCGATTGCGAGCGTAAGGTTCAACAGGCCTTGCGCGACGAATCGCATCGCAAAGATGACCTGGTTACGTACCTGGCGCACGACCTGCGTACGCCGCTCGCCAGTGTGGTGGGCTATCTTTCGCTCCTGCAGGAGGCTCCCGATTTGCCGCTTGAGCAGCGTGCACGCTTTACAGGCGTGGCACTCGACAAGGCCCACCGGCTCGACGCGCTCATCGAGGAGTTCTTCGACATCACGCGTTTCGATTTCCACGATATCGTGCTTACCCGCGCCTACGTCGATTTGGGGCTATTGCTGGCGCAGGTGGCCGACGAGTTCTATCCCATTCTCAACGAACAGCACAAGGAAGCCCAGGTTGATATCTGCGAGGACCTGACGGTGCTCGTGGACGGCGACAAGATGGCTCGCGTATTCAACAACATCATGAAAAACGCCGTTGCCTATAGCTATGAAGGCTCGATGATCACGATCGAGGCCAGGCGTTTGGGCGACGGTGGCGTACGCGTACGATTTGTGAACCAGGGCGATCCGATCCCTGAGCCAAAGCTCAAGGTGATCTTTGAGAAGTTTTATCGCCTGGATGCAGCGCGTGCGACCAATCGCGGCGGTGCTGGGCTGGGCCTCGCCATCGCCAAGGAGATTGTATGCGCGCATGGCGGTACCATCGCGTGCGAATCGACGCCCGAGCATACCGTCTTTACCATCGAGCTGCCTGCCGCGTAGCGTAGGCGCCCTTACAAACACCTGACAATGCGCTCACGTGCATATGAGCCGCGATTTCTACTATCGATACTGCTGAATTGATATCGATATGGAGGTATGCGGTATGACGGCTGCTGCGGCTGTGGAGCCCACGGAGCTTGAAGAACTCATGGAAGCGCAGGCCGAGGCCGCGCATGAGCGCGAGGTTGGGGATGCGACTCGCCCCACGGCAGAGGATCTTGCCGCCTCGCCGACGCGCATCGATGTCGAGGGCCTCGACCTGTTCTATGGCGACCACCATGCGCTCAAGGACGTGAATATCAAGATTCGCGACAAGCAGATCACCTCGTTCATCGGGCCTTCGGGCTGCGGAAAGTCCACGTTGCTGCGCTGCTTTAACCGCATGAACGACGGCATCAAGGATTGCCGCATCGAGGGCAAAATCGCGCTCGATGGTCAAGATATCCTGGGCGATTACGACATCTGCCGTTTGCGCCAGCGCGTGGGCATGGTGTTCCAGCGCCCCAACCCGTTTCCCATGAGCATCTACGACAACGTCGCCTACGGTCCTCGCGGTATGGGTGTGCGCGACCGCGCCGTGCTCGATGAGCTGGTCGAGGACTCCCTTCGTCGCGCTGCGCTATGGGATGAGGTCAAGGACAAGCTCAAGGAGTCGGGCCTGGGTCTTTCGGGCGGTCAGCAGCAACGCCTGTGCATCGCCCGCGCACTTGCCGTGCAGCCCGACATTCTGCTGATGGACGAGCCGACCTCGGCGCTCGACCCTGTGTCGACGCTCGTGGTGGAGCAGCTTGCCTGCGAGCTCAAGGAGACTTGCACGCTGGTGGTTGTGACGCACAACATGCAGCAGGCCGCGCGTATTTCCGATTCGGTCGCATTCTTTTTGCTGGGTGAGCTGGTGGAGCACGCGCCTACCGCGCAACTCTTCAAAAATCCGTCCGATCCGCGCACGGCGGATTATTTGACGGGGCGTTTTGGCTGACGCTGTCTTTTACAGGTGCTTTTAGGGTTAAGATGCGGTCATATCGGCCGCAAAGGGGTTCAACATGATCTATTACGTCGAGGACGATGACAACATCAGGGATTTGACGGTCTACGCGCTGCGCAAGCAGGGAATCGAGGCCGAGGGCTTTTCGTGCGATGGCGAGTTTAAAGCTGCCGTGGCGCGACGGGTGCCCGATGCTGTGCTGCTCGATATCATGCTGCCCGACACCGATGGCTTGGCGATTATGCGCCGCCTGCGTGCCGATCGCCTGACGGCGACGGTGCCCATCATGATGCTTACCGCCAAGGACACCGAACTCGACAAGGTGATGGCGCTCGATGGCGGTGCCGACGATTACCTGACCAAGCCGTTTTCGCTCATGGAGCTTGCCAGCCGTTGCCGTGCGCTGCTGCGTCGCGGCGGCATGGTCAAGCAGGCGAGCGATGTGCTCAGCGTGGGCGACATCGTGCTTTCGCCCAGCCATCGCGAGGTGACCGTTGCCGGCGAGCCGCTTAAGCTCACCCTGCGCGAGTTCGACCTGCTCGAGTACCTCATGCGCAAGCCCGGCGTTGTCTTTACCCGCGAGTCGTTGCTGCAGAGCGTGTGGGGCTGGGACTTCGACGGCGGTTCGCGCACCGTTGACGTGCACGTGCAGACGCTTCGCCAAAAACTGGGCGAGCATGCCAGCGCCATCGAGACCGTGCGCGGCGTGGGCTATCGCCTGGCCGAGCCTTCTGCCGGTGATGGTGCCGAAGGCGACGACACCGCGGCCACCGCATCGGAGGAGTAACCCGTGGTCTTCGCCCCCCAGGGAAAACATACGCTGTCGCACCGCGTTTTTGTGACGATCTTTGTCTGCGCCATGGCGGTTATCGTGGCGTTTACGGTGCTGGGTGCGTTCTTTGTGCAAAACACCTTGGCGGATGCCACGAGTGCCAATCTGGCGCAGGAAACCGAGCTCATTGCTGCCGCCCTCGACGAGCAGCAGGAGCCCATCCCGTTCTTGCGTAGCCTCGATCGCGAGGACTTGCGCATCACGCTGATTAACAAGGATGGATCGGTTGCCTACGACAACGAGGCGTCGCCTTCCACACTGCCCAACCACGGCGATCGCCCCGAGGTCATCGAGGCCTTTGAGAATGGTTCGGGTTCCGCGGAGCGTGCAAGCTCTACGCTCGACGAGATTATGCTGTATCGCGCCGTCGCCCTTGATAACGGCCAGGTTGTCCGCTTGGCGCAGGCCCAGCCTGGCGTTGCGGCGATTTTGCTGTCGATGGTGGCGCCGATGCTGCTTATCGCAGCAGCGGGTGCGGTACTCTCGTTTTTCATGGCGCGCCGCGAGTCCCGTGCCATCATCGCGCCGTTACAAGAGGTGGATTTGGACCACCCGCGCCGTAGCTATGAGCACGCCTATGCCGAGATGGTCCCCATGCTTGAGCGTATCGAGTCGCAGCGCCAGGAACTCAAGCGCCAAATGGCGGTGCTAGCGGACAACGACCGTATGCGCCGCGAGTTCACGGCGAATATCACCCATGAGCTCAAGACGCCACTTACGGCGATTTCGGGCTATGCCGAGCTCATCGCAAACGGCATGGTTGAGGGCGAGGATGACCTGCGCAACTTTGGCGGTCGCATCTATCGTGAGGCGGGCCGCTTGGCAGCGCTTGTCAACGATATCCTTACGCTGTCTAACTTGGACGAGGCCGAGCGTGCAACTGAGGGCGAGGCGGTGCCCATTGGGTCCACGGAGCCTATTGAGCTCTCGCGTGCCATCTACACGGTTGAGCAGCGTCTTGAACAGGTTGCCCGTCAGGCGAATGTGACGATAAGTCATGAGACCAAGCCTGTGGTCATCGAAGGCGTGTCGCGCTTGATTGACGAGCTCATCTACAATCTGGCAAGCAACGCCATCCGCTACAATCGACCCGGCGGTACGGTTACGCTGCAGTGCGGCACCAACGACGAAGGCCATCCGTTCCTCGCGGTCGCCGATAAGGGAATCGGTATCGCGCCTGAAGAACAGGGCAAGGTATTTGAGCGGTTCTATCGCGTGGACAAGAGTAGGTCCAAGGCACGCGGCGGAACCGGCCTGGGACTTGCCATTGTCAAGCATGCGGCCCTGTATCATCATGCCACGCTCGATCTATCGAGCGAGTTGGGCGTGGGAACCACCATTACGGTGGCGTTTCCCATACAGCAGGAGGAGCCATTCGCATAGCGATACAACATAGATAATGATGTAGACGCCGCATCGGACTTTCGGGTGCGGCGTTGTTGTGCAATTTTACGATCGCTTCCGTCATTTTTACAGGAGAGCCTGTTTCTTATGTATAGAGTTTGGTCTCGGTAAAAAGATGCGATAACATACGGACAGTTTTGTCAATCCGAACTGGGGAAATGAAAGGCAAGCTGCATGACCCTTCTCGAACTGTTCCAGCTGCTGAAGAAGCACCTCAAGCTGGTCATCACCCTTCCGGTGGTCTGCGCGATCGCCATGGGTATCGTGTCCTTCGCTGCGATGGACAACACCTATACCGCGACGACGAGCATGTACATTCTCGCCAAGACCGACGATAGCGGTCAGATGAGCTACAACGATCTCTCGGCGAGCCAGATGCTTTCCAACGATATCGCCACGCTGCTTGATAGCGATAGCGTCAAGAGCGGCGCCGCCAAAGAACTGGGCCTCACCGATCTGGATGACTACAAGGTGTCTGTTTCCTCCGAGACCACCACGCGTGTCATTACGCTTTCGGTTACCGGCACCGATGCCAAGGAGACGGCTGAGGTCGCAAAGGCCATGGCCAGCTCGGTGAGTACGGTCGCTCAGAACGTCGGCGCTGCCCAGAGCATCAACGTTATCGACGAGGCTAAGACCCCCGAAGCCCCCAGTGGCCCCAAGCGTACGCTGTATATTGCCGTCGCGTTCCTCGCCGGTATCTTTATCGCAGTTGCCTATGTCGTTTTGGCAGACATGCTCAATACCCGCATTCGCGGTGCCGAAGAGGCAGAAGAGCTCCTGGGTATTCCCGTTGTTGGCCGAATTCCGGCTATGAAAGGTGGTAAATAGGCATGGCTAAGGCAAAGAACACCGACAAGCTCGTTGTACAGAATGCCGCCAAGACCCTTCTGGCCAACATCCGCTTTGCGAGCGTGGACGACCCCATTCGTACCATCACCGTTACCTCCTCGATTCCCAACGAGGGCAAGTCTACGGTTTCCATTAACCTTGCTCAGGCAATCGCCACGAGCGGCAAGTCCGTGCTCCTGGTCGAGGCCGATATGCGCCGCAGGTCCCTTTCCGATATGCTCGGCGTTCGTTCGCGCGGTGGACTCTATGCGGTCCTTTCCGAGCAGATCTCCATTGACCAGGCAATTGTCGAGACGGGTCAGAAGAACTTCTACTTCCTCGATGCCGAGCCGCACATTCCCAATCCTGCCGACATCATCGTCTCCCATCGCTTTTCCAAGTTGGTCAAGGCACTGTCTGCTAAGTTCCAGTATGTCATCTTCGATGCTCCTCCGGTCGGCACCTTCATCGATGCTGCCGAGATTGCCAGCCTGACCGACGGCACGCTGTTCGTGGTGCGCGAGGACTTTACCAAGCGCGAAGAGGCGCTCAATGCCATCGCCCAGCTTAAGAAGTCCGAGAAGGTCAAGCTCATCGGTACCGTCATGAATTACTGTGAGACCGAGACCAGCGAGTACTACTATTCTTACTACACCAAGGACGGTAAGAAGGTTAAGAAGGGCTCCGACGGTCAGGGCACTTCCAAAAAGGGCATCTTCACCAACCGAGCAAACGTTTAGTTGATTAGGGCCGACCTATGCGTGACATTCATTGCCATATCTTGCCGGGGGTAGACGACGGCGCCGCCGATCTCGATGAGAGCTTGGCGATGCTCGAGGCTGCCAAGCGGGCCGGTGTAACCAGAATCGTTTGCACTCCTCACTGCCGTGATCCCTATTTTGATTACGACAAGATGTGGGATGCCTTTGAGCTGCTGCGCGATAACGCTGACGGTTTTCCGCTCCAGATGGGCTTCGAGGTCAACCATCGAAAGCTCGTTGAGCTTGGTATCGATGCCGCGGAGCACTTGCATTTCGATGGGACCAACGAGTTCCTGCTCGAGCTTTCGACGCATGCCGATGCGTATGCGTTTAGAGAATACGAGAACACGATTTACGATTTGCAGTGCCGTGGCTACCAGGTGATCATCGCTCATCCTGAGCGCTATCGTGCGGTTCAAAAGGATGTAAGCGTGGCGGAACGCCTGGTCGATATGGGCTGCAAGCTGCAGGCTTCGGCGGACTTTATTGCCGGCGGTCGCTTTGGTCGCGAGAAAAAGCCGGCACAGCGCCTGTTCGATCAGAACCTGTACAGCTTCATCGCGAGCGATGCCCATAACGTGGGTCATTACGACTGCCTGGCGAAGGCTCGCGCGAAGTTTAGCGTGCGCGGAGCTCATTTTCGCTAAAATCTGTCCCTAACGTTCTCATTGAATGAAAGGGCAGCCATGGATATCCAACTTAAGACGGGATGCTTTGATGACGCGGCGTTGGTGCGCCGCGTCGTTTTTATGGACGAGCAGGGCTACGAGAATGAGTTCGACGCTATCGACGAGGACCCGAACTGCGTTCATGTGACGCTCTATGTAGACGGCGAGCTTGCCGGTTGCTCGCGCGTGTTTCCCGAAGAGCTTGAGCGCGCGGCTGACGCAGAGGCTCCGGTGTCGCCGGCGTGCGATTTGGACGAAGGCGTCGCGGCGGGGGAGACCTATATTATGGGGCGCGTGGCTGTACTGCCGAGCATGCGCCGTCGCGGTCTGGCGAGCAAGATTGTCGAGGCCAGTGATACGTGCGCGCGTGATGCCGGCGCCAAGCTCATTAAGCTGCATGCGCAGGAATACGTGCTGCCGCTCTATGCCAAGGCGGGCTACACACAGATTGCCCCGGTGGACTATGAAGACGAGGGCCAGCCCCATGCTTGGATGGCCAAGCGCGTAGATGGCAGGTAGGGACGTTCCTTTCCTGTCGGCAGTTTGGGACACTCCTTGGCAATTGGCGCATCAGAGCGCTCGGACATACAGTTTTTCGATTCCGTATGTATATATGCGCGCTAATGGGTTATAAAATCTAAGTCTGAACATAGCAGGTCTGCGATGCGGCTCGGGCAACCGGGCCGTTTTTGCGGACGGGGGTAGCGCGAAAGGACTGCACATGCGTCAATTTAAGACCGAGAGCAAAAAACTGCTCGACCTCATGATCAACTCCATCTACACCAACAAGGAAATCTTCCTGCGCGAGCTTATCTCCAACGCGAGCGATGCCGTCGACAAGCTCAACTTTAAGAGCCTGCAGGACCCGAGCGTCAAGATCGACCAGGGCGACCTGGCCATTCGCGTCTCCTTTGATAAGGACGCCCGCACCATTACCATCTCGGATAACGGCATTGGCATGACCGCCGAGGAGCTCGAGCGCAATCTGGGCACCATCGCCCATTCCGGCTCCGAGGAGTTTAAGACCGAGAACGCCGAGCAGCAGGGTTCGGATGTCGATATCATCGGCCAGTTTGGCGTGGGCTTCTACTCGGCTTTTATGGTCGCCAGCCATGTGAAGGTCGTCAGCCGCGCCTATGGCGAGGATGTCGCCCATGTGTGGGAATCCGACGGTCTTGAGGGCTACACCATCGAGGACGGCGAGCGCGCCGAGCACGGTACCGATGTCATCCTGACGCTGCGCGAGAACGAGAAGCTCGATGCCGACGGCGAGGCCGAGACCTACGATCGTTTCCTGACCGAGTGGGGCCTCAAGAGCCTGATTCAGCAGTACAGCAACTATGTGCGCTACCCGATTCAGATGATGGTGAGCAAGAGCCGCCAGAAGCCCAAGCCCGAGGACGCTGGTGACGACTACAAGCCCGAGTACGAGGACTATCAGGAGCTCGAGATCCATTACTCCATGAGCAGCCGATCTGGCAAAAAGCCGCAGCTTCCGACGATTGGTAAGCAGAAGGATTACTGACGAGTTCCTACAAGTTCCACGTTTCCACGCCACTTTGAGCGATCCGGCGCGCATCCATCAGCGTTCCATGCTGAGGGCACGCTCGAGTATGACCGCCCTGCTTGTTTGTGCCGGGCCGCGCGCCGTTCGATCTGTACAGTAAGGACTACGAGAAGGGCCTGGCGCTCTATAGCTCCAACGTGCTGATTATGGAGAAGTGCGACGACCTGCTGCCCGACTACTACAACTTTGTGCGCGGTGTCGTGGACTCTGCCGACGTGACGCTCAACATCTCGCGTGAGACGCTGCAGCAGAACCGTCAGCTCAAGGCCATTGCCAAGCGTGTCGAGAAAAAGATCACCGCCGACCTTGAGGACATGCGTGACAACGACCGCGAGGCCTACGAGAAGTTCTTTGAGAACTTTGGCCGCGGCCTTAAGTACGGTATCTACTCGAGCTACGGCATGAAGGCCGACGAGCTCGCCGACTTGCTGCTGTTCTGGTCTGCCAAGGAGCAGAAGATGATTACCCTGGCCGAGTATGCCAAGGGCATGCCCGAGGATCAGAAGGCCATCTACTACGCTGCCGGCGACTCGCGTGAGCGCTTGGCCAAGATGCCCGTGGTAAAGGGCGTGCTCGACCGCGGCTATGACGTGCTGCTGCTGACGCAGGACGTGGATGAGTTCACCTTCCAGGCTATGCGTGAGTACGTTGCCGCCGATATGCCCAAGATCTACGAGGACGATGCTGCCCGCGAGGCTGCCGAGAAGGCCGTGGCCGATGGTGCCGAGCCCGAGGTTGAGGATCGTCACCTGGAGCTCAAGAACGTCGCGACCGGCGATCTTGACCTGGCGACTGAGGATGAGAAGAAAGAGGCCGAGGACGCCACCAAGGAGAACGAGGACCTCTTTAGCGCTATGAAGGAAGCGCTTGGCGATAAGGTCGAGAAGGTTGCCGTCTCTGCGCGCCTGACCGATGCTCCCGCGTGCATCACCACCGAGGGTCCGCTTTCGCTCGAGATGGAGAAGGTGCTTCAGAAGGGTCCCGAGGGCACGCCCGACGGCATGCCCAAGAGTCAGCGCGTGCTCGAGCTCAACGCCAAGCACCCGGTCTTTGCCAAGCTCGTCGCTGCTCAGAAGGCGGGCGACGCCGACAAGATCAAGCAGTACTCCGGCCTGCTCTATGACCAGGCCCTGCTGGTCGAGGGTATTCTGCCCGAGGATCCCGTTGCCTTCGCGGCAGCTGTTTGTAACTTGATGTAGTTAGCAAGTTACGCGGTTCTACGAACCGCGTAACGGCTCGACGCTGCAAACGCCCCTAAGCGGCAATCTGACGTTCAATCGTCGGTCGCGTACCAAAGTACGCTTCCCTCCTCTTTCACGTCACCTTGCTCGCTTGGGGGCGTTTTCGCTGACTTATGCTCAACCTACGACGCTTTCGTGGTCCTAAGTAGTCATTGGGGTGGTCGTTGGGGACGTTCTTAAATGACTAGTCGTTGGGGACGTTCTTGTTTGACTAGTCGGTTAAGAACGTCCCCAACGACTAGTCGGATTGCTAGTTTGTGCGGGTTGTGGTTTTGGGAGCTGCGGGAATTTAAGATACTGTACAACTGTACGTTAAATCATCTTCGTAGTATATTGCTACCCGCAAAACTCAGCACCATTGTGCCGCGAGGCACTAAAGCGTCTACGTACAATGGTTGTCGATAGTACGATTCGATTCAACGACAGGATGGATGGTCCAAGCGTGAGTCTCGGCAGCAAACTATCCAACGCAAAGGTCTCCTTTGCGATATTTAAGCGCGACATTAAGCGACTGCTTATGAACCCCGTCGCCCTGGTGGTTACCCTGGGCGTGTGCGTCATTCCCTCGCTGTATGCCTGGTACAACATCGTTGCCAACTGGGATCCGTACGGAAATACCCAGGGCATTAAAATCGCCATCGCCAACAACGATCAGGGCACCCAGAACGACCTAGTGGGCGAGCTTAACGCAGGCGATAAGGTGGTCGACCAGCTCAAGGAGAACGACCAGCTTGGCTGGACCTTCGTCGACTCGGCGGCAGATGCCAAAGAGGGCGTCGAAAGTGGCGAATACTATGCTGCCATCGTGATTCCCAAGAACTTCTCCGACAATCTCGTCTCGATGCTCGACGGCAATTACCATCAGCCCAAGCTCACCTATTACGTCAACGAAAAAAAGAGCGCCATTGCGCCCAAGGTCACCGATACCGGTGCCAACACCATCGAGGAGCAGATCAACTCGGAGTTTGTCTCCACGGTGGGCGAGACCGTCGCGGGCATTGCCAAAGATGCTGGCATCGACCTTAAAGACAAGGCAACCCAGACCCAGGATTCGCTGGCGGGCTCGGTGTCCGAGGCGTCTGATACCCTGGGCGAAGTACGCGATTCCATCGGCGACATGAACACCGCCATCGACAAGACGAGCAACTCGATTGCTTCGGCCGATGCTGCGCTGGCGGGCCTGCAGGGGCAGGCGCCTTCGCTAACGCAGGCAATCGCACAGGGTAATGATCTGCTGGGCGAAGCTCGCACCACGGCTGGCAAGTCCATCACCTCGCTCTCCAAGGCACTTTCGGAGGGCAGCATCGTGCTGAGTAAGACATCGGCTTCTGCGAACGCCGCGATTGGCAGGCTTACCGGTACGGTTACGTCCACGACCACTCGAATCGACAACTCGCTCGAATCCCTTCAAGCGACGATTGACCACAACAGCGCTGTCATCGAGCGCCTGCAGATTCTCGTTAACGATACGTCGACGGGATCGGAGAGCGCCGATGCGCTCATCGCGTCGACCATCAATTCGCTTCGCGAGCAAAACCAGAAGCTGCAGAGCATTAAGGATGGCCTTTCTGCACAGTCGAGGGCCATGGCAAACGACGCTAAGGCAATCTCGAACGCGAGTAACGCACTCAACACGGCAATTCAGACCGGTACGGCTAACCTCGGTCAGGCTCAGACCGATCTGGGGCAGAACGCGCTGCCGAAGGCTTCGAGCGCGCTTGACTCCTTTGCCGCCGTTTCGGGCGATTTGACCGGCATTGTATCGGGTATGACCCCCACGATAGCGAGCGCGCGCGGCACGCTGGCGCAGCTCGACGCCACGCTCAAGCAGGCAAAGACCACGCTGTCCCAAACCGATGCCTCCCTTGCCAAGGTTCAGGACAAGCTCGCGACCGCCGCTAATGACATTGCGGCGCTGCAGACCTCTGAGTCTATGGGCGAGTTAGCCGACCTCATGGACGTCGACGTCAATGACGTGGCAGATTTCATGGCATCTCCGGTTGAGCTGACGTCCAAGTCAATCTATCCGGTCAAGAGCTTTGGCTCGGGCATCGCGCCCTTCTACACCAATCTGGCGCTGTGGGTAGGCGGCTATGTGCTCATCGCTATCTACAAGCTCGAGGTCGACCGCGAGGGCATCGGTAGCTTTACGGCGCGTCAGGGCTACTTTGGCCGCTGGCTGCTGATGGTGATCCTGGGTGCGTTCCAGGCCATTATCGTTACGGTGGGCGACCTGGTCATTGGCGTTCAGTGCGTCAATCCGCTGCTCTTTGTGCTGGGCGGCATCGCTATCTCGTTCACTTACGTCAACATCATCTATGCGCTGTCCACCACCTTTAAGCATATCGGTAAAGCCATTGGCGTCATCCTCGTCATTGTGCAGATCCCCGGCTCGTCGGGCATGTATCCCATCGAGATGATGCCCGGCTTCTTCCAATGGCTGCATCCGCTGCTGCCCTTCACCTATGGCATCAACCTGCTGCGCGAGACCGTCGGTGGCATGTATTCGTTCAACTACCTGTTCAACCTGTGCATCCTGGGCGTGTTCCTGATCGTGGCGCTCTTTATCGGTCTGCAGCTGCGCCCGTTGCTGCTCAACCTCAACCTGCTCTTTGATAAGCAGCTTTCCACGACGGGCCTCATGATCTGCGAGTCCAACGACCTGCCGCGCCAGCGCTATTCGCTGCGCACGGCCATGCGCGTCATGCTCGATTCGGATTCGTACCGTCGCGAGCTGCTCGATCATGCCGTGGCGTTTGAGCATCGCTACCCGTACTACATCAAGGGCGGTTTTGCCGCCGTGGTAGGCGTGCAGGTTCTGCTCTTTGTGCTTTCGACGGTGCTCGATATCGACAATAACGGCAAGATCATCCTGCTCGTTATCTGGATCATTTCGGTTATCGCCATCTGTGGCTGGCTCATCAACATCGAGTACATCCGCGCGAGCCTCAATACCCAGATGCGCATCTCGGCGCTTTCGGATGAGGACCTGCGTCGCGAGATGCGCGAGCACACGGCCGCCATTCCTGCTGCCCGTCGCATGTTTGGTCTCAACGCCAGCGAGCGGGGCACCAAGGACAGCGAACAGCCCACGAGCCGTCTGCCGCATACCGGTGCGCATCGTAAAGCTCATGATGCCGACGGCGTTGACAACGTAAACGGAAACGACGGGGACACCACCCCGCTTGGCAAGCACTCCAAAGGAGGTGAGGCATAAATGAAAAACATCCTGCACCTGTTTAAGCGCGATGTCCAAAACGTGTCTCGCTCCGTGATTGGCTTGATTGTCGTGATGGGTCTCATTATCGTGCCGTGCCTGTACGCGTGGTTTAACATCGCCGGAAGCTGGGATCCGTATGGCAACACCGGCAATCTCAAGATCGCCGTGGTCAACACCGACGAGGGCTACGAGAGCGATCTGATTCCCGTCGAGGTCAACGTGGGCGAAAACGTAACCTCCACCCTGCGCGGCAACGAGAACTTCGATTGGGTCGTCCTCAACGACCGCGATAAGGCGATTGAGGGCGTTAAGTCGGGCGCGTACTACGCTGCCGTCGTTATCCCTAAAACGTTTAGCGCCGACATGATGACGCTTTTCTCGACCGAGGTGAAGCACGCCGATATCGAGTTCTATGAGAACCAGAAGGCCAACGCCATCGCACAGATCGTGACTGAAAAGGGTTCGAGCGCCGTTCAGAGTCAGGTCAACGAGACCTTTACCAAGACCATCACGACCATCGGCCTTAAGACCGTGTCCAGCCTGCTCGACTATATGAGCACCGACCAGGTGAGCAACTTTATCGCCAATCTGTCCTCGACGCTGGGCGATTCGGTCCAGGACCTGCAGGACGTTCAGGCCAGTGCAACGTCGCTTGCGGGCATTTTGAGTTCTACGTCCGATTCACTGACATCGGCGGGCGGCATGCTCAAACAGTCCGGATCGACCGAGGAGTCGGTGAAGCAGCTCATGCAGCATGCCGAGAGCGGTATTGCCGATTCCGAGCAAGCGCTCAAGTCTGCCAGCGATGCGATCGATGCCGCTATTGATGGGAGCGCAGGTTCGTTCGATAACGTTTCTACCGAGCTCGCAAAGGCATTCGACGCTGCAAACAAGCATGTCAATCTTACGGTGTCTCAGCTCAACGATGGTGCAGCGTCACTCAAGAACCGTGCCGACGAGATTGATGCCACGGCGAATGAGCTCCGTAGTCTTGCTGGCCAGGTGAGTAACGATAAGCTCAAGGCAGGGCTTGAGGACGCGGCTGCTGAGCTTGACAAAACCGCGACGGAGTACTGCAACAATGCCAATGAGCTGACGAACATCGCGACGTCGCTCACGAAGAGCATGGCCGAGGTCAACAGCTCGCGTGCCGAGGTCGACCAGGCCATCGCCGATGCCAAGGCGGGTATCTCGGGTGCCAAGTCCGACTACGATTCTACGTTCTCGGTTAAGGCCAAAGAGCTCAAGAAGACCATTTCGGGCGTTCTGGATTCCCTGAACGGTATCTCGGGTGACCTAGATAGCGCCGTGAGCGGTCTGACCGACGCCTCTGGTTCGCTCGCGAAGGGTCTCTCCAAGGCTGCAAGGCTCGTCAACAAGGCTTCCGATCAGCTGGGTGAGGCATCGGACAAGATTAGCGCGTTCAAGGACGAGCTCGACGGTGCCCTTATGTCGGACGATCTGGCCACGATCAAGACGATGATCGGCAACGACCCCGATGGCCTCGCCGTGTCGCTTTCCGGCCCCGTCGCGCTCGATCGCAAGCCGGTCTATCCGATCCGCAACTACGGCTCGGCCATGGCGCCGTTCTACACGATTTTGTCGCTGTGGGTGGGCTCGATTGTTCTGGCGGCCATGATGAAGGTCTCGGTTGACGATGAGCTCATCAACGAACTCATTCCCGTGCGCTTGCACGAGATCTACCTGGGCCGTTATCTGTTCTTTGGCGGTCTGGCCTTGCTGCAGGCAACGCTCGTGTGCGCGGGCGACATTCTGTTCTTTGGCATCCAGTGCGACAACCCCCTGCAGTTTGTGCTTGCCGGCTGGGTCGCGAGCCTCGTGTTCTCCAATATCGTCTACACGCTCACGGTATCGTTTGGAGATATCGGCAAGGCCCTCGCCGTCGTGCTGCTGGTCATGCAGGTCGGCGGTTCGGGCGGTACGTTCCCCATCGAGATGACCGGTCCCGTGTTCCAGGCGATCTATCCGTTCCTGCCGTTTACCCACGGCATCAACGCCATGCACGCCGCCATGGCCGGTGCCTACCATATGGAGTACTGGGTTGAGTTGGGCATTCTGGCGAGCTATCTGATTCCGTCGCTGGCCCTGGGCGTCGTCTTCCGCCGCCCGGTTATCAAAGCCAACGACTGGATCATCGAAAAGCTGGAGTCAACCAAATTGATTTAATGCAGCGACGTAAACGCCGTCGGAACATCGAGGCCTTCCAACCCGATGCTTTAGCGTAGTGAATTGCACGGGTTGCTTGGTTGTTGTTACAGTAGCGGGGCGTGCCGGGGGTCCGGTGCGCCCCGTTTTTATTTGACCATGAGGCGGCACGCAGCCATACGCGTGCGGACACCACGCCCAGATTGAGTGCGAGGATGTTCCATGGCCCAATACGCTGCCAACGAAATCGAAAACTTGCCCGATAGCCCTGTAGCCCGTGAAGACCTGGGCGCGGGCGGCACCTTCCGCGGCGCCGGCGCACGCTCTCCGCTGTTCTGGAAGGTTCTGCTCCTTTCGGTGGCGGTCATCTGGGGCTACTCCTTTACCACTATGAAGGACGCACTCGGCACCATTCCGGTGTTCGCGCTGCTCTATGTACGCTTTCTGCCCGCAGCGTTGGTCATGTTTGCCGTCTTCCACAAGCGCATCATTGCACATTTCAACGCTCGCAACCTGATCATTGGCCTGAGTATGGGCGTGCTCATGTGGGCGGCCTATGCGTTGCAGACGGTCGGTCTGGCACATACTACGGCGGGCAAGAATGCTTTTTTGACGGGCACGTACTGCATCCTTGTGCCGTTCGCGAGCTATTTTCTGAGCGGCGAAAAACTCACCCGCTATAACCTGGGCGCGGCACTGCTGTGCTTGGCGGGCATTGGTTTGGTGGCGCTCGATAGCGTTGAATTCAACATCGGTGACGTCATTACGCTGGCGGGTGCGGTCTTTTTCGCCATCCAGATGGCGGTGACCGCCAAGTACGGTCGCAAAATGGACATCAACGTCATCACGTTTTGGATGTTTGTGGGCAACGGCGTGCTGAGCCTGGCAACGTCGCTGCTATTCGAGACCCAAGCGCCTCTGTCCGTGTGGACGCCGAGCTTTATCACTGCGATGGCGTTTCTCTCGGTGGGCTGCACATGCGTGGCTCTGCTCATCCAAAACGTCGGCCTGGCGCATGTCCCGGCTTCGACGGGCTCGCTGCTCCTTTCGATGGAGTCCCCTTCGGGCGTGTTGTTTTCGGTGCTGCTGATGGGGGAGGCGCTCACCTCGCGTCTGCTCGCCGGCTTCGTGCTTATCTTCCTGTCGATTATCTTGAGCGAGACTCACTTCGATTTTTTGCGCAAAAAGCCGCGCCCGCAATTGTAAACAACTTGTTGCGCCGCCCTCCCGGGGCGGCATTTTTTATGCGTCACCCTTAAAGTAATACCTTGCACTTTACGCTATCAAAGTGCTCGCTGCAAAAACGTTACTGGAGGGCATCTATGGCACCAGCACTGTCCGATCTTCAACCGCAATCAGCGCCCAAGGCCACCGCGGCGGCGCAGGCCGCTATCGGTGACGGTCTTGTTGCAGAAGCTCAGGCTTTTGCAGACGAGCTCGCTGCGTGGCGACACGATTTACACCAGATGCCCGAGCTGGGCAATAGCCTCCCGCAGACCTCTGCGTATATTCAAGCGCGCCTGACCGAGATGGATATCCCATTTGCCACGCTCGTCGATGGTTCCTGTGTTGTGGGCCTTGTCGGCGCCGGTGCCGTCGCGGCCCAGGGCAATGGCGTCTGCACGGACGAACAGGCCGGTACGGTCGTTATGCTGCGTGGCGACATGGATGCCCTGCCCGTTGCCGAAGAGTCAGGCGAGCCTTTCGCCTCTACGAACGGCTGCATGCACGCATGCGGACACGATATGCACGCGACGGCGCTGCTTGGTGCAGCCCGTATGCTCAAGGCGCGCGAGGCGGAGCTTGTCGACGCCAATGCCACGGTTAAGTTGCTGTTCCAGCCGGGCGAGGAAACCTTTGAGGGTGCCCGCGCCGCCATCGCCGATGGTCTGCTACAGAACCCGCGTCCCCAGGCCGCCTTTGCCATGCATGTCAATAGCCAGTCGCCGCTTGGCCTGGTGCTCTACGGCAGCCCGGCGCTCTCGGGCGTGTACGGTTTTCGCATCACGCTTCAGGGCAAGGGTGGTCATGGCTCGAGCCCCGAGATCTGCATCGACCCCATCACGGCCGGCGTCCATGTGCATCTGGCGCTTCAGGAGCTCATCTCCCGCGAGGTGCCGGCGGCCAAGGAGGTCGCACTGACTGTCGGTAAGTTCGCCGGCGGTCAGGCCGCAAATGTCATCCCCGACACTTGTGTGCTCGAGGGAACGCTGCGCGGCTTCGACGTCGAGCTCATGGAGCACCTCAAGACCCGCATCGCGGAGGTCGTCAAAGGTGTTGCCACGACCTATCGTACGCCGGCGACTATCGAGACGCTCTCGGATGTTCCCCCGCTCGTACTCGATGACGACATGACCCAGGCTTCGCTTGGCTATGTGGGTGCGACGCTGCCCCAGGCCGCTTTCTTGCCGCTGTTCCATGCCATGGCGAGCGAGGACTTTGCGCTTATCTCGAGCGAGATACCGAGCGCGTACTTTACGATCGGCGCTGCCGCGACTGATACGGACGAGCATTTTGCTCAGCACCATCCCAAGGCACGCTTTAACGATGCCGAGCTTCCCCTTGGTGCCGCGGCTTACACGGCGGTCGCTTTGGGCTATATCGCCGACCACCGGTAGCACCCAACCTTGCCTTTCAAGCCTGCGGGCATGGCCATAAGGCCTATGTCCTTGTCTTTCAAGGCAATCTTGGGCACTACCGGCGCCATCGTCTCGGGCGTGCTGTTCGATGCCACGGGCTCCTTTGCGAGCACCTGGATTGTGTGCCTGGCGTGCTCCGTGGTCATGCTCGTGTTCCTGCTGGCATCCGAGCCCATCGCCGCCAAGCTGCGCACGAGCGTGGCGGGGGAGTAGACGCCCGTCGCTCTTTTCTGTTCGCCCCGTTCTGTCCGTGGCCGCCCTGGAAGCCGAATGGATGCTCGTACCATCATTCGGTTTCCAAGGCGGCCACGGGCCTACGAAATGATCCGTTTTCCTCCGTCCTCAACAGATCACGTGATTCGAAAGAGACGGAGGAAAACGGATCCCAAACAGCGGCGGTGCGTCTGGCCGAACGAGCCCCCATACCCTCGTTCGGTCAGACGCGCCGCCGCGTTTTGTTTTTGTGCCGTATAATGACCACTACCTATGACGCGATACAAAAGAAAGGTGTTTGCCCATGCAGGCACAGAAGGCGGAGGGAACCCGCGACCTTATCGGCGCCGAGATGCGCGCCTGGCAAAAGATGCAGCAGATTGCGGCCGGCGTGTTCGAGCCGTTTGGTTTTAAGCCCATCGAGACGCCCGCGATCGAGCAGGTGGACGTGTTTGTCCACGGTATCGGCCAGTCGACCGACGTCGTTCGCAAGGAGATGTTCCGCGTGTTTAGCGGTGCCAACCTGGAGCGCGTCTTTACCGAGGGTACCGATACCAAGCTCAAGCCCAAGCAGCGCTTGGCGCTTCGCCCCGAGGGCACGGCCGGTGTGGTGCGCGCCGTCGTGGAGAACAACCTGGTGCCCCAGGGCTCCACGCCGTTTAAGGCTTACTACGCCGAGGCCATGTTCCGCGGCGAGCGTCCCCAGAAGGGCCGCCTGCGCCAGTTCCATCAGGTGGGCATCGAGTGGCTCGGCGCTCCCGATCCGGCGGCAGACGCCGAGTGCATCATCATGCTCATGGAGTTCTACAAGCGCCTGGGCTTCGACCTTTCCAAGCTCCGTCTGCTCATCAACTCGATGGGTGACGCCCAGTGCCGTCCGGCTTACCGCGAGCAGGTTAAGCAGTTCATCCTCGATCACGCCGAAGAGATGTGCGATGAGTGCCGCGAGCGCGCCGAGCTCAACCCGCTGCGTGCCTTCGACTGCAAGAACGACCACTGCCGCGAGATCATGGCCGAGGCCCCGCTGATGGGCGACAACCTGTGCGATGAGTGCCGCGAGCACTACGAGCAGGTCAAGCGCTATTTGGATGCGGCGGGTATCGAGTATGTCGAGGATCCCACCTTGGTGCGTGGCCTGGACTACTACACCCGTACTGTCTTTGAGGTCGAGGCTCCCGGTGCCGGCGTCGGCTCCATCGGTGGCGGCGGCCGCTACGACGGCCTGGTCGAGCTCGAGGGTGGCAAGCCCACGGCGGGCGTCGGCTTTGCCGTTGGTTTTGAGCGCGCCCTGCTGGCCCTGCAGGCCTTTGGCAACGATTTGGATGCCGATGAGGCCCCGTGCGTCTATGTCGCCAACGCCGGCAAGGAGCTGCGCCAGAACGTTTTTGCCATCACGCAGGAGCTTCGCGCCGCAGGTATCGTGACCGAGGCCGACTATCAGGGCCGTTCGCTCAAGGCCCAGTTTAAGCAGGCCGACAAGGTGGGCGCTAAGCTCATTTTGGTCCTGGGCGGCGACGAGCTTGCCGCTGGCAAGGTCAAGGTGCGCGACATGGAGAGCCATGACGAGGTACTGGTCGATCTGGCCAACGTGGTCGAGGCGGTTCGCGAGCGCCTGTAGCGCATCTTTTTGAGCTGCGGGCCTGCTAACGTGCCCTGCTCATGGAGAGCGATTGTTACGGGGGTGTTTCGCTTTTATGCGGAATGCCCCCGTTTACGTATGCCGCCCACCGAGAAATACGACCATTTAGGGCAAAAACCTTTGCAATGCAGAAAATACTTTTGTGTGGTAAAGCGCAATCAGTGTCGAAAGTATTTCTCAAGCGCCTATAATGAATACCGCATGTTACGTGCATAGAAGGAGGAATGGGAGGAAACGTGGCTGAGAACCTAAGCAACCAGTCTGTACCCGAAGCCGCGGCGCGCGTCGCTGCCGTGGTCAACCGCCTCGTTAACCGAATCGGCTCGAATGCCGAGTCCAGGGAGCGTCTCGCCGAGATCGAGATCCCCGAGGAGCTGCGCGACAATCTGGCGCTGTTCTTGCGCCTGGAGCGCCGTGTGCTTAGCGAGTATGATCCCGAGATCGCGGACCTGTTCGACAAGATTTTGACAGCCGAGATTGTGGTCAATGCCGGCAACCCCGGTACCTGCGCTGCCGACGAAGCCGTCGACGAGCAGGGCGTGCCCACCGCCGACGAGCCCACTGCCGTGGCATTTCGTGAGGTCGTCGATTTGATCGACAGCCTGCCGCTCGATAAGCAGCAGGTCATTGTCCGCGCCTTTACGAGCTTTTTCCATCTGGCAAACCTGTCGGAGGAAAACTACCGTGTCGCGCAGCTGCGCGAGCGCGAGGCCGGTGCGTCGACCGATACCGAGGTCGATCCTGCCAACGAGCTTACCGTTGCCTATCACCAGCTGGTGAATGAGCTGGGTGTCGAGGGTGCCAACGAGCTGCTCGACAAGCTCGAGTTCCACCCTGTCTTTACCGCACATCCCACCGAGGCCCGTCGTAAGGCCGTCGAGGGCAAGATCCGCCGTATCTCCAACCTGCTGGAGGAGCGTCCGCGTCTGGGCGGCTCCGACCTGGTGGAGAACGAGCGCCATATGCTGCAGGAGATCGACGCCCTGGTGCGTACGAGCCCCATCGCGCTCAAGAAGCCCACGCCGGTCGAGGAAGCCGATACCATCATCGACATCTTCGATAACACGCTGTTCGACGTTATCCCCGTTATCTATCGTCGTTTTGACGATTGGGTGCTGGGCGACAAGGCCGGTACCGTGCCGCCGCTGTGCCCGGCGTTCTTCCATCCCGGCAGCTGGATCGGTTCCGACCGCGACGGTAACCCCAACGTCACCGCCAAGGTGAGCCGTGAGGTCGCCGCCAAGTACTTTACGCACATGGTGCTCAAGCTCGAGGACAAGTGCCGCCACATCGGCCGCAACCTCACGCTCGAGGCCACCTACAGCAAGCCTTCTGCCGAGCTCATTAACCTGTGGAACCATCAGGTCGAGATGAGCCCTCGGTACACGGCCCGCGCCGAGCTGATCTCCGAGCACGAGCCGCATCGCGCCGTCATGCTCGTCATGGCCGACCGTCTGAACGCCACCGTGCGTCGCATCACCGACACCATGTACCACAGCGCCGATGAGTTCCTGGATGACCTGCGCGTCGTTCAGCGTTCGCTGGCCGCCTGCGGTGCCGTCCGTGCTGCCTACGGCCCGGTCCAGACCATCATCTGGCAGGTCGAGTCCTTCGGCTTCCATATGGTCGAGATGGAGTTCCGTCAGCACTCCGTGGTGCACGCCCGCGCCCTCAAGGATATCCACGAGAACGGTATCCATGGCGACCTGCAGCCCATGACGCGCGAGGTCATCGATACCTTCCGTGCCATCGGCTCCATCCAAAAGCGCTACGGCAAGAAGATGGCGCACCGCTATATCATCTCGTTCACCAAGAGCGCCCAGCATGTGGCCGACGTCTTTGAGCTCGCCCACCTGTCCTTTGCACACGAGGAGGATGTCCCCGAGCTCGATGTGATCCCGCTGTTCGAGCAGCTCGAGGACCTCGAGGGCTGCGTCGACGTGCTCGACCAGATGCTCACGCTGCCCGTGGTGCAGAAGCGCCTTGCTCAGACCAACCGCCGCATGGAGGTTATGCTGGGTTACTCCGACTCCTCCAAGGATGCCGGTCCTACCACGGCCATGCTCGCGCTGCACTCCGCGCAGGAGCGCATCGCCAAGTGGGCAGAGAAGAACGATATCGACCTGGTGCTCATGCACGGTCGCGGCGGTGCCGTGGGCCGTGGCGGCGGCCCGGCCAATAAGGCCGTGCTGGCTCAGCCCAAGGGTTCGGTCAACTGCTTCTTTAAGCTCACCGAGCAGGGCGAGGTCATCTTTGCCCGTTACGGCAACCGCACGCTGGCTCAGCGCCATGTTGAGTCCGTTGCCGCCGCAACGCTTTTGCAGTCGGCCCCGAGTGTCGAGAAGACCAACACCGAGACTACGCAGAAGTTCTGGGATATGGCCGAGAAGCTCAACGCCGCAAGCCACGAGCGCTATCTGGACCTGCTGAACACCGAGGACTTTACGCCGTGGTTCTCGACCGTGACGCCGCTGACCGAGGTCGGTCTGCTGCCGATCGGCTCGCGTCCTGCCAAGCGCGGCCTGGGTGCCAAGTCGCTCGACGACCTGCGTACCATTCCGTGGATCTTCAGCTGGAGCCAGGCGCGCATCAATCTGGCCGCTTGGTACGGCCTGGGTACCGCCTGCGAGCAGTTTGGCGATCTGGACCAGCTTAAGGCTGCCTACCAGGAGTGGCCGTTCTTCCGCACCTTTATCGACAACATCGAGATGTCGATCGCCAAGACCGACCAGCGCATCGCCAAGATGTATCTGCACCTGGGCGATCGCCAGGATCTGTCCGAGAAGGTCTTTACCGAGATGCAGCTCACGCGTAAGTGGGTCCTTGCCATCGTTGGTGACGAGTGGCCGCTGCAGCGCCGCCGCGTGCTCGGCTGCGCTGTTCGCGTGCGTAACCCCTATGTCGACGCCCTGTCCATCGCCCAGGTCCGCGCCCTTCGCGAGGTGCGTATGAACCAGGACGAGATGGCCGAGGAGAAGAAGGCCGAGTACATGAGCCTGATTCTTTCAACTGTGACCGGCGTCTCGGCAGGATTGCAGAACACGGGGTAATCGATAGCCCTGTAGTCGTCCGGGCCCGCCATTAGTTTACTTTTAGGCACGTCCTCGGACATGCAAGAAGCCCTCGCTGCGCACTTCGTGCGGCGAGGGCTTCTTGCGTCCTGCGGAGTGTGCCTAAAAGTAAACTTATGGCGGGCCCTGCGATGTCCGGTCTTCGGTGGATTACTTGCTGGGGGAATAATGGCGCGCTTCGCGCGTTTTGGATGGGGTCTGTCCCGGCGGCGCGTTTGGCGCTTCGCGCCTCGCGCCTTATCGATTGGGATTGAGATGCATGTGGCGCTTCTCGCCTTACGACTGTTGCGGCCGCGGGCCCGTTTGGGGTCGCGGCCGTTTTGTTGTGGGTCAAATATGAACGTTGTGTTAATGACTCGGTGGACGGTGGTGTTTTTCGGTGAGCGGCGTATCCTTCCAACGGTTTATCTAGTGTGTCAGTTGAAAGGAAGAGGGCGCTCGTCATTGTTTGAATGTGAACTACCGTTTGACCACAAGACGTTGCATCTAGAGCTCGAGGATAAGAACTTCGTGGGTGTGATGGAAGGTCATCAAAACGAGTTTAAGACTACAAAATCGCAGGAAGAGCTGGTAGAAGAGTCGCTTGCCAACCCTTACGGCTCACCTTCGCTCGAGGAGCTTTGTGCTGGCAAGAAGGATATTGTCATTATTAGCTCCGATCATACGCGTCCCGTCCCCTCGCGTGTGACGATGCCTATTCTGCTGCATCACATCCATTCCGCTGCGCCCGAGGCTCGCGTGCGCATTCTGGTTGCTACGGGTATGCACCGTCCGTCGACGCACGAGGAGCTCGTCAACAAGTACGGCGAGGAGATCGTTGCCAACGAGGAAATCGTTATGCACGTCGCGACTGACGACAGCATGATGAAAAAGATCGGCACCCTGCCTTCTGGCGGCGAGTGCATCATCAACAAGATTGCGGCCGATTGCGACCTGCTGCTTGCCGAGGGCTTCATTGAGCCGCACTTCTTTGCCGGTTTCTCTGGCAGCCGTAAGTCCGTCCTGCCCGGCATCGCCAGCTATAAGACCATCATGTACAACCACAACGGTCAGTTTGTGAACGATTCCCATTCGCGTGCCGGCAACCTGTGCCACAACCACGTGAGCGAGGATATGTTTGCCGCTGCCGAGATGGCTCACCTTGCCTTTGTGCTCAACGTGGTGCTCAACGGCAAGCACGAGGTCATTGGCTCCTTTGCCGGCGACATCCACAAGGCGCACGAGGCCGGCTGCGACTTCGTGAAGAGCCTTGCCGGCGTTGAGCCCGCCGAGTGCGAGATTGCCATCACTACCAACGGTGGTTACCCGCTCGACCAGAACATCTATCAGGCCGTGAAGGGCATGTGCGCTGCCGAGGCCACGCTTCCCGAGGGCGGTGTGATCATCGATGTCGCCGGTTGTGCCGACGGTCACGGTGGCGAGGGCTTCTATCACAACATCGCCGACAACGATCCGGCAGAGTTTGAGCGCGCCTGCATCGACCGTCCCAAGGACGAGACCCTGCCCGACCAGTGGACGAGCCAGATCTTTGCCCGCATCCTGGCGCATCACCCTGTGATCATGGTCACCGACCTGTGCGATCACCAGATGCTCAAGGATATGCACATGACGCCGGTCAACACTATCGAGGAGGCGCTCAAGCTCGCCTTTGAGATGAAGGGTGTCGATGCCAAGGTGGCCGTCATTCCCGATGGCCTGGGCGTTGTCGTCGCGCAGCACTAGTGTGCGGCTTAAACGAATCGTTTATAACCGACAAGAAAGATAAGGTTTTATGCTTACCAAACTCCTCTGCGAATTCGGCGCAACGGCCCTCATGATCATCTTTGGCGTGGGCGTGCACTGCGATACCGTGCTCAAGGGCACCAAGTATCAGGGCTCCGGCCATATGTTTGCCATCACCACCTGGTCTTTTGGCATCTCGGTCGCCCTGTTTATCTTTGGCGGCGCCGTGTGCATGAACCCCGCCATGGTGCTTGCCCAGTGCATTGTCGGCCTGGTGCCGTGGAGCAGCTGCATCCCCTTCATGATTGCCGATATGCTCGGCGGCTTTGCGGGTGCCGTAATCGCTTGGCTTATGTATGCCGATGAGTTCAAGGCTTCTGATGGTGTCGTCGACCCCATTGCCCAGCGCAACATCTTCTCGACCAACCCCACCACCGAGGGTACGAACTATGCCCGCAACTTCTTCTGCGAGGCCATCTGCACCTTTGTGTTCATTAGCGCCATCCTTGCTGCTGCTAGCCGTGCTGGTGAGGACGTTTTGATGCTCGCCATCTGCGTCGGCCTGATTGTTTGGGCCGTTGGCATGGGCATGGGCGGCATCACTGGCTTCGCCATGAACCAGGCTCGTGACCTTGGTCCTCGCATGGCCTATCAGGTGCTGCCGATCAAGAACAAGGCTGACAACAACTGGAAGTATGGCCTGCTTGTTCCTGGCATCGCGCCGTTTGTCGGTGCTATTGTCGCCGCGCTGTTTGTGCATGGCTTCTTGGGCATGTTCTAGTCGAAGGACGGCTCTATAAGGTTCGGGCTCGGCAAGGGTTTACTTTCCAACGCGTCCTCGGACATGCAAAAAGGCTCGCTGCGCACTTTGTGCGGCGAGCCTTTTTGCGTCCTGCGGAATGCGTTGGAAAGTAAACCCTTGCCGAGCCCTGGGCATTCTTGGCTGTGTTCGAACAAGCAACCCAACATATAAATCTGAATTTGGATGGGAGGGGCGCTTTGTTTTTTGGTGCCCCGAGATGGGGGCGAGACTTTGGAATGAGAGGCTAACTTAGTTGAAGAGGGGTTTTATGGCTGATAGGTAGTCTTTGGCTACTTCGGCCTTATCTGCTTGGAAGTTGTGCCAGGCCCACCATTGGACCATTCCTACGAAGCTTGAGGCTATGTGGTGTAGTAGGAAGCTTCGGTCCATGGTAGCGGCGGGGCCGTTTGGGTCGGTAGGGACGGTTTCGGCTGCTCGTGACATGATGGTCTTGCGTAAGCAGTCGGCGAAGACGCGTGAGCCGGCGCCGGCTACCAGCGCTCGGACGCCCTGGCGGCGCTCCCAGAGGTTGTTGAGAATATGCTCGACCTGCACGAGTGGGTCGTCGAGCGGTGTGCCGTCATCGTCGAGGGCGTGGGTGCAGATGTCGCTCACGAGCTCGGACAGTAGGTCGTCTTTGCTCTTAAAGAGGCCGTAGAATGTCGCGCGGCCTACGTGAGCGCGCGCGATGATGTCGCCGACGGTGATCTTGCCGTAGTCCTCTTCACGCAGCAGCTCGGAGAACGCCGCGACGATGGCGGCGCGGCTTTTGGTTTTGCGGGCATCCATGGCTATGCATCCACGTGAACAAGCAGGCAACGGAGCGTGCCGGAGCAGCCCTCGTAGGGGCGTTTGCCGGCGCCGTAGCCGACGGCTTCGATGCGGTAGCGTGAGGGCAGTTGGTCGGACGTGCGCAGAGCAGTGACGATGGCGGCGCCAGTGGGCGTCACGAGCTCGCCGGCGACCGGTGCGGGCGTGAGGGCGATATTGCCTGCTTGGCATAGGTTGACGACGGCGGGTACCGGGATGGGCATAAGGCCGTGGGCACAGTGGATGGTGCCGTGACCCTCGGAGAGCGACTCGACCACGACATCCTCGACGCCCAGGTCATCGAGGCAGATGGCGACCGAGCAGATGTCAACGATGGAGTCGACAGCGCCCACCTCGTGGAACATGACGGTCTCGGGCGTTTTGCCGTGAGCCTTGGCCTCGGCAGCAGCGAGTACGGAAAAAATGGCGAGGGCGCGGCGCTTGGCACCATCACTCAGCTGCGAACCATCGATGATGGCGGTGACGTCTGCCAAAGAGCGGTGATGATGGTGGTGGGTGTGGTGATGATCCTCGTGCTCATGGGCGTGGCCCTCATGGTCATGCTCGTGGCGGTGCTCGTGCTCACCATGGTCATGATGGTGATGCTCATGCTCGTGCGTGTGCTCGCCAGCTGCTTCGTTGCCGTAGAGCCAGGCCATGTCGTGGTCGTGGTTCTCGAGCTCCTCTGCCAGCTGAACGTCAAAGTCGCAGGCGTCGATGCCATGCTTGTTTACACGTGTGACGGCAATCTCAAAGCCGCCGACCGGAAGCGTGGCGAGCTGCTCGCGCAGATGTTCTTCGCTGGCACCCAGGTCGAGCAGGGCCGCGACGGTCATGTCACCGCTGATGCCCGAGGTGCCGTCGATGATAAGCGTGTGCTGATGGTTGGACATGGAATGCTCCTTAACGGGCGCAGGGCGTACCAGCGCTCAGATGATTGATAAGACTTGCCTGGTAGGCGGCACCAAAGCCGTTGTCGATATTGACGACCGAAACACCGCTGGCGCAGGAGTTGAGCATGGCGAGCAGTGCGGCCACGCCGCCAAAGCTCGCGCCATAGCCCACGCTGGTGGGGACGGCGATGACCGGACAGCTCACCAGGCCGCCGATAACGCTCGCCAGGGCGCCTTCCATGCCGGCGATGGCGATGACCACCTGCGCCTGGGCAAGTTCCTCGGCATGCGCGAGCAGGCGGTGCAGGCCGGCGACACCTACGTCGTAGAGACGATCGACCTCGTTGCCGTAGAACTCGGCCGTCAGTGCCGCCTCTTCGGCGACGGGCAGGTCGCTCGTGCCGGCGCAGGCGACGACGATGCGTCCGTTGCCGGTGGGGGAGGGCTTGCCGCCCACGAGGGCGAGCTGCGCGTCCGGGACATATCCCAGGTCGATGCCGTTGCCGAGGAGCTCCGAGGTACGGGCTGCTTTTTCGCTGTCCAGGCGCGTGACCAGGATGCGCTCCTGACCGGCATCGTGCAGCGCTTCGATAATGGCGGCAATCTGCTCGGCGGTTTTACCGGCACCGTAGACAACCTCGCCGGCTCCCTGGCGCACTCCGCGCGAAAGATCGAGCTGCGCAAAACCCAGATCGGCGGTTGGCGCCGTCTGGATGCGCGTAAGGGCGACAGCCGGGGTGACTGCTCCGCCGGCAACATCGCTCAGCAACTGCTCAAGATCTCGCTTATCCATATGTGTTCCCTTCGACGGCGCAAAGTCTAGCACTCAAAAGGTATTTTTCCGAACACTAAGACAAAATTGTTCGGAAACTAGATATAGCGGAGTTGATTCAATTGTTGGGCGAACTTGCTAGTCGCGCAGGATGATGTCCATGGCGAGCATCAGGTTGCGCTCGTCGATGGTAAACGGGGCGGCTTCGCGCGTCTTGGGCTTGGCGCAAAACGCGATGCCCGTGCCCGCGGCCTGGATCATGGGGATGTCGTTGGCGCCGTCGCCGATCGCGACGGTATGGGCCATGTCGACACCGCACTCAACCGCCCAATCCAGCAGCTGAATGAGCTTGGATTCCTTGGTCACAATGTCTGCCGCCAGCTTGCCCGTGAGCTTGCCGTCTACGACCTCCAAGCGGTTGGCCAGGCAAAAATCGATGCCCGCGGCAGCCACGATCTTGTCGGCGACCTCGTGGAAGCCGCCACTCACGACGCCGACCTTCCAGCCCTTGCTGTGCGCCGAGCGCACAAGCTCCAGCGCACCGGGTGTAAATGTCACGCGCTCAAAGGTGCGCTTGAACACGCTCTCGTCCAGGCCGGCGAGCAGCCCCACACGCTCCTCGAGCGCTTGCTTAAAGTCCAGCTCGCCGCGCATGGCGCGCTCGGTGATCTGTGCCACCTGCTCGCCCACGCCGGCCTCTTCGCCCAACAGGTCGATGACCTCCTGGTTGATGAGCGTGGAGTCAATATCCATAACGATGAGGCGTGCAGTCATGGCGGGCCTTTCCGAGTGCAGTTGTATTGGGGCACATTGTCGCACGCGGCGCGCCTTGGCGACGGCCGCGGTGCGTCAATTGTTTCGTCTCCGTCAAGTCTTTGGGCAGGAGCTACTTTTCCGCGGCACATCGACGCAGGTGCGATAAGATAGAACGCCATGTCTGGCTGCGCGGTTTACGCAGGCTGGGCAAATCTGTACGACGCCGCCCGGAACGACACGGGGCGGCACAGATCCATAAAGGAGGATCACTGGTATGAGCCAGACCCGTCCCATTGACGAGCATTCCATGCACACCCGCACCTGCGGCGAGCTTCGCTTCGAGAACGTGGGCGAAGAGGTCACCCTCACCGGTTGGGTGAGCCGTCGCCGCGACCACGGCGGCCTTATCTTCTGCGACCTTCGTGACCGCGAGGGCATCACGCAGCTCACCTTCGACCCCGAGCACTCCGATGGCGATGCCTTTAAGATCGCCGAGACCATGCGTCCCGAGTGGCCCATCAAGATCCACGGCGTCGTGCGCGCTCGTGGTGAGGAGACCACCAACACCAAGCTCGCGACCGGCGAGATCGAGGTCCTGACCGACCACGCCGAGGTGCTCAACACGTCCGTCACCCCGCCGTTCCAGATCGAGGACGGCATCGAGACCAGCGAGGACACCCGTCTGCGCTATCGCTATCTGGACCTCCGCCGTCCCGAGATGATGGCCAACCTCAAGCTGCGCTCCGACTTCACCTTTGCCATTCGCGAGGCGTTGCACAACCGTGAGTTCATGGAGGTCGAGACGCCCTCCCTGTTTAAGTCCACGCCCGAGGGCGCCCGTGACTTCATCGTCCCCAGCCGTATTCAGCCGGGTAACTTCTACGCCCTGCCGCAGTCCCCGCAGCTCCTGAAGCAGTTGCTCATGGTCGGTGGCGTCGAGCGCTACTACCAGGTTGCCAAGTGCTTCCGCGACGAGGACCTGCGTGCCGACCGTCAGCCCGAGTTCACCCAGGTCGATATCGAGATGTCCTTCGTGGACCAGAACGATGTCATGAGCGCGCTCGAGGAGGTTCTGTCCGATGCCTTCGGCCGCATGGGCGTCGAGATGCCCACACCGCTGCGTCGCATGAACTACTGGGAGGCCATGGACACCTATGGCTCCGACAAGCCCGATACTCGCTATGGCATGCACCTGATCGACCTGACCGACATCTTTGCCAACTCCAAGTTCAAGGTCTTTGCGACCGCCGCAAACGAGGAGGGCTCCGTCGTCAAGGCCCTCAACGCCAAGGGTGCCGGTGCCTGGGCACGTGCCAAGATCGATAAGCTCGCCGGCGTGGCCTCCACGTTTGGCGCCAAGGGTCTGGCCTGGATCGCTTTCCGCGAGGATGGCTCCATCAACAGCCCCATCGTCAAGTTCTTCTCGGACGAGGAGATGGCTGCTCTGCGTGAGCGCATGGACGTCGAGCCCGGCGACCTTGTGATGTTCGCCGCCGGCCCGCGCCTGCTCTCTGACGAGATCCTGGGCGGCATGCGTTCCCACATGGCCAACGCACTCGAGATCAAGCGCGAGGGCCACGACTTCCTGTGGGTCGTCAACTTCCCGCTGCTCCACTGGGATGAGGACCGCAAGGCCTACGCTGCCGAGCATCAGCCCTTCACGCTGCCGACCGAGACCGACATCGCCAAGATCGAGGCCGACCCGCTGGCGGCCGGTTCCTGCACCTACGACTTTGTCATGGACGGCTTTGAGGCCGGCGGCGGCGGTATGCGTATCCACAACGCCGAGATGCAGATGTCCATGCTCAAGCTCCTGGGCTTCACCGAGGAGCGAGCCGAGTCGCAGTTCGGCTTCCTCATGGAGGCGCTCAAGTTTGGTGCACCCCCGATGGGTGGTTTTGCTCTGGGCCTGGACCGCGTGTGCATGCTGCTCACCGGTTCCGACTCCATCCGCGACGTCATGGCGTTCCCCAAGACGGCCAGCGGCTCCGACCTTATGTCGGGTGCTCCGAGTGCCGTTTCCGGCGCCCAGCTCAAGGACGTCAGCCTGCGCCTGATGTAGGCGAGCGGCTACCTATTGCCAGCAACGAGGGAAGGACGTGTGCCTTCCCTCGTTTTTTGTGAGACGGGGGTGCGCCGGTAACGTACAATAACTACCACGTGGCTGGGTTTGCCGGCCGAATGTGCGATGCCGCGGGAGGGGACATGGTCGAATTTACGAAGACGATTAAAGATCCGTTGGGATTGCATGCCCGCCCGGTTGCGCTGCTCTATGACATCATTGCCAAGCATCGTAGCGACGTGTCAGTCAGTATCGGCGATCGCCACACGGATGGCCGCGATGTCATGGGGCTCATGGCCCTCTATGGTGAGTGCGGCGAGAACGTCGTCTTTCGTGTTTCGGGCGTGGATGAGGCCTCCTGCGTCACATCGATCAGAAATCTCTCGCTCTAGGCATGATAGGGCGCGGTAAAGGGTAGTCCTTTGCCGCGCCTTTTTGTTTTGTTTCGTATAGGAAACTTTTTCGAAAAACTGAACAGGACCCTTTCCAAAAAGTTAACCACGTGCTAGTTTACTAAAGCGAACATAGACGTGGTTAACTTTTATCGCGTCGATGTTGAGGACGAACTGACGTTAGGAGCCACTCATGTCTTGCGGACCGCAGATGCCGGCCATGCCGCTTTCGATGGTAAAAGCGGGCGAAACCGTGCGTGTGTCTCGTGTAAAGGGCAATGAGGACATGAAGCACCACCTCAAGGACCTCGGCTTTGTCGAGGGCAGCGAAATCCATGTGGTGAGCTCGAGTGGCGCCAACATCATCGTCACGGTGCTGGGTGCACGTTTTGGCATCGATTCCAAGGTTGCCATGCACATCATGACCGTCGGCTAGTCCACAGCATTTCATAAAAACCGAAAGGGGGACAAGAGGATGAAGACGTTGGGTGACGTTAAGGTGGGCGAAAGCTCTACCATCGTCAAGCTTCACGGTGAGGGCGCGCTGCGCCGCCACCTTATGGACCTGGGGCTCATCAAGGGCACGTCGTTTAAGGTCGTAAAGGTTGCGCCGCTCGGTGATCCGGTCGAGATCAACGTGCGCGGCTACGAGCTTTCCATCCGCAAGGAGGAGGCGGCCGTCGTCGAGGTCCAGTAAGGGCTCGCAACGTGTATTTCTGCAGATAAAGTTAGGTTTTTCTAACTTAATGCAGCATTTTTGAAGCACATTATCCAGCTCGCGCGGAGAAAGCAGCGCGGGCACACAAGGAAGAAGGATTGAATGGCGGATTCTCAGATCCATGTCGCGCTTGCGGGCAACCCCAACTGCGGCAAGACCACGCTTTTCAACCTGATCACCGGCGCCAACGGCTACGTTGGCAACTGGCCCGGCGTCACGGTTGAGAAAAAAGAAGCCAAGCTCCTAAGCGACAAGAACGTTACCATCACGGACCTCCCTGGCATCTACTCGCTTTCCCCCTATAGCCCCGAGGAGCAGTGCTCGCGCGACTACCTCATGAGCGGCGAGCCCGATGTCGTTGTCCAGGTGGTCGACGCCACCAACCTCGAGCGCAACCTGTACCTGGCGCTTCAGGTTATCGAGACCGGCCTGCCCGTGGTCGTCGCCCTCAACATGGCCGACTTGGTCGAGAAAAACGGCGATAAGATCGACACGGACAAGCTTTCCAAGAAGCTCGGCTGCCCGGTCATGATGATCTCGGCTCTTAAGAACAAGGGCATCAAGGAGCTGTTCGAGCAGGTCAAGAAGTCCGCTGCTTCCAAGGGCCAGGTGCCGGAGCACAAGTTCGATTCCTCCATCGAGGACGTTCTGGACCACATCGAAAACAACCTGCCGGCGAGCGTTCCCGCTAACAAGCGTCGCTACTACGCGGTCAAGCTGTTTGAGCGCGATGCGGACGCCTGCAAGCTCATCAACCTCACCAAGGAGAAGGCCGCTCGCGTGGAGCAGCTGGTCGCCCAGTGCGAGCAGGATTGCGACGACGATGCCGAGTCCATCATTACCGGCGAGCGTTACGGCGTGATTGCCCATATCATTGACGAGTGCCTCACCAAGGCGCCTGCCAAGATGAGCACCTCCGAGAAGATCGACCGCGTGGTTACCAACCGTATCCTGGGTCTGCCGATCTTTGTGGTCATCATGTTCTGCGTGTACTACATCGCCGTTTCTACCTTGGGCGGCACGGTGACCGACTTCACCAACGACCAGCTCTTTGGCACCGACGGTTGGTATGTGCTTGGTCAGGGCCGCGACGCCTACGATGCAGCCGTCGAGGCTGCGGGCGACGATGCCGACTCGGTTGACCCGGCGCAGTACGGCCCCTATGTTCCCGGTATTACCACCATGGTGCACGACGCCCTCGTGGCGGGCGGCACCGAGGACGGTGGCCTTGTCGATTCGCTGGTCTGTGACGGTATCGTCGGCGGCCTGGGCGCCATCTTCGGCTTTGTGCCGCAGATGTTCCTGCTGTTCGTGATGCTGTCCTTCCTGGAGGATTGCGGCTACATGGCCCGCGTCGCCTTCATCATGGATCGCATCTTCCGTCGCTTTGGTCTGTCTGGTAAGTCGTTCATTCCGATGCTCGTCTCCTCTGGCTGCGGCGTCCCCGGCGTCATGGCCACCAAGACCATCGAGAACGAGAAGGACCGCCGCATGACGGTCATGACCACCACGTTTATTCCCTGTGGCGCCAAGTTGCCGATCATCGCTCTGCTCATGGGCTCCATCATTGGCGATTCTTCCACCACGGCCGCATGGATCAGCCCGCTCTTCTACTTCCTGGGCGTCTTTGCCGTCATCGCCTCGGGCCTCATGCTCAAGAAAACCAAGCTCTTCGCCGGCCGCCCGACGCCGTTCGTTATGGAGCTTCCCGCCTACCACTTCCCGGCGATCCGTTCCTGGGCGCTGCACGTGTGGGAGCGCTGCTGGGCCTTTATCAAGAAGGCCGGTACGGTCATCTTCGCGTCCACTGTCGTCGTTTGGTTCCTCTCCAACTTTGGTAGCTATAACGGTTCCTTTGGCTTCCTGCCTGCTATGGACGGCATCCCCGAGGAGTTCATGGACTACTCCGTGCTCGCCATGCTGGGCAACCTGGTTGCCTGGATCTTCGCTCCGCTCGGCTTTAGCACCTGGCAGGCAACCGCGCTGACTGTCTCTGGCCTTGTCGCTAAGGAGAACGTCGTCGCCACCGCCGGCTCGCTGCTGTCCGTCGCTGACGCCGCCGAGACCGACCCGAGCCTGTGGACCGCGTTCGCCGGCATGTTCCCGACTATGGGCGCTTGCGTGGCCTTCGGTGCCTTCAACCTGCTGTGCGCCCCGTGCTTTGCAGCCATGGGCACCATCCGCAACCAGATGGACTCCGGCAAGTGGACCGCCATCGCGATCGGTTACGAGTGCGCCTTTGCTTGGGTCATTGGTCTGTTCATCAACCAGTTCTACAACCTGTTCGTTCTTGGACAGTTTGGTATCTGGACGGTTGTGGCCATCGTGCTGCTGGTTGCGATGCTCTTCCAGATTTTCCGTCCCATGCCCAAGCACGCTTGGACCGACGAGGACGAGACCAACACTGCTTCCGCCGCAGTTTCCGCTTAAGTCCGAATAAGGATTAGCCCCTTTTCAAAGGCCCGGGTGTCCCAGCGACCCCCGGGCCTTTGGTGCAAAGGGGACAGGTTACTTTGCGCCAAGAGTTGAGATGTGGCGTTTCCGCAGATAAAACCGACCAAAATAAACCTGTCCCTTTTTGGCAGGTGGAGAATGGGGTAAAGTAAGTGGTGGTTAACTAGAGGAGGCTTACTATGGCACCTATCGATATTGTTGTACTGGCTGTTATCGGCATTGCGTTTGTCGCCGTGTGCGTGCGTATCTACCGAAAGGGCACCTGCGCCGACTGCGCCCAGGGTGGCGTTTGCACGGGGCATTGCTCCAACAAAAAGACCTGCGCCGCACTTAAGGGCGTGGACAAAATTGCCGAAGACTTGGGTCGCGGCATCAAATAAGGTCCAGGCATCCAGGCGCCCCGCGAGCATCCGTTCGCGGGGCGCTTTGCACATTTGGCGGCGAGCGCAGCGAGTTGAAGAGTATTTTTGGGTATCGTTAAATCAGTTGCGGTGAAATACGGACTGTTTGGCTGTCAAAGGCCTTATCTACTCCGTATTCCACCGCAACTTTTTGTGGGTGGGCTAGAGACGCTGCATGCGGTACCCGACACCCATGTGCGTCTGAATCATCTTAGGGTGAGAGGGGTCTGCCTCGATCTTCTTGCGCAGGGTGCGCATGAACACGCGCAGGCTCGCCAGATCGCTGTCCCAGCTCGTGCCCCATATCTCGCGGGTGATGAAGGTGTGGGTGAGCACCTTGTCGACATTTTTCGCCAGAAGGACGAGCAATTTGTACTCGGTTGGGGTGAGCGAGAGCTCGCGTCCGTCTTTCGTCGCGTATCCCGCGGCGTAGTCGATATGCAGCGGACCGTTGTCGAACGTGCTCGCTTCTGTCGACTCACTCGACGCCATCGAGGAGCGCCTCAAATTCGCACGGACGCGCGCGAGCAACTCATCCACAGAAAAGGGCTTGGTGAGGTAGTCGTCTGCCCCTGCGTCAAGTGCTGCAATCTTGTCGGAATCTTCGGTGCGCGCCGAAATGACGATAATGGGGACTGCCGACCAGCTTCGGATCTTCGTGATGACCTCGATACCGTCAATGTCGGGAAGGCCGAGGTCGAGCATGATGAGGCTGGGGCCGTGCGACACCGCATCCATGATGGCGGCCTGGCCGTTGCAAACCTTGCTCGCGACATAGCCGTGGAGGTCAAGCGCGGTCGAAACGAGGTTTTGAACGGTCAGGTCATCTTCGACCAGGAGGATGCGTGGCTTAGCGGCATTATTCATGAATCTCGATCTCCTCAGCGGGCAGGGTAAAACGGAAGACGGCCCCATGGGGGTGGTTGTCGCGAACTTCGATGACGCCGCCATGCGCCTCCACGATGGAGCGGCAGAGCGACAGCCCAAGGCCGATGCATCGACGCGAATCCACGGGCCGCGTATTGCTTGAGGTGAAGAAGCGCTCAAAGATATGAGGCTTGTCGCAGTCTGCCACACCCGGCCCATCGTCTGCGACGTCCACCACGACGAACGCACCCTCGCGACGTGCGCTGATGGTGACAGTCGAGTCCTCGGGCGTGTATTTGAAGGCGTTCATGATGAGATTCGTAAGCACCTGCATGATGAGATGGACGTCGATGCGTACCAGCAGGATGTCGTCAGTGTGCTCGATGGTGACGGTACGTCCATGCGATGCTTGGGCGACATGGCTGAGGGCGGCCTCGATGACCTCGTCGATGAGCTCGGATGTAAAGTTGAGGCGAATGGTGCCGTCCTCGACGCGTGTGATGGCGAGGAGGTTCTCCACGGTATCGATAAGCCAGAGGGAGTCATCGTATATGGCATCGGCAAGATCGCAGCGTTGTTCGAGGCTGAGCCTCTCGTCGCTCTTCCGAAGGATTGCCGCAGATCCGGATATAGCCGTGAGGGGTGTCCTCAAATCGTGGCCGATGGAGCGCAAAAGGTTGGCACGCAGCTGCTCGTTTTTCGCCAAGACCGCAGCCTCTTCGCGCTCTTGCGCCGCTCGGTCACTTTCGAGCGCCAAGGCGCATTCACCTACGATAGATAGGACGATCGAATGCTCGAAGGCTTCGGTCTCGCGCCCCTCCAGGGCGATGCCGATGACACCGAATACCTTGTCGCCGGTGCGAACCGCGAGGTAGAGGCAGCGCGCCTCAGGCAGGGTCCGCGTGCTTGCGCCCGCGCGCTTGTTGTTGGTGAAGGTCCAGGTTGCAACGGCGCGCTCGTAGTCGGTGAGCAGCGACGCGGATCGGTTTTCGGTGCCAGCGGACTCATAGAGCGCCTTGCCGAGCGTGCCGTGTTCGGCGGGGTAGAAGACCACGTCGAGTTTTAGCAGTTTGACGAGTTGGTTCATGGCGACGCGGGCGCACTCCTCCGCGCTATGGGCTTGCTGTAAGAGCTGGTTCGTTTCGAGGAGTACGCGCGTTTTGAATGCGTTCTCGGCGGAGGTACGGGCATTGTCGGCGATGCGCGCAGTTAACTCGCCGGCGACCATAGCGGTAGCGAACATGATGCCGAACGTGACCAGATAGCTTCGGTCGTAGCTGGCGAGCGAAAACAGAGGCGTTACGAAGCAGAAGTTGTAAAGCACTACAGAGAGCACGCTCGATACAATCGTGCAGATACGCCCCGTCGTGGTGACGGCGGTCAGCAGGGCCGTGAGGATATAGAGGGATATGATGCTGGAATCGGCAAATCCCAGATGGCGGAAAGCCGTGCCGATCGCCGTGGCGACAAGAGAGAGGGCCAGCGTGCGAAGCACGTTTCGGCTGCTGGGCGGCTGCAGGGCGAGCGCATGGCGGCGTCCTTTGGGTCGGGAGGGCGGAGTCGACTGGTCTGGAATGATGTAAATGTCGAGGTTCGGGGCGAATGTTATGAGCTGTTCTACGAGAGATTTGCGGCCAAAGAGGGCCTGACGGACGCTGCTGTGCTCGCCCGTGCGCCCCATGACGATCTTCGAAATACCCGACAGGCGTGCGAACTCGGAGATCTGAAACGCGACGTCGTCGCCATAGACGGTTTCCATATGTGCTCCGAGCTGCTCGGCTAGGGCGATATTGTCTGCAAGCTTGGCGCGCTCATCATCGCTCATGGCTTGCGTGCGCGGGCTTTCTACGAACAGGGCGACGAGCTCGCTGCGAAACGCTTTCGCCATGCGTGCGGCGGCACGGACGATGCGGGGATTGGTCGGCGCCGGGGAGACACAGACTAAGATACGCTCCTTGGTGTAGTAGTCACGGTTTCCCAGCACGCGTGCGGCGTCTGTGAGGTGGCCGGTGCGATCGGCACAGCGGCGCAGCGCGATTTCTCGGAGTGCGGTGAGGTTTTCGACGGTAAAAAAATGCTGTTGCGCTCGGTCGGCTTGTGCGGGACGGTAGACGAGGCCGGCGCGAAGGCGCTCAAGTAGGTCTTCGGGCTCTATGTCGACGAGCTCGACCTGGTCGGCATCATCGAAGATACGGTCGGGGATTCGTTCGCTCACGACAACGCCGGTGATGGATGCAACCATGTCGTTTAGGCTCTCGATATGCTGAACGTTTACGGTCGTATAGACGTCGATGCCCGCATGTAGAAGTTCCTCGACGTCTTGATAGCGTTTGTCGTGGCGAGACCCCGGCGCATTCGTATGGGCGAGCTCGTCGACAAGGATGAGCTGAGGGGCGCGCTCGATAGCCACATCTAGATCGAACTCGCTGAGCGCAATGCCGTTGTGCTCGATGAGTTTACAGGGCACGTTCTCAAGCCCTTGTGCAAGATGGGCAGTTGCCGGACGTTCGTGCGGCTCGATGTATCCCGCGACGACGTCGACACCTCGCCGCTTGGCGGCGTGGGCGGCTTGAAGCATCGCATAGGTTTTGCCTGCGCCAGCAGCGTAGCCAAAGAAAATCTTGAGGTGTCCCCGGCTGGTTCGAGCGTCATCGGCGGCCTCGTCTTTCTCAATTGCCTTGAGGATGAGGTCTGGATTGACGCGAGTGTCCGATGCGTCGCGCTGCATAGCGTAGCCTTTCTGAAACGTTGTCCATGCGTGCATACGCGGTGAGGACGCCACTGTATGCTCGCGAGGTCGAGTATAGGCGCACTGCAGCCGCAATAGTGCTTTCTACCTGCATCTTTACGGCATCTTAAGGACGTGAGCCCCGGCCCTCACGCCTCTTTAATCCCTAGAAGCGTTTACTGTCCCCAGACGCTTGCGAGAGCAGGCGTCCGAGACATCGGACCGCGCGTGAAAGGGGCGGTAAATGGACATCCTCATTCCCATCATCGGAGTCGTCTGCATTGGACTCCTTATCTATTACATCTACATTCTGATGAGGAGTGATTCGTAAACTATGGACGCTGCGATTCAGTACATCTTGTACTTTGCCGTGCTCGTCGTCCTGGCCGTTCCGCTCGGTCGGTTCATGGCCCATATCATGGATGGTGAGCATACGTTCCTGTCGCCTGTGATTGCTCCTGTGGAGCGTGGCGTCTATCGTCTGCTTCGCATCGACGCGGCAGAGCAGATGGGGTGTAGGCGCTATCTGGCGAGCGTGCTGGTCTTTTCGGGGATCGGCCTCGTGGCTCTTGTGGCACTCCAGGTGTTTCAGTCCTTCTTGCCAGGCAATCCCCAGCACCTGCCGGGTGTGTCATGGGACCTGTCGTTCAATACGGCTGCTTCCTTCATAACCAACACCAACTGGCAGTCCTACTCCGGTGAGACCACCCTGTCCTACCTTGTGCAGTTCATGGGCCTCACCGTGCAGAACTTCGTTTCTGCTGGCACCGGTATCGCGGTCATGTTCGCGCTGATCCGCGGCTTCCGCCAGGTCAAGGAGCAGGGTCTGGGTTCCTTCTGGGTCGACCTCACCCGCACCGTCCTGTATGTGCTCATCCCGTTGAACCTCGTGTTCGGCATCTGCCTGGCTGCCGGTGGCGTCATCTCCAACTTCCAGCCGGCTCAGAAGGCCGAGCTCGTAGAGCCCGTTGCTGTCCAGCCTAATGCAGACGGCGGCTGGAGCGTCATCGACGGCGCCCAGATCGAGGGCGACACGGTCAAGGTCGACGGCAAGGTTGTCGAGGGCGCGCGCGTGGTCACCGAGCAGTTCCTGCCCCAGGGCCCCGCGGCTCCTCAGGTCGCCATCAAGCAGTCCGGCACCAACGGCGGCGGCTTCTTCGGCGTGAACTCCGCCCATCCGTATGAGAACCCCAGTGCCTTCACCAACATTATCGAGATGACCAGCCTGCTGCTGATCCCGGCCGCCTGCTGCTTCACCTTCGGTATCGGCGTCAAGAACACCAAGCAGGGCAAGGCCATCTTTGCCGCCATGTTCATCCTGCTGGTGATCTTCACCGGCATCATCGCCCTCAACGAGCATGCGGGCACCCCGCAGCTGGCCGATGGCGGAGCGGTCAATATCGAGATGACCGACGGCCAGGCCGGCGGCAACATGGAGGGCAAGGAGAGCCGCTTCGGTATCGCCTCCTCTTCCACCTGGTCCGCTTTCACGACGGCTGCTTCCAACGGCTCGGTTAACTCCATGCACGATTCCTACACCCCGCTGGGCGGTTTTGTCCAGATGCTCCAGATGGCTCTGGGCGAGGTCGTCTTCGGCGGCGTGGGCTGTGGCCTGTACGGCATGATCGGCTTCGCCATCCTCACGGTGTTTATCGCCGGCCTTATGGTCGGCCGCACGCCTGAGTTCCTGGGCAAGAAGATCGAGCCGGGCGAGATGCGCTGGGCGGTTGTCCTGTGCCTGGCAACTCCGTTTGCCATTCTGGTGTGCTCGGCCATTGCCTGCATGGTGCCCGGTCTTGCCGACCAGCTCAACAATGGTGGCGCGCACGGCTTCTCCGAGGTGCTGTATGCCTTCACCTCATGCGGCGGCAACAACGGCTCGGCGTTTGCAGGCATGAACTGCAACATTCACTGGATCAACGTCACGCTCGGCCTCGAGATGCTGTTCGCCCGTTTCATGCCCATCATCGGTACGCTAGCTATCGCCGGCTCGCTGGCCAAGAAGGGTAAGGTCGCCGAGAGTGCCGGTACCCTGTCTACCACCAACGGCATGTTCGTATTCCTGCTCGTGTTCATCGTTCTGTTGATCGGTGCCCTGAGCTTCTTCCCGGCCCTGGCGCTTGGCCCCGTTGCCGAGTTCTTCCAGATGATTGCGTAAAGGAGGGCGCAGATTTATGGCTATGCAAAAAGACATGATGGGCCGCGCGGTCCGCGACTCGTTTGCCAAGCTGGATCCTCGCGTCCAGATTCAAAACCCGGTCATGTTCCTGGTGTGGCTTTCCGCCGTCATGACCTCCGTCCTGGCCGTCGCTTCCATTTTCGGTGTGCAGGACGCGGGTGTGCCCACCTACTATGTGGTCGCCATCGCGGTCATCCTGTGGCTCACCGACCTGTTCTCGAACTTCGCCGAGGCGCTTGCCGAGGGCCGCGGTAAGGCCCAGGTCGATTCCCTGCGTGCGGCCAAGAAGGATGTCGAGGCCCATCGCATCGAGTCCGTTGAGGACAAGGAGCACTTCATCGTCGTTCCCGGCACCGAGCTCACGCGCGGCGGCCTGGTGATCGTACGCGCCGGAGAGCAGATTCCCGGCGACGGCGACGTCATCGAGGGCGCTGCCTCCGTTGACGAGTCCGCCATCACCGGCGAGTCCGCCCCCGTGGTCCGCGAGGCCGGCGGCGACCGCTCTGCCGTTACCGGCGGTACCACGGTGCTGTCCGACTGGATCATCGTCAAGATCTCCAGTGAGCCCGGCCAGAGCTTCCTGGACAAGATGATCGCGATGGTCGAGGGTGCCGCGCGCAAGAAGACCCCTAACGAGATCGCTCTGGAGATCTTCCTGGTGGCCCTCTCCATCGTCTTTATCCTGGTCACGCTGGCCCTGTATTGTTACTCCTGCTTCTCGGTCGGTCTTAACGACATGGTCAACCCCACGGCCGTGACCACGCTCGTGGCGCTGCTCGTGTGCCTGGCTCCCACTACCATCGGCGCCCTTCTGTCCGCCATCGGCATCGCCGGCATGAGCCGTTTGAACGAGGCCAACGTGCTGGCCATGTCCGGCCGCGCCATCGAGGCCGCCGGCGACGTCGACATCCTCATGCTCGACAAGACCGGTACCATCACCCTGGGTAACCGCCAAGCCGCCGAGTTCATCCCGGTCGACGGCGTCGATCCCGCGGAGCTGGCCGATGCCGCCCAGCTTTCCTCGCTGGCCGACGAGACCCCCGAGGGCCGTTCCGTCGTCGTACTCGCCAAGGAGCAGTTCGGCCTGCGCGGCCGCACACTCGAGGATAAGGGCATGGAGTTCATCCCGTTCACCGCGGCAACGCGTATGTCCGGCGTGAACTACGAGGGCAATGAGATCCGCAAGGGCGCTGCCGATTCCGTGCGCACCTATGTGGAGGCAGCCGGCGGCGTGTTCTCCCAGGAGTGCGACGAGGCCGTCGAGCGCATCGCCAAGGCCGGCGGCACCCCGCTGGTCGTGACCAAGAACTGCCGCGTGCTGGGCGTTGTGTACCTCAAGGACATCATCAAGTCCGGCGTTAAGGAGAAGTTCGCCGACCTGCGCAAGATGGGCATCAAGACCATCATGGTGACGGGCGACAACCCGCTCACCGCCGCGGCAATCGCCGCCGAGGCCGGCGTTGACGACTTCCTGGCCGAGGCCACCCCTGAAGGCAAGCTCGAGAAGATCCGCGAGTTCCAGCGTGAGGGCCACCTGGTCGCCATGACCGGCGACGGCACCAACGACGCTCCCGCTCTGGCCCAGGCCGACGTCGCCGTGGCCATGAACACGGGCACCCAGGCTGCCAAGGAGGCCGGCAACATGGTTGACCTCGACTCCAGCCCCACCAAGCTCATCGAGGTCGTGCGTATTGGCAAGCAGCTGCTCATGACCCGCGGTTCGCTCACGACCTTCTCAGTGGCCAACGACGTGGCGAAGTACTTCGCTATCATTCCGGCCCTGTTCTCGCCGATCTACCCCGGGTTGGACGCCCTCAACATCCTCGGCCTGGCAAGCCCGCTGTCCGCGGTTCTTTCGGCCATCATCTATAACGCGCTCGTTATTGTCGCGCTGATCCCGGCCGCACTGAAGGGCGTTAAGTACCGCGAGGTCCCGTCCGGACAGCTGCTGACCCACAACCTGCTCGTGTGGGGTCTGGGCGGCATCGTTGCCCCGTTCGTATTCATCAAGCTCATTGACATGCTGCTCGCGTTCTGCGGCATTATGTAAGTGGAGGTTTGTATGTTCAAAGGTGTTGCATCGCGCGCACTGGGCGTGTTCGCGCTGTTTACCGTTGTCTGCGGCCTGGGCTATACGCTCGTCGTGACCGGCATCGCCCAGGTTGCGTTCCCGTATCAGGCGAACGGTTCGCTCATTACGGTCGACGGCAAGGTTGTGGGCTCCGAGCTCATCGGCCAGAACTTCGAGGACGAGGACCACATGTGGGGCCGCATCCAGAACGTGTCAATTGTCGAAGGCGAAGACGGCGAGCTCATGGCGTATGGTGCCCCGTCCAACCTGTCCCCGGCGAGTGAGGAGTATCGGCAGCTTGTGGACGCGCGCGTGAAGAAGATCCGCGCTGCCAACCCCGACGCCGATATGGACGCTGTGCCCGTCGACCTGGTGACGTGTTCGGGGTCCGGCCTCGACCCGGAGATCTCTCCGGATGCCGCCGAGTACCAGGTCCCGCGCCTTGCCAAGGCCACGGGCAAAAGTAAGGACGAGGTGCGCGACATCATCGCCGCGTGCACCAAGGGCCGTTTCCTCGGCGTGTTCGGCGAGCCCACGGTTAACGTGCTCAAGGTGAACCTTATGCTGGACGGCGCGCTGTAAGTGAGGGAGTGGCGGATGAGGGCATGACTGACTATCTGAGCCCTCAATTCCACCCCGCCCATCAGTTGCGGTGAAATAGTCCCTGTTTGGCGCGCCAAGAGCCTTATTCAGGAACTATTCCACCGCAACTTTTTGTGAGGGTCGGGATTGAAGGTGGGGAGTGCGAGCGAGTGCGAATGCGGCGGATACTGATACGATAGGTGTGTCAGTAACTGCCGCCGAGCGGCTCAAACGAAAGGAAGCCTGCATGGAGTCTTCTGCCTACCCGATGCTCTTTAGCCCGATCAAGGTCGGTACGACCGAGGTCAAGAACCGCGTCTTTATGCCGCCGGTGTCTACCAACCTGGCCGATCACGGCTATGTGACCGACGATTTGGTCGATCATTACCGCGCCCGTGCCAAAGGCGGCGTGGGCCTGATCATCACCGAGGTCGTGACGGTCGAGCCCACCTATACCTATCTGCCGGGTGACATGTGCTGCTACGACGACACGTTTATCCCCGGCTGGGAAAAGCTCGCCGCCGCCGTCCACGAGTACGGCTGCAAGATCATGCCGCAGCTCTTCCACCCCGCCTACATGGCCTTTAACATTCCGGGCACGCCGCGCCTAATCGCTCCGTCCTTTGTGGGCCCGTCCTATGCCCGCGAGGCGCCGCGCCCCATCACGGTCGATGAGATCCACGAGCTCACGCATCAGTTCGGTGACGCTGCCGTGCGCATGCAGAAGGCCGGCGTCGATGGCGTCGAGGTCCATGCGGCGCACGCCCACGGCATGCTCGGCGGCTTTTTGACCCCGCTCTATAACAAGCGTACCGATGAGTACGGCGGCTCGCTCGACGCCCGCATGCGCTTCTTGCTCGAGGTCATCGCCGAGATTCGCGAGCGCTGCGGCAAGGACTTTATCATCGACGTCCGCATTTCGGGCGATGAATACACCGATGGCGGCCTGACCCTCAACGACATGATCTATGTCTCGCGTCGTCTGGAGAAGGCCGGCGTCGACATGATTCACGTGTCGGGCGGCACCACCATCAAGCGCGGCTCCGCGATTCCCGCCGCCGGTACCCAGCAGGCCTCGCATGCCGCCTGCTCGCGCGAGATCAAAAAGCACGTCAACATTCCCGTTGCCACGGTCGGCCGCATTAACGAGGCCTGGATTGCCGAGGAGCTGATCGAGGACGGTGCCGCCGACATCTGCATGATGGGCCGCGCCAACCTGTGCGATGCCGAGTTCTGCAACAAGGCCGCTGCCGGCAACGCCGACGACATCCGCCCCTGCATCGGCTGCCTGCGCTGCCTGAACGGCATTATGTTTGGCAAGCGCATCTCCTGCACCGTCAACCCGGACGTGGAGCGTGACGAGGCTGGCTACGAGCCTGCCGCCGAGGCCAAGAACGTGCTCGTTGTGGGCGCTGGTCCTGCGGGCATGGAGGCAGCCTACATTGCCGCCAAGCGCGGCCACAACGTGGTGCTCGTGGACAAGCAGGATGAGCCGGGCGGCGAAATGCGCATCGCAGCCGTTCCGCCGGCAAAGCAGGAACTCACCCGCGTGATCAAGTATCAGTACCGTCGCCTGGCCGAGGCCGGCGTCACGTGCGTCTTTGGTACCGAGCTCTCGGCCGAGGACATTCAGCGTGATTACGCGGGTTACGAGGTTGTCCTGGCTTATGGTGCCGAGCCCATCGCTCCGGCCTTCATGCAGGGCTTTAAGCAGGTTATGACGGCCGACGACCTGCTGGGTGGCAAGGCTTTCCCGGGCAAGAAGATCGTCATCGTGGGAGGCGGCACCGTCGGTTGCGAGACGGCCGATTACCTGGCCCCGTTGGTCAACGACCTGTCGCCGGCCAATCGCGACGTCACCGTCATCGAGATGACTAAGACGCTCGCCGCCAACGAGGGCGGTGCCGGCCGCGCGGTGCTCATCACGCGCATGCTCTCCAAGGGCGTCCACGTGCTGACCGAGGCCAAGGTGACCGAGATCACCGAGGACACCATCAGCTACGAGAAGGACGGCGAGGTCCACACCATCACCGGTGCCGATACGCTGGTGCTTGCCATGGGCTATCGTCCCAATACCAAGCTGGCCGACGACCTGGCTGCAGCCGGTGTTGCCACCCACGTGCTGGGCGATGCCAACAAGTGCGGCAACATCCGCGACGCCATCGGCGATGGCTACAAGGTTGCCTGCGAGCTCTAGCCAATCCCTTAGTGCATGGGGCCAGGTTACTTTGCACTAAGCTGATGCATGTAAACCTGACCCCATTGACGAGGTTGCCGCCATCCCAGGGCGGCTTCATGGAGTAGCGTCCGTACGCATCGAATTTCTTCTCTCATAGATGTGCGGCACAAAGAGCCCCGAGTTCATACGAGCTCGGGGCTCTTTTCGTTTGGATTGCAGACGTATTGACAGACGAAAACAGTCTGCGTCCGGTATTGAGCCATACGAAAGCGAAATTATGCGTCTTAATTCAGTACGCAAATCAAGACGAAAACCGTTTGCGTCTTCTATAAATCAGTACGCAAACGGTTTTCGTCTTATAATACGGTTATGAATGGTACGAAACGAGGGGGTTGTGCATATGGTTGTTAGAGAGAGCCCTACAGTCGAATACAAGGAAAGCGTTACGCCGACGTTTCTTAAAACGGTGAGCGCCTATGCAAACTACGGGACGGGCAAGATTGAGTTTGGCGTTGATGACGAGGGTGTGACTGTCGGCCTTGCGGATCCGGTTGCAGAATGCCTGCGCATCGAGAACATGATTAACGACAGTCTTGATCCCGCACCCCGTTATTCGCTTGAGCCCGATGAGAAACACGGGATCGTAATCCTTACGGTTTATGAGGGGCAGGACAAACCCTATCGAAGCAAGGGAAAGGCCTACAGACGAAACGATTCGGCAACGGTGGAGGTCGACCGGTTTGAGTATGGCAGGCTGACGCTCGAAGGCAGCAACGTAACGTTCGACGCGCTCACGTCGGCTCGCCAGGACTTGAGCTTTCATACGCTCGAGCATAAGTGTGTTGAACACCTCGGCATTTCCGAGCTAACGTCGGATATCTTGCGTACGCTCCGCTTGCTCGGCAAGGATGGCTATACCAATGCCGCGGCGATTTTAGCGGATAAGAATGATTTTCCGGGCATCGACTGCGTCCGTTTTGGCGATACCGAGGATGTGATCTTGGATCGCGAGGCGGCGACAAATGTATCCGCAATTGAGCAGGTGGACAGGGCGGTAGCTATGTTTGCACGCTACTACCGTTATGAGCGTATCGAAGGGATGGAGCGCGTCCAAACCGATCGAATTCCTCTTGAGGCATTCCGCGAAGCTGTTGCAAACGCTTTGGTGCATCGGACGTGGGACGTTCGAGCGAACGTTCAAATTGCCCTGTACGATGATCGCGTCGTTGTGACCTCCCCCGGATCGCTGCCCGCCGGTTTGACGACGGAACAATACCTGTATGGGCAGATATCCGTGCTCAGAAACCCCATCGTTGCAGAGGCCTTCTTAAAGCTGGATTACATCGAGAAATTTGGTACGGGAATTGCGCGCATTAGACGTGCCTATCGCGATTCGATCAATCAACCAATTTTTGATGTTCGCGGCGGCATGGTGGCCGTCACATTGCCCGTTACCGATGCCCTTGAAGGGTCCGAGGAAGAGGTCCAGGTTCTCAAGGCCTTGTCGGGCGGTCGAATTATGTCGCGAAGCGAGATTGAAAAACAGACGGGGCTGAGCCGCATGCGGACGTTGGCGGCACTCGAATCTCTGCTTGAACGGAATGCAATCGTAAGGCAGGGAACCGGGCGGGCCACGAAATACGAGCGCTCATAGTCAAAAAGAGCCATGGTACAAGACGGACCCCAAGCCAGCGTTGGCTTGGGGTCCGTTATATCCCGGATGGTAACGGGCCGATTATTGTCAAGTTATAGCAAAGTATAGCGACGTACAGCAAAGTATAGTGAGATATAGCAAGCCGTATAGCGCGCCTTGATTATCAACCGTCCGTATTTCACAGCAACTTATAACAGGCTCGGGGTGCCAATTTGGGGTGCAGTAGTGCTGCGCCACGAAAAGGGCCTATCTACTACGTTTAAGCCGCAGGGGTCAACCATACTCGGCTTTTTCGAAAATCGACAAGCTGTCTACCTGCGGTTTTGTTTTCACGGTTTTCGGTATGGCCGAGGCTATCCGTGTTAATGTAGTAGATGGGCCACTTTTGTGGCAAGGGGGCCGATCTGCGGGCCAGGGTAGCTAAAAGAGCCCCGACCCAAAAAGACTGATTGGGAGCTGGGGCGTGTCGATGCGATAGTATTACGTGGTGAAATTCGACAAACCGTGGGCTTCATCCGAGGGCTTTATGGAACAACACCAGCATTATCAGAGCCTGCAAGACCAGGCATACAACGCATTGCGCTCCAAGATCATCTATGCCGAGCTCAGGCCCGGCACGCGCCTTTCGGCGATTGGTCTGGAAAAGGAGACGGGAATCGGGCGCACGCCCATTCGCGAGTCCTTTGTGCGCCTGCGCGAGCAAGAGCTGGTGGAAACGCGTCCCAAGAGCGGCACCTACGTCTCTAAGATCAGCATGGAACACGCCGAGAATGCCTGTTTCTTGCGCGAGAAGCTCGAGAGAAGCGTGCTTATTAAATGCTGTTCGGCCGCCTCGCCCGAGCAAAAGCATCGGCTCGAGCAGATTCTTGCCGAGTCCGAGTCGCTCGACCATAGCGAAACGCGTCGTTTTTTTGACCTGGACAACCTGTTCCATGAGACGTGTTTCGTGATTGCCGGTCGTCACATGCTGTGGGATTGGATGAAGAGCGTCAACACGCATTTTGAGCGATACAACTGGTTGCGTATGGTGTCGCAGGACCTGGATTGGGAGCCGATTCGCCGGCAGCATCGCCGGATTCTCGAGGCCATTAAGAGGGGCGATACCGACACGGCGAGCTATCTGGCAGAGACGCACTTGCATCTGATGCCCGAGGAGCAGGGCCCGGTTATCGCCTTGCATCCCGACTACTTTGAGCTGCCTAAAGACTCGTCAGTCTAGTCCATCATCGCATCTGCTCGAGGCGCAAAAACGATGCCGCTCACCTACAGCGTTTTGCAACCGAGAATGTTAAAAAATGCCTAAAATGGCTCAGACTGCCGAAAATGGGGAAACGGGGTGCGCTATGGCGCAGATGAGAATCACGGACATTGCCGCCGAGGCGGGCGTGAGTCCGGCCACGGTCTCGCGCTATCTCAACAACCGCCCCGGGCAAATGACCGAGGAAACCCGTGCTCGCATCGCGGCGGTTATCGAGCGCACCGGCTATCGCCCGTGTGCCGCCGCGCGCAATCTGCGCAGCTCACGCACCAACCTCATCGGCGTGATCTTGGCCGACATCGCTAACCCGTTCTCCAGCGCCATGCTCGAAGGACTTTCCGCCAGTGCCGCCGCGCGCGGCTGCTCGCTTATGACGGCCATTAGCGGCAACAATCCCGCCAAGGAGGCAGAGTCGCTCACCAGACTTATCGATGCCGGCGTGGACGGCCTGGTCGTCAATACCTGCGGAGGCAACGACAAGGCGATCGCCGCGGCCGCGGGGCGCCTGCCCGTTGTACTGCTCGACCGCGACGTTGCCGACGGTGGCATCGATCTGGTGACCTCCAACAACCGCGAACTGGTTGCCGGCCTGGTAGACGCCTTGGCCACCGCTGGCAGTGAGCGCCTGTGCCTGCTCACCGAGGCAAGCGATGACAGCCCCGTGCGTCGTGAGCGCGCTGAGGCGTTTGCCGACGAGCTCTCGCGCCGCGGCCTGGCCGGCGAGGTCGTCACCCTGGCCGACGGTGGTGCCACGGGCGTCGGCCGCTTGGACGAGACCATCCGCGGCCATGCCGGTAAAAAGCTCGGCCTCATTGCCGTCAACGGCTTGGTTTTCCTGCGCCTGACCGAGGCATTAGCGCAGCTGGGACCCTCGTTGCCGGCTGGGCTCAAAATCGCGACGTTTGACGACTACCCCTGGAACCATGTGCTCTTTGGCGGCGTGACCACGGCCGCGCAAGACACCATCACCATCGCCGAGCGCGTGGTCGAGCGCCTCTCCGAGCGCATCGACGTCATTACCACCACCGTGGGCGAGGCCGCAAAGCTGGCGCCCAAGCGCATCGAGATCCCAGGCCACATCGAGCACCGCGCATCGACCTCGCGCTAGTCACTCGTTCGCAACTGCCTGTTCGCGCACGTTTTTTGAGCGCTTGATACGCTTTAACCCTGCGGAAACATTTTTCTGCGATAGTATCTGCGATATAGACCAGTCGAAACCCGCCCGAAAGAAAGGGGAGCGACATGAACCAGCAGAACATCGATTACGTACTCCGCTCCGTAGAGCAGCGTGACATCCGCTTTGTTCGTCTGTGGTTTGTCGACATTCTCGGCCGCCTCAAGAACTTTGCCATTAGCCCCGAGGACCTCGAGGTCGCTTTTGAGGAGGGTATTGGCTTTGACGGCTCCGCTATCGAGGGCTTTGCCACGCCCGAGGAAGCCGACATGCTGGCGTTCCCCGATGCTTCGACCTTCCAGATTCTACCGTGGCGTCCGAGCCATAACGGCGTTGCCCGCGTGTTCTGCGATGTCTGCACCCCCGACCGCAAGCCCTTCGCCGGCGACCCGCGCGATGCCCTGCGCCGCATGTTTTACAAGGCCGAGAAGGCCGGCTACCTGCTCAACGTGGGTGCCGAGCTGGAGTATTACTACTTCCCCGACGAGCATACGCCCGAGCCGCTCGACAACGTGGGCTACTTCGATCTTTCGGTAAGCGATGCCGCTCGCGACCTGCGCCGCAACACGGTCCTCACGCTCGAGAAGATGTCCGTGCCCGTGGAGTACACCTTCCACGCCGCCGGTCGCTCGCAGCACGGCATGAGCCTGCGCCACGCCGAGGCCCTGAGCATGTCCGACGCCATCACCACGGCTAAACTCATCATTAAGCAGCAGGCCTACGAGAGCGGTTGCCACGCCTCCTTTATGCCCAAGCCGTTGGCAGGCGAGGACGGCAGTGCTATGTTCCTGTGCCAGTCGCTATTCGACCACGACGGCAACAACGTCTTTTGGGGCGAGGACGACGAGAAGTACCATCTCTCCGATATCGCCAAGCACTACATGGCCGGCATCCTGGCGCACGCGCGCGAGATCAGCGCCATCACCAACCCCACGGTCAACTCGTACAAGCGCATCACCACGGGTGGCGACTCCGTGCCGCAGTACGCCACGTGGGGCCTGCGCAACCGCGCGAGTATGGTCCGCATCCCGGTCTACAAGCCCGGCAAGCCGCTGTCCACGCGCATCGAGCTGCGCAGTCCCGACCCCATGGCCAACCCGTACCTGGTCAACGCCGTTACGCTGGCGGCTGGTCTGGATGGCATCGAGCGCAAGCTGGAGCTCCCACCCGAGGCCACGGCAGAGACGCTCAAGCTTACCGACCGTCAGATGGTCGAGGCCGGCTACACGCCGCTGCCGCGCTCGCTCAAAGAGGCGCTCGACGTGTTTGAGGACTCGCAGTTTATGAAGGATGCCCTCGGCGAGCACATCCACAGCTTCTTCCTCAAAAAGAAGCGCGATGAGTGGCATAAGTTTGAGTCTACGATCACCGAGTGGGAGATCAAGCACTACCTGGCGAACTCCTAATCGCGCTGGCTTGTTTCAGTACGATTGAGCTCATTTCTTTGGAGGCCGATATGTCCGATAAGAGTGCCCTGTTCATGGCGCGCACGACGCGCTTCCACGAGTTTGCCCGCAGCTTGACGACCACCCTGGGTGTCGAGGTGAGCCTGGCAACCCCTGATTCGCCAACTGCGGCGCACGACTTTGACCTGCTGATCCTCGATTCCGACGGCATCCGCAGCGACCGCATCGATCAGATTGCCAAGTGGCTTGACGATCGCGGCGGTGTCCCCATGTTGGTGATCGTCGACGATGAGGCGCTCGGTACCCTGCGCCTGCCGAATCACGCGCATGCCGACTTTGTGTGCCCCACGGCGACGCCCAACGAGCTTAAGGCTCGCGCGCAGCGCCTGATGGGCGAGGAGGAGACCGTCACCGCCGACGATGTGCTCAACATCGATAACCTCGAGATTAATCTGGCTACCTACCAGGTGACACTCGATAACGAGCCCATCGACCTGACGCTGATGGAGTACTCGCTGCTGAGCTTTTTGGCGACGCATCCCAATCGCGCCTACAGCCGCGAGGTGCTGCTGCACCGCGTGTGGGGCTTTGAGTACTGCGGCGGCACGCGCACCGTCGACGTGCACATCCGACGCATCCGCTCCAAGGTGGGCCCGCAGATCGCGGCACACATCACCACCGTCCGCGGCGTGGGCTATCTGTTTAAGGACTAGATTTCCACCACAAAGGGGACAGGCACCTTTGTGGTGGTTTTGACGCAGGTGCGGGTTCCTTTCGAGTTTGCAGCAGAACTTAAGCCTTCCTAAAAGATTGCGTTCTCGTACACGTACGCCCGCATATTGGGGTACAACTCAACGTGAACAATGATGGCCCGCCACGGTGTTTGGCGGGCCTTTGGTTATTTGACGAAAGGATCGCAGCTATGAGCGAGAACGATTCCCAGCGTCCCCAGGATGTTGGCAATGCCGGCGAGACTCAGCAGCAGCCGCGCGTGCAGGTGGAGTCGACGCCTGCCGACGGCAACAACATTCCCTACGTGCAGGCCTACGATACGCAGACCGGCAAGCCGCTGGGCGGCCAACAGGTCGTGAACAAGCACACGGTGGTCAAGGCCAAGACCAAAAAGCTGCCGATCTTTATTACAGCGCTTGCCGGCTGCGCATGTGGTGCCCTGCTGGTCATTGCGCTCATTATGAGCGGTACGCTCGATATCGGTGGCGGCAAGAATGCCGTGACGGCGGGCGCTTCGGGTTCGTCGACGCAAAAGATCACCATCGACTCCGAGGACACCACGCTGGCCGAGGCCGTTTCTGCCAAGGCCCTGCCCTCTGTGGTTTCCATCACCGCCACTTCGAGCGGTGGCCAGAATGGCTCGCTTTCGCAGTCTGCCGACGAGTCGGACAACTCGGGCAGCGTCGGTTCGGGCGTGGTGCTCGATACCGAGGGCCACATTCTCACCAACAACCACGTGGTCGATGGCTACGATCAGTACGTGGTGACCATGGATGACGGCACTACGTACGAGGCCGAGTTCGTGGGCAACGATGCCTCGAGCGACCTGGCCGTCATCAAGCTCAAGGACGCCGATGCTTCCAAGCTCACCCCGATCGAGATCGGCGACTCCTCCAAGCTCAACGTGGGCGAGTGGGTCATGGCGATCGGTTCGCCGTTTGGCAATGAGCAGTCTGTCTCCACGGGCATTGTGTCGGCGCTGTATCGCTCCACGGCCATGAGCTCTACCAGCGGTAACACCATCTATGCCAACATGATCCAGACCGATGCCGCCATCAACCCGGGCAACTCCGGTGGCGCGCTCGTTAACAACAATGGTGAGCTGGTGGGCATCAACTCGCTCATCGAGAGCTACTCGGGCTCCAGCTCGGGCGTGGGCTTTGCTATTCCCGTTAACTACGCCAAGAACATTGCCGACCAGATCATCGACGGCAAGACGCCGGTGCATCCGTACATGGGCGCCACGCTTTCGAGCGTCAATGCGCTTAACGCCCGCACCAACAAGCTGAGCACCGATAGCGGCGCGTACGTGGCGAGCGTCGTCGAGGACGGTCCCGCCGCCAAGGCTGGCATCCAAGAGGGCGATGTCATCACCAAGCTGGGCGACGATGAGATTTCGAGCGCCGATGGTCTGATCATCGCGCTGCGCAGCCACGAGGTGGGCGAGAAGGTCGAGATCACGCTCATGCGCGGCAAGGAAGAGAAGAAGGTCACGGTCGAGCTGGGCTCCGACGAGGAGCTGCAGAACCAGCAGCAGAACGACAGCGCGACCGACACCGGCAACGGTGGTATTACCGATGAACAGCTGCGCCAGTACCTGGAGGAGCTGCTGGGCCAGCAGGGCCAGGGCCAGGGTCAAGGCTACGGCCAGGGTTACTAACGAGCCGTATCGCACATACCGATGCCAGAGGGGCTGTTCCGCCAACGCGGGACAACCCCTCTTTTCGTAGTGATCCATTGGGGATGGAGGAAAACGGATCATTTAGAACTGGCAAGGGCATGGTTTGATCGCGCGATCCACCCCAGTCTGGCGGCTGCCGATTCGGTGCGGTTCGAAAGGGTTATTCGGCCCTATCGTGACCGGTGGTACTCTTGTATCCGTTTGAAATCGAGCGAAGGAGTGCCGCTATGGAGCAATCGAGCCTGTTTGGTGACGGTATGGACATCGATACCGAAACGCCCGCGAGCGCGGATGCCGCCGCACCGACCGACGCCCGTGCTCAGGCGGCAGCGCGCGCGGCCGAGCTGCGCCACGAGCTCGATTACCACGCCTATCGCTACTACATGCTCGATGCGCCCGAGATCACGGACGCCGCCTTTGACAAAATGCTCGTTGAGCTGCAGGAAATCGAGGCGACCTACCCCGACCTGGTGACGCCCGACAGCTATACCCAGCGCGTGGGCGGCTACGTGAGCGAGCAGTTTACGCCGGTCACGCACATGGCGCGCATGTATTCCATGGACGATGCCATGGATCTGGACGAACTTGACGCGTGGCTCCAGCGCGCCGAGGATGCGCTCGGTGCCGGCAGCGTTACCTATACCTGCGAGCTTAAGATCGACGGTCTGGGCGTGGCGCTTACCTACCAAAACGGCACCTTTGTGCGCGCCGCCACGCGCGGCGACGGCACCACGGGCGAGGACGTATCGCTCAACGTGCGCACCATCAAGGATGTGCCCATGCATCTGTCCGAGCCGGCGCTCGCCCACATGGCCGCCGATCGCGAGCGCACCATCGAAGTACGCGGCGAGGTCTATATGCCCAAGGGCAGCTTTGTTCGTCTGAACGACGAGGCCGATGCCGAGGGTCGCGACCCCTTCGCCAACCCGCGCAACGCCGCCGCCGGCAGCCTGCGCCAAAAGGATCCCAAGGTCACGGCACGCCGTGACCTGGCCACCTTTATCTATGCCATTGCCGATACCGACCCGTTGCACGTCCACAGCCAGCGCGAGTTTCTGGACTGGCTGCGTAGCGCCGGCTTTAGCGTCAACCCCAACGTGGCTCGTTGCGCCACGCCGGCCGAGGTCCACGAGTTCTGTGCCCAGGCGCTCGAGCATCGCGGTGACCTGGACTACGATATCGACGGCGTGGTCGTAAAGGTCGACAGCTTTCAACAGCAGCTCGACCTGGGCTTTACCGCCCGCGCGCCGCGCTGGGCCATTGCCTTTAAGTTCCCGCCCGAGGAAAAGCAGACCGTCCTGCGCGAGATACGCATCCAGGTGGGTCGCACCGGTGTGCTCACGCCGGTCGCCGAGTTCGATCCGGTGACGGTTGCCGGCTCCACCATCGCGCGCGCCACGCTGCACAATATCGACGAGATTCACCGCAAAAACGTGCGCGAGGGCGACACTATCATCGTGCACAAGGCAGGCGACGTGATCCCCGAGGTCGTGGGCCCGGTGCTCGATAAGCGCCCGGCCGACAGCGTTGACTGGCAGATGCCCGAGGTCTGCCCCGTGTGCGGCAGCCCTGTGGTCCACGAGGATGGCGAGGTCGCTTACCGCTGCGTCTCCATCGACTGCCCCGCGCAGCTCAAGGAGCGTCTGCTCCACTGGGTGAGCCGCGGCTGCATGGACGTCGACGGCCTAGGCGACGAGATCGTCGACAAGATGATCGCCGCCGGGCTGATCCACGATGTCGCGGACTTCTACCAGCTCACAGTCGACGACATCGCCGGCCTGGACACGGGGCGCACTTATGCCGGCTCCAACAGCAAAAAGGGCGTCAAGAAGGGCGACCCCATTCCGGTAGGCCTCAAGACGGCCGAGAAAATCATCGCCGAGCTCAACAAGTCCAAGAGCCAGCCGCTCGGTCGCGTGCTGTTTGCCCTGGGCATCCGCCACGTGGGCAAGAGTGTGGGCGAGGTCATCGCCGAGCGATTCCTGTCGATTGACAAGCTCATCTTGGCGAGCGAAGAGGACATCGCCGAGTGCGAGGGCATCGGTCCCAAGATTGCGGCGAGCGTCAAGCAGTTCCTGGCCGTGCCCGAGAACCTTGCCGTGCTGGAGCGCCTGCGTCAGGCGGGCCTGTCGCTCGAGGTCGACCTGGGCGCCGCGCACGCGCAAGCCGCAGCCGACGCTGGCGTGGCAGGCGAGCTTGCCGACGCACAGCCGCTTGCGGGTCTGACCTTCGTGCTCACCGGCACGCTCGTCAACCGCACGCGTGACGAGGCGGGCGCGGCGCTCAAGGTGCTCGGCGCCAAGGTTTCGGGCAGCGTGTCGAAGAAGACGAGCTATCTGGTCGCCGGCCCCAAAGCTGGCTCCAAGCTTACCAAGGCCGAGCAGCTGGGTGTGCCCGTGCTGGACGAGGATGCACTCGAGCAGATCTTGGCTACTGGTCAGGTGCCCCAGGCTTAGTGCATCAATAGTCAAATTGAAGAACCGCCCGGAAGCACGATGTCTTCCGGGCGGTTCTTACTTTGCTGGGGCAATCGGCACCGTGATCTGTGTCACGTAGGTTGTGGGGTCGTCGCTGATGATGTCGTCGATCAGGGCAATCTCGCGCGAGGGCCCGGCGGGTGTCAGGTTGCGCTCGCGCATATAGCCGAGCAGCTGCTCATAGCGCGTGCCTGCCTGCCCGTGCGTGCCGCGGAAGCTTATGGTCAGGCATCGCGCGGCGGGCCGCGTCTCGACGTCGCCCGCGTAATCATCGGTGTTATCGAGCAGCAAAAAGACCTCGTCGTAGCCGTCAAAGTCGCCGGCGGCGAGGCGCTCGGCGCTGATCCCAACGCCCAAGTTGCCCAAGAAGACAAAGGTCTCGTGCTGCCCCTTCTGCAATTGACGAATCTGCCACTCCAGCGCATAGGCGTCGGTAGGATTGACGCGTTCGCGCAGCACGGCGCAGCGAAGTTCGGGCGCATCGATTGTGCAAATGGTGTCGAGCTTGGTGTTCAGGGCATCGTGAAGCAGCGCAAGCCGGTTATCGATCTTGCGCGACACGCGTTCGAGCTCGCGGCGCTTGCGCTCGATGAGCTCCTGCTGCTGAGCCAGCTGCCGCTGCATAAGGTCCACATCGCGCGTGGTCACAAAATCACGGATTTGTGCGAGTGACAAATCGAGAACGCGCAGGTGGCTGATGGTATTGAGGGTGGAGAGCTGCCGCGATCCGTAGTAGCGGTACCCGCTCGCCGGATCGATGTGCGCCGGGTCCAGTAGGCCCATCTGCTCGTAATGGCGCAACGTGCCCACGCTCAGGTTAAACAGGCGCGCCACCTCGCCAATGCGGAGCAGGCCCTCGGTATGTTCACTTGGCATGTCGATCACAGGACCGCTCCTTTCAATAGGGTCGGGGAGGGGCGCCAGGCTTGCGTTGTCCCGCTACGCTACCAACTTGTCAAAAGCCCCGCGCCGGTTGAGTACGGTAAACGCGACAACGCAAATGACTGCCGACAAAATCGACCCGCACGGCGACGCGATGCCCATGGGAAAGAGCGTGTCGGAATAGGCGTTCGACAGCAGCCATGCACCGGGCACGCGAATGAGCGCCACGGCCAGCACGTTGTGCGCAAAGCCGATGTAGCTCTTGCCGTATGCAGCGAAAAAGCCGCTAAAGCAAATGTGGATGCCGGCAAAGATTGCATCGAAAATATAACTGTGCATATAGCCGGTACCGGCGGCGACCACCGCGGCGTCCTTGGCAAAAAAGCCGATAAACGCCGGCGCCACCAGCCACATCAGCGCCGTGATCAGGCAGCCGTACACCACCGAGATCGTCATGGCGTCCTTGAGCACCTGACGCGCGCGATCGCCCTTGCCCGCGCCGGCATTTTGCGCCGTGAGCGCGCTGACGGTGGCGCCCATGGAGCTCGGCACAATGAACAAAAAGCTGATCATCTTCTCGACCAGGCCCACGGCGGCGGCGTCGACGAGCCCTCGGTGGTTGGCGATGACGGTGATAAACATAAACGCCACCTGGATACAGCCGTCCTGCACGGCCACGGGCACGCCGATCTTAAGAATGCTGCCGAGCACCTCGGGCTGGGGGCGCAGGTCGCTGCGCTTAACGTGGATGTTCGTGCGGCGGCTCTTGAGCCACACGAGCGCGAGGACAACGCTGGCCGTCTGGGCGGTTACCGTGCCGAGCGCCGCACCCACGGGGCCGAGCCCCATGTGTCCGATAAACAGAAAGTCGAGCGCGATGTTGATGATGCATGCCACGCCAATCACGTACATGGGCGAGCGCGAATCGCCCAGCCCGCGAAAGATGGCCGAAAGAATGTTGTACGCGGCGATAAACGGAATGCCGACAAAGCAGATACGCAGGTAGGCGGCGGTTCCTTCGATCGCCTCGGCCGGCGTGCCAATGAGCGCCACAACCTGCGGGCACAGCGCAAGCAGGACAACGGCCAGCACCACCGAGACACCCATAAAGAGCGTGATGGTGTTGCCGATGGCGGTCTCGGCACGGTCGAAGCGACGCGAGCCCACGGCGTGGCCGACAATAACCGTCGTTCCCATGGCCAGGCCCACAAGCGTCACGGTAATGATATAGAGCGTCTGCGCGCCATTGCCCACGGCGGTGATGCCGGCGGCGCCGCTGAACTGCCCCATCATGTACAGATCGGCCATGCCGTAGAGCATCTGCAAAAAGTACGAGAGCATATAAGGCAGGGCAAAGACCGCGATGGTCTTGAGGACATTGCCGCGTGTGAGGTCGTGTTCCATGGGCGGGGCTTTCTGGCTGGGTTTGTTTACGTACCAGTGTAGTGAAAATCCTACAACGATTGTAGAGTCAAGGTTTATGTTAGGTGCCGGGCGAAAAAGTGAGCCTGTATTCATTTCCCATAGTTTAAAAGAGTTGGATTAACCCGTTCGAGCATGATGCTTTGACCTCTCCGTGCCCCTCGCCTCAAACCATCACAACATTCGATGTTTTTTGCCAAAATCGGGAAAAGCATCGAATGTTGTGATGGTTTTTCTACCACTCGATCGGGTGGAATCGCTTTCTTGCGCGCGAAGGTGTGCGGACCCGTGGGCAGGGGAATAAGGTTGGTTATCCGACTCCATTGGAGGGCTCATGGACCTGCCGATCGTCCTGTCCCATAAGACTGCCTGGCTGTACCACAACGTGGCGCGCCCGTCCGAGCCGCTCTCGCGAGCAAGCAGCCTATACGATGAGGACTCGCTTGCTAACGAGGCGGAGCCGACTGCGGACCTGCCCAAATTGGGGCTCGATACCAAGGGGCTGAGGGCTTCAACGGCAGTTGGGATCGTTACCGACTATCTGGTTTCGCTCGGTATTCCACGAGAAGAACTCGATCATATCGACACGCTCGTCAACTTTGATTTTGAGCGCTCGACGCCGGCTGGATTTAGGTGCCACGTGTTTGGGGCGCCGGTACCTCCAGGCCATCTTATCGAGGTGGCAGAGGGCCTTCTAGTGGTTGACGAGGCCATGTGCTTTGTTCAAGCGGGTTCGTGGATGAGCGAGCCCGAGCAGCTGGAATATGGCTACGAAATCTGCGCCCGATACCATTTGAATCATCTGTCGACAGGCGATTATATCGAGATGGGGCAGAGGTATACCGTTGCCGACTTGATTGCCTATTGCAATGAGAACCGATCTCGTCAGGGGGCTGTACGCGCGGCCGCCGTGCTCAAGCGCGTGCACGATGACGCGCGGTCGCCCATGGAGACGGCCACCGCAATCATGGTCGTAGCAAAGCGTTCTCAGGGCGGGCTGGGATACGCCAAGATCGAGCTCAACCATCGGGTCGATGTTCCCGGCGAGTTCAAGTATCTTGCAAAGGCCGGGTATTTCGAGATCGACGTATATGCACCTGCGAGCGGTACGGGGATTGAATACAACGGCTCGGACCATCTTGATAAACAGCGCAGCGCGTCGGATGCGGAGCGTATGGCCGTGCTGAGCGCGCTGGGCTTTAGGATGATCGTCCTCACCGGGACTCAGTTTGCCCATCAACTGCAATTGCATCGGGCAATGAATGCCATCGCGCTCGCTATGGGCCTTAAGTGCGACCGAAGCGAAGCGTTCCAGAAACGTCAGAACGACCTACGAGAATTCGTGATTCGGCACTGGGACGGCGGCCTTTAGGGGTGCTTTGGTCCTTCTACGGGGCGCTGCGGCAGGCAAACCATCACAACATTCGACGTTTTTTGCCAAAATCGGGAAAAGCATCGGATGTTGTGATGGTCTGTGCTGAGGATGGGCTTGGAAAGTCCGTTTTGCTCGAAGCGACCTGTCCTGTCGTACGGGTGTCGGCATGATTCTCTCGTGGGGTATTATGTTTTCCGAAGAATAAAACGCCGCGCGAGGGGAGGGCTGCGTGGACGGGCACGTGCAACATGACGGCTTTGGCCGCGATATCAACTACCTGCGCATTGCCGTGACCGACAAGTGCAATTTCCGCTGCATCTATTGCATGCCGGCCGATGGCGTGGCGCCCCGTGCACACGACGAGCTGCTCAGTGTCGAGGAAATCGCCCACTTTGTGCGATTGGTGGCGGGGGAGGGCATTCGCCGCGTGCGCCTGACGGGTGGCGAGCCGCTGGTCAGCCGCCGTATCATCCCGCTCATTCGTGACATTCGCGCGATTCTGCAGATCGAGGACATCTCGCTCACCACCAACGGCGCCCTGCTTCCCAAGTTGGCGCCGCAGCTCAAAGATGCCGGGCTTAACCGCGTCAACATTTCGCTCGACACGCTCGACCCTACGCTGTTTGGAAAGATCACGCGCCTGGGTCGACTCGAGCAGACCATGGCTGGCATCGACGCGGCGCTGGCTTGGGGCTTTGAGCCCGTTAAGGTCAACTGCGTTGTTGTGCGCCGGCTCAACCAGGATGTGGCGGCCCTTGCGCGGCTCATGCTCGATCGCCCCATTCACCTGCGCTTTATCGAATATATGCCCATTGGCGACGAGCGCACGAGCTCGCATTGCGCTGTGGACCCGCATGCGCCCGCGCTCAATCCCGAGCTGTGGGACGCGAGCGATACCGTGCCGAGCGACGAGCTGCGGGCGCGCATCAATGCCGGGGCCGCCGCGGCGGGACTGGGCGAGCTCGAGCCGCTCGACATCAACGACGCTCCTGCCGGCGCGGGCCCTGCGCGCTATTGGCACTTTCCGGGTGCGGCGGGAACAGTTGGCTTTATTAGCGCTATGTCCAACCATTTTTGCGCGAATTGCAACCGTCTGCGCCTGACGGCCGATGGCAACGTGCGTCCGTGCCTGTTCAGCGATGCCGAGTATTCGGTGCGTGAGGCGCTGCGTCGTGGTGATGATATGCAGGTACTTTCGATTTGGCGCGATGCCGTGGCCCACAAACCGCAGGAACACGCGATAATTGAGGGCACGCAACGATTTATGTCCCAAATCGGAGGATGATCATATGGCCAAGAGCAGGTACGCCGATGCCACCAAGGCCGCTCGCAGGGCCGCGATGTCTGCCCACAAAGTCACGGCTGCGGCCGGTAACGCCGCCGCGCCCGCGCAGCCGTCTGTCAGCGCTGCCACCGAGCCCGCCCGCGACGCCCGTCGCGACGAGCTGACGCATGTGAGCGCCAAGGGCGAGGTTCGCATGGTCGACGTGTCCGACAAGGCCGAGACGCATCGCATCGCCATCGCCGAGGGCACCATCCTCATGCATCCCGAGACGCAGGCCATGGTGCTACAGGACCGCGCCAAGAAGGGCGACGTGCTTGCCTGCGCGCGCGTGGCGGGCATCATGGCCATCAAACGCACGAGCGACATCATTCCCATGTGCCATCCGTTGCTCATTACCAAGAGCAAGTGCGACATTGCGCCCATCGCTTCGGCGGGGATGCCTGTCGAGAACGTGCCCGAGGGCTGGGCGCCGGCGCGCGCGGACGGGCAGGTTGGCTTTCACGTACTGGTTACGGCCGGCGTGACGGGCAAGACAGGTATCGAGATGGAGGCCCTGACTGGCGCGAGTGCCGCGTGTCTGACCATCTACGACATGTGCAAGGCGGTCGATCGCGGCATGGAGATCGTCGACGTACGCCTGCTGCACAAGGAGGGCGGCCGCTCGGGCGTGTGGGATCGTGCAGAGCGTCAGGCCGCTGCTGTTGAGGCCGTGGCTGCTGACGGTGCCGCCCTCGCGAGCGCACCCATCGCCGTCGCGCCTGCAGCTCCGGCCGTCCCTGCGATCGCGTTTATCGGTTACCAAAACTCGGGCAAGACCACACTCGTCGAGAAGGTCATTGCCGAGCTCACCCGCCGCGGCCTGCGCGTGGGTTCGCTCAAGCATCATGGGCACCACGGCTTTGATATCGATGTGCCCGCCAAGGATACGTGGCGCCATCACCAGGCCGGATCCAAGCACGTGGGCCTCATCTGCGCCACGCGCTGGGCGGAGTACGCCGACACGCGCGAGGAGGACGAGATGCCCGCGCGCGAGCTGCTGTCGCGCTACAACGATGTCGACGTGGTGATCATCGAGGGTTACAAGACCGAGGGCTTCGACAACATCGTCGTCGCGCGCTCCGGTGTCGACCGTCTGCGCGGCAAGAGCTCGCTCGACCTGGTCGACGGCCGCACGCTGGCCCTTGCCTGTAACGAGGCCCTGGCGCGTCAGGCCTTCGACGCCGGCTTTGCGACCCGAGCCATCAACATCAACGACGCCCGAGCCATCTGCGATCTCATCCAAGACCACCTTCAGGCTTGACGCTGCGCCGGCCCCAAGCACCCCATCTCGCCCCTCAAGCCGTCGCTCGCGTCCCAAAGTACGCGTCGCTCCTCTTTCGGGGCGACCTGGGGCACTTGGAACCGGCTCGCTGCGCTGCCATAACATGCCAAAAAGGGACAGGTTTATTTTGGCAGGTTTTATCTGGGAAAACGTTGTTTCCACCACAAAGGGGCCAGGCACCTTTGTGGTGGTTTTTGCTTTGGTAGATGTGTGGGACATGCCTTACAATCTACCAAGTAGTTCATGACGGGCGAAAAACGGAGAGAAGGGGCTTGATGCGTCCTTAATGTTTCGTGCGGATAGATTGATTTGACGGGCGGTGGCGAATACCACCGCCCGTATTCGTATGAAACGAGGAGTCTCCATGCTCGCATCTCTTCTCTCAAAACCTCAACCTTCGCTGTCCGTGCAGGCCAAGCGCCTGGTGGCGATGCGCTTTCTCATCTACACCGGTTTTCAGACCAGCTACTTTATCGGCGTTATCGGAACACTCACCTATGCAGACGATGCCTCGGTCGTGGCGACATCGCTGGCCGTCCTTTTTATGAACGTATTCGTGATCCTTGGATCCTTTGCGGGCGGCGCGGCGCTTGACGCCTGGGGCCCGCGCCGTCATTTCTTGCTGAGCATCGTAGGCACGCTGGCAACCGGCGCGGCGACCATTGCCTTTGGCAGCGCGACCGGCATCGTCCTGCTTGGCGCGGTGCTTCTGGGCTTTGTGATGGGGTTCGCCCAGCCCATCGCCACATCCTATCCAGCCTACCTCACCGACGATCCTGTCGAGCTCAAAGACATCAACTCCGCCATAACCATGTTCTCCAACGTGAGCATTATCGTCGGCCCCACGCTGGGCGGCTTTGTCGCGGCGGCTGCGTCGTCGCGCGCGGTGTTCGTGCTTATGATGCTCTTTACAGTGTTGGCGTTCGTCGCCGGTTGGGGCTTTAGGCCGCAAGCAGGTCGCGTCGCCGCGCGCGAAAGTACTCCCGCGGATAGCAGCACAACGGCAAGTGCTGCCAGTCAAAGCTCCGACTCCAGTAAATCCACCCGCGCAACCTCGGCGACCAGCATCAAGACGGTTTTTACCAACAGCGTCCTCGCCCTGCTGTTCTGCATTATTTTCCTTTCGAACTTTGGCTACGGCGCCTTCGACCCGCTGGAGTCGTTCTTCTACCGCGATGTCCTGCACGTCGGTGTCGAGTGGATGGGCTGGCTCTCGTCGGCCAGCGGCGTGGGCGCGGTGCTGGGCTCCGTCCTCGCGCTCCGTTTGCCGCCGCACCTGGTCAACCTTAAAACGCTGCTCGTGGCGCTCATGTCCGTGGGCCTGGGAAGCCTGCTCTACGTGGGAACGCCGTACGTAGGCGTAGCTCTTGTCGGCCAGATTGCCCTAGGCGTGGCCTGGGGCGTCGTCAATCCGCTCCACAACACGATCGTGCAAACGACGGCCCCGCTCGAGCAACTCGGTCGCGTCAACTCGGTCATGGGCTTTGGCAACATGTTCGCCGGCGTGGCCCCGCTGGCGATTGCCCCGTGGCTGGCGGCGACATTTGGCGTGCAACAGACGCTCGTTGGTGCGGGCATGGTCGTGACGGCAGTTCCTGCGGCGTTGCTGCTGTTTGGCCGCCGGCATTTTGATCGCGCCGCGAGGCGATAAAAACGATCACAACATTCAGCGAAAATCGCGATTTTGCCGAAAAACGTCGAATGTTGTGATGCTTTGCGCCCCGGGCCAGGTCATCCTGCGAGTCCGGCCACCACAAAGGGGCCAGGCACCTTTGTGGTGGTTTTGCGCCAAAGCGCCCCGTGTGCGCTTTGGTATACCATGAACGCCACTTCCAGATACACCCCACACCGCCGCGCTACCCAGAAAGGCCCCCCATGGACGCCACCTTCAGCCACATCAAAGCCGTGTTCTGCGATATCGACGGCACACTGCTCACGAGCCAGCACACGGTGTCCCCGCGCACCGTGGCGGCGATCCGCGCCCTGCGCGAGCGCGGCGTGCTGTTTGGTCTGTGCACCGGGCGCGACGCCCAGGCGACCGAGGCCATGTTTGGGCTCTGGGGTATCGAAGGCCTGGTAGACGTGCTGGTGGGCTGCGGTGGCGCCGAAGTCGTCGATCGCGCGCACGACATCAACGAGCTGAGCTATCCGCTGCCGGGCGAGACTATCGCGCGCATCTGCGAGCATATGGCAGGCCTGCCGGCAACGCCCGTTTGCCCTCGGGATGGCGTGCTCTATGTGCCCGAGAGCAATGCATGCGTCGAGCATCTGTCGCGTGTCGATGGCGTGCCTTACAAGGTGGTCGACTTTGCCGAGTTTTTGCGCGAGCCGCAGACCAAGGTGATGTTTACCATGGCGCCCGAGGTAATGCCGCGGGTGATTGAGCGGGCGTCGACATTTGCCGATGACACCGTTAAAGCGGCGGCTCTGCAAACCACGCAGCGACTCTACGAGTTCATGGATCCGCGCGTGTCCAAGACGCGCGGCCTTGTGCGCGTGGCGGAGCTCAACGACATGGAGCTCCAGAACATCTGCGTGTTCGGCGATGCGGACAACGACACCTGCATGGTGGCCGACGCCGGCGTGGGCGTGGCTATGGCAAACGGCAGCGACGCTACCCGTGCCGCCGCCGACTTTGTAACCGCGAGCAACGACGAAGACGGCATCGCGAACTTTATCGAGGAACATCTGCTGTAGCGCTAGGGCAGAATCACCACAAAGGGGACAGGTGCCTTTGTGGCGGCCTCAGGCGATTTGGGCGAGTTGATGCCTACAATCTGCGCGCAAATTCAAATATAGTTGTCTGAACATTACGCTTCCAACCACCGATGGGCTAAAGATATTCTCATCAGTTTGGCAGGGTATTACTCCCGGTAAACGACCTACCGCTCATGGTCGATTTTCGACTGTTTACAGGATGTTTACTCTTGAGCAAAATGTTGTGCAAATAAATCTAATGCCATTAAAAAATGATAGACAACTATATTACCAGCAGAAACAAAAAATATATAGCGAATAAACGAAGGTAAATCTGAGCAAATGTCAAGAGAATTGAGAATTCGCTACAAAACAATCGGTTATCTTGTTCAGATGTTCAAACAATCGCTACAATATGGATTACTAAGCGTGCGCAATTACAGATTGCGCAGATACGTTTGATAGTGAAAGAGCAAGATCGCGGTCTCTTGGGGAGGAGACATCGATGAAAGCAAATTCAGACAAATCTAAACAGAGTAATAAAGCGACGCGCCGTGTACTGGCAGGCGTTTTGTGCGGAGCCTCTGTTTTGAGCCTGGTACTGTCGCTCGTCATGCCTCCAATCTCGCAGGCCATTGCTAACGATGCCCAGACGGTTTCTGCCGAGGAAACTGTGATGGGGGGGGGGTTCCTCAGGTGAGTCTACTGGTGTAGACAACACTACTAACGAGGATGCCGAAAACCAGAATAGTGATGATGCCGAGAATGAGGCGAACGAGGATACCGTTGCACCAGACTCGACAGCCGATGACGCGGAGGCCGAGGGCGCCGCGCAGCCTTCCGACGCACAGACTTCTGATGATGAAAATAGCGACGAAAACGCAATTGCCCCCGCCAGCGTCAGTGACGATGACTATGACAAGGTAAATGGTGATGTTTCTGGGAAATTCGACAACGGCGGCAAGTTTCAACTGACGGGTCCTGCCTATTCGAGTCAGCAGATTGACATCAAAAAAAACACCACCATTAATCTTGCAGGAAACATGCTCTACAACCGCTCCGGCGGCTTAGACTCCTTCTTTGTGGTCGAAAACGGAGTCACGCTCACCATCGAGAACATTATCGAGGGCTCAGATAGCACAAAAGACGAAAAGACTCCGGTCGACAATGCGCCGGCGGGTCAGCCTGCGATTATGACATGGGAAAGGGGAGACGAGTCTAGCTCTAATAACGGCGCTCCTAAGAGTCTTACTTACTATGAGACTAAGAGCACGCCCAATACAGATGGACTTTGCACCACCGAGACTACGTACAGGCATGACGTTACGGGCTTTGGCGCTATCGTTGCGGCATCGGACCACGGTTCCGTAAAGCAAGTGGTCACCGTTAATGAGGGCGGCATGCTCGATCTCAAGGGCGGCATGATTACCACGGCCGCCAATCTGAGCGATAACGGCCATGTGATTCTTTCTACGGGTAAGGTCAAAATCGAAGGCGGTTACGTCACCAACGGCAACCGCGGTGGCTGGGGCGGTGGTCTGTGCATAACGGGCGCGAATGCCAGCCTCGAAATGACAGACGGCGTGGTCGCGGGAAACAAGGCAGCTTCTGGCGGCGGCGTCTATGCTGACAACGGAGCCACCTTGAAGCTTACGGGTGGAATCATCTCTGGCAACGCTACGTACGGCGAGGCGGATGGTCTCGGTGGCGGCATCTTGGTTTCGGGCGGTAGTGTGACCGTTTCTGGTGGCTACATCACTAACAATAAATACGCTAAGTTTTGCGGCCACGATGGCTGGGGTAACCATGGCGGCGCTGGGCTTGCTGCCAATAACGGCGCCCATGTCACCATTTCTGGTGGCAAGATTACTGGCAATTATTCTGAAGAAGCTGGTGGCGGCGTTTACGTTACCAATCAAGATCAATCAGGTATGGCATGGCTCGACATTACGGGAGGAATTATTGCCTCTAACGTGAGCTACCGATCTGAAGGTGCCGGTATCCGAGTGGGCCAGCAAGTTGACGCGATGATTAACGGCACTCCAAACAGCAAAGTCTACATCACTCACAACCGCTGCATGTCTCGCTTTGACTGGGGCGGTGGCGGTATCTTCGTCCAGGGAAACTCGAATGAGGGTATGGAAAAGACCGCTGGTAGATTATTTGTATACAACTCGTACATTAGCAGCAATACCGCTGGCGGCTATGGCGGCGGCGTAGCAGTCTGCCCCACGGGCAAGACGTTGGTAACGAACACTGAGGGCACGGCAATCTTTGGCAATTCGTCTGCTGACAGTGATCAAAATTTCAAAGAATACAATCGGGTAGATGGTAGTGGTAATGATGGTACGCCCCATCTTTCAGCTGGTGGTGCTGAAGGTACTAATAAGACTGAAGATAGAGATGCATACGATTCGGAGACGTTTCGCACGTACGGTCATGCCGATTTCTTCCTCGCAGCGACAGGTCACACAACGCCGGTTGCAGTGGTAAGCGGCAAGATGCTTGGCGATATAGACGCCAAGTATTCGGGAAGCATTGAGCTAAATGATCCCATTACCATCCCCGCCAACGGTGTTGCTCAGGTAAAAAATAGCATCGGTCTGACTTCGGCTGTTAGTGCCACGGATAAAGCGGTGACTGAGGCAGTACAGAAAAATAAAGTGACAACTTTCATCACGGACAACTATTCCTGGAACCATGGTGGCGGCATCATGTCGAATGGCGACCTGTACTTGGGTCAGCCAGCAGACACGTATGTCTATCCGAGCCTTAAGCTGAAGGCGACCAAGGCGCTGTCCGGCCGCAAGATCAATAAGGGGGAGTTCTCCTTTACGGTCTACCGCAAGGATTCGGTTGATCCTTTCGCTAGCGGGGTATTCAATCATGACGTTTGCACCCCGGTTGGAACTGCAAGTAATGTTGACGGAGGCAACATCACGTTTAACCTGGGTGAGCAGTCTGCAGCGAACGGTACGGCTGGCACGATTACATACTACCTAGTCGAAAATGCCGGAAAGGTTTCCGGCATCACATACGACCCCGCCGTGTACGAGATTAAGGTGACAGTCGAAGACCACTCGACTGTGCTCATGACTGTTCCGACTCGGAACGATCCGAACAAGACCATAGAGATCAAAATCCATAACTACGAGATCAAAAATGTGAGCGCGGTCGAGCATTCCGAGGGCAAAACTGACCACCGGAACGCTGATGTGCAACTAGATGCTATTGGGGGTTATTATTCGATTGACGGCCCCGACGGGGGAAAGACCTTCACCAACAAGTACACCCCTAGTGTTTCCTGGACTCCTATGGCGACTAAGATCGTTGAGGGTGGCGAGATGAAGAAGTTTACACTTCAGCTCGCGACAGACAGCCGCTTTAGAGACACAGACATCATCGGTACTGCCGAGACCACCTCTGGTAAAGATACGAAGCAGACGCTTTCGTTCAAGGACGCCACTGATAAAGATAAAACGATTGAGTTCAAGTACTCGCTCTCTGATATCAGGAATAATTCCGACGACCCGGGCGGCTCCACGGGTGGCTCTTTCAAGACCTTTACGTACTATGTGCGCGAGAAAACCAACGGTTCGCAGTTCTCGCACTACACGTACGACCAGTCGGTCTATAAGTTCACGGTTGTGCCAACGTATGACACCGAAAAAGGAGAGATCAACTGTAGGGTGACCTACATGAAGGGATCCGTTGACTCCAAGGGCGATTGGACAGCAGACCCCAATGCCAAAGAACGGACGTTCATTGACACCTCCGCCCCCAAATCCACCGACACCTCCATCCCCACCTTCACCAACACCTACTCCACCTCTTTGCCCCTTTCTGGTATGTCAGGCGTCACTCTGACGTACCTTGCCGGCGCGGCGGTGCTTTGCGCTGCTGCGGCCTGGATGCACATTCGTCGCAAGGCGAATGCGAAGGGAGGTAAGCGTCGTGAATAAGAAAGTTTGCTCCTTCCCGATCTTGTTTGTGCTGCTTGCCCTCCTGATCGGCACCTTCGCGGTCGTGTTCCCCGCTTCCGCGCGGGCTGCGCCGACCTCGGCCGGTTCCATCACGGTGAGCGGCACCGTGGCGAGCAGTTACGAGGCCTACCAGATCTTTAGCGCCAACGTCGTCGACGGCGACAGCGACGCCAAGACCGCCACCGATCTCGCCTGGGCAAGCGACGCCGTGCGCGACGCCGCGCTGCCTGTGCTGCACGGCGCCGGCATGCCCAAATCCCAGACCACCGCGCAGGAAGCTGCCGAGTGGCTCAACACCGATTCCCATCTTACGAGCGCGCTGAGCGCACAGCTCGCTCGTTCCCTCCAGAACTCTGGCGCCGTGTTCGTGGCCCTTAACGCGGGCACGGCGGCCGAGCTGCCCTGCGGCTACTGGCTCATCGTCGCCGACAACGACGCCATCGCCGAGGGCGAGGCCGGCACCGCGCCGATCATGACTCTTGTGGGCGGCAGCGCCGTCACCGTCAAGCCCAAGGCCGCGACCCCCAAGGTCGCTAAGCACGTGCTGGAGGACAGCACCGCCGCCTGGCAGAAGGCCGCCGACGCCACGGTCGCCGACGACCTGTACTGGCGCCTCTCGGCCACGGTCCCGGCGGGTCTTACCGCCTACGACACCTATACGGTGCAGTTCGTCGACGCCGTGAGCGCGGGGCTCGACCTCTCCAAGGTCGCCGCGAGCATGCGCGTGTACGTGGCGGCGGGCGCGGACGGCGGCTTCGACGCCGTTTCGGCCGGCAAGGACGGCCGCACCGGCACCGAGTCCGCGAAGGGCTGGACCGACATCACGGCCCAGTGCAGGGTCTCGGTCGACGGTAAGACCTTCACCGTGCGCACCGGCGACCTGATCGCCGCGCTCGGCGGGGCCGACGCCTTTACCGCGGGCGCCCGCGTTGTCGCCGTGTACAACGCGCCGCTCAACAGCGCATGCAATCACGGTATCGCGAAGGGCAACCCCAATGAGGTCTACCTGCGCTACCCGCGCTCTCCCTTTGCCGACCAGTCGGGCGACGCCGGCTTCACCTGCACGCCGAGCGACGATGCGTGCGCCTACACCTGGGATCTCGCGCTCACCAAGCGCGGCAGCGACGGTGACAAGCCGCTTGCTGGGGCGGTCCTGAGCATCGCCGACGACCGCGGCCGCACGCTAGCGGCCGACGGCACGTGGGATGCGGAGGGCAAGGCCACCGTCACCACGGGCGAGGACGGCCGCGTGACCGTCTCGGGCGTGGATTCGGGCAAGCTGGAGGTCCGCGAGCTCAAGGCGCCCAAGGGCTACACCGCCTTTGAGGGCACGCGCTCCGTGACGGTCAAGGTCGAGGGCCTGGACGTCGACCAGGTGGCCGCCGCCAAGCCCAAGCTCACCATCACGGCCGAGTCGCCCCTGCGCGCCGACAGCGCGGACGGGTCGACGGGCAGCCTGGAGGCGTCGATCGTTAATACGCCCACCGGCACACCCCCTAGCATTACCACCGGAGGCTTTATGCCCTCGACTGGCGATATGGCAATGTACGCCGCGGCCGCCGCAGCGGTCGCCGGAGCCGCGCTCATCGTGGTCGCGCTCCTGGTCAAGCGGGGAGGTGGCAGCCATAAAGAGTAGCTGGCAGCCCCACAGAGAGCGGGGCGAGACGTAGCGAAGCGGATGCTAAGACACAGACAGACAGATTTAGACCAAATGGAATTCGAGCAGAAAGCAGAGGAAAAGAAGATGAGCATGAGCAAGAACATCGCACGCCTGGCAGTAACCGCCGGCCTCACGGCAGCGCTGAGCTTCGGCGGAGTTATGGCCCCGGTGACCATGGCGTTTGCTGATGGTGCGACGACTTCGGACAACAGCATTACGATTAGGCAGGTTGATGGCAATGCATCCACCAAGTTCAAGGCCTATCGGATTTTCAATGCGGATGTTATAAACGAGGACAACAAAAAGGTTGTTTCCAATGTCAAATGGGCCGTGGATGATGGGATTCAGGCGAAAATAATCTCGGCAATCACGGACAGCGCTAACTACGACGCATCGGAAAAGCAACTTCCCAAAACTGACGTGACTGCACAGAACGTAGCTGACTGGCTGGCTGCGAATATCCAGAACGCGGGGGCTGTGGATAACGATGCCCTGCTCAATAAGATTGCCGGTTTTGTCGAGGTTACCGATCCCGTCAAGCCAAAGGACCCTATCAACAATGTTGCGTTCGATGCCAACATCCCGGTCTCCTTCGATGAATCGGGCTACTATCTCTTTTTGACTGACAGCGACAGCATTAGCGCATCAACTGATGCAAGCAAGAAGGCAAATACCGGCACCTCGCCAATTTTCGCTATTGTCGGTGGCGACCCCGTTATCGTTACAGAGAAGACCAGTATTCCTACAGTCAGCAAGGCTGTCATGGATGACAAGGATCAATCTTGGGAAACAGGGGCCAAACGCGACCCCAATAAGGCCGCTGACTCAGCTATGGACGATTGGGTCGATTATAAACTCGTCGGTACGGTTGCGAGTAATATCGACACCTATAGCGCCTATAACTACGCTTTCACGGACAAACTGCCTGATTCTATGACGCCCAAGTTCGTTGATGACAGTGAGAATAATGTTCCGGATGTCACGGTTATGATTGACAACCAGACCGTTAAGAATGATGCCGAGCATGGCTACACTAAAGAGTTCTCGGATGCCAACGAGCTTACCGTTAACTTCAAAAATCTTAAGGATTGCGTTGACGTTGAGAATAACCACATTACCGTCAACGCTAACTCGAAGGTGACTGTCGAGTACAAGGCAAAGCTCGACTCTACTAAGATCTTTCAAGACGGTAAGATCAAAGATGAATTCGACGGTTTGGTTGGTAAAGCCCAGGGAAATAAGGTTACGCTGACTTATTCCAACAATCCGCACGGCAATGGCATCGGCACCACGGTTGAGAACCTTGCTTATGACTACACCTACGGCATCAATGTCACCAAGGTCGGTAGTGACGCTGTAGATGGCAAAAACCCGACTCTTTCGGGAGTTAAATTCACTCTGCAGGAGAAGAATGGCAATACTACCGAAAACAAGTACATCGACGCTAAAGGCATAAAACATAACGAGGGCGAAGTGGTAGAGCTTACCACGGATGACAACGGTGAAATTAATGTTGTCGGTCTCGATGAGGGCACCTATGTCCTCAAGGAGGTTAAGCCTGCGCCTGGCTACAACAACTCCGCGGCAAACGGTGTGACATTTACTATCAGGCGTACGCTCAATCAGACCGGTGCGGAAGTGAAGCCCGACGCTACGAGCGCCATCGTGGCAGGTCAAGATGTTGTTCAGGCTGACTCTGCAAAGGCTGAGGTCGGTAAGCTCAGCTTCACCATTGTCGACCAGAAGGGCTCCGGCCTCCCGCTCACCGGTCTCAACGGCGTGACCTTCACCTGGATCGCTGGTGGCGCGGTGCTGTGCATCGGCGTGGCGCACCTCATCCGCAGCCGTAAGCAGGCTGAGGAGTCCGAGCAGGAGTAACGCTCGCTCACCCATCCCTTTGGCAGGTGGGATGTGATGGCCATGAGACTTGCGGACACTTTTCTCGTCCATCCACGTTCTTGCTTTGCCATGCTCTTTTCGGGACAGATTCCGCACTGGAGTCTGCCCCGTTTTTTGGGATAACGCAGCCATGCCCCATCGTCCGATGCGGCGCGTTCGTCATCGCGTTTCTTGATTCGTATGAGGTTCGGTTTAAGGTCCGTAGGCGCACGCGCGGTGCGGACGGTGGACGGCATTTGCGCCGAAAGCGCAAATAAGAATGCCCGGGGGTCGGATCCCGGGCATTTAACTAAAGCTGAAAACTAGGCCGCCCGCGCTCTCGTACACTTACGCGGGATGCGTCGTTTTCTATTGACATTGTATCCCGAATCGCCCCGCCGATTCGGGACATTTTGAAAACTCAAATGCTGGCTTATCCTCGACTGGACGGTGCGGTCTAGCTGTGTTGTCGGGCGGGGGAGCCTGCTAATCGGCTATTATTTGTTTAGACAACTTGAGTTGTAGAGGAGTGACCGGCGATGGTGCAGGGCGCCAAACATATGAAGAGCAATAACGCCGCGGACAACGGCGGCTCAAGCCCTCAGCCCAAATCTCAACCAAAGCCCAAGCGCCGCCGCAAGCGACTGCCGCGCTGGGCCGACCGGCTCATCACCATCGTCATCATCCTTATCGGCGTGGGCCTTATGACCTGGCCGTGGATCTTGGACCGGCTCGAGGCCTCGGGCGTGTTCAACCAGATCAGCACCGTGTCCAGCACCGTGGACGCGCTGTCTGCCGAGGAGCGCGAACGCATCTTGCTCCAAGCGCGCTCCTATAACGAGCAGCTTGCCGGCGAGGCCACCGAGCTTCCGGCCGACCAGATCGAGCCCTACGCTCAGCAGCTCATCTTTGACCGCGACCCCATGATGAGCTGGGTCGAGATCCCTTCCATCGACGTGAGCATGCCCATCTACCACGGCACGAGCGAAGAAGTCCTTATGGCGGGCGTCGGCCACCTGGAGGGCACGAGCCTGCCGGTGGGCGGCACCTCGACGCATTGCGTGCTCACCGCGCACTCGGGCATGCGCAACCTGAGCATGTTCGACGACATCCATTCGCTGAAGCCCGGCGACCTGGTGCTGCTGCACACCATGAACAAGACGCTCGCCTACAAGATGGTGGACTCCGAGGTGGTGCTGCCCGAGGAGATGGAGTCACTGACCATCGAGCCCGGCGCCGACAAGGTGACGCTCGTCACCTGCACCCCTTACGGCGTGAATGACCATCGCCTGCTGGTGCATTGCGTGCGCACCAAGTACAACAAGAAGGACGTCGACAAGCAAAAGTCGCTGGCCGGCCGCCACTGGGGCAAGCGCGAGTTTGCCGTGCTCATCGTGGTCGTAGCCATTGTGCTGTTGCTGCTGGATATCGTGATCCACGCGGTTCGCAAGCGCCGCAAGACCAAGGCCTCGGCATAAGGCATTCTTCAGAACCACCACAAAGGGGACAGGCACTTTTGTGGTGCTCGTGGCTTTCAAACCATCACAACATTCGATGAAAATCTCGATTTTGGCGAAAAGCGTCGAATGTTGTGATGGTTTTCGTTGTGGACGAGATGGTTTTCGCTATGGACGGTGCGGTTTCGCTGCAGAACCGCCAGCCCGCCGCCTGCCAACCCGCCGTCCTCGTTACGTTTTCGCTGCATTTGGGTAAAGCACCTGCTCCAAGTGGCGTTGCCTTGTATACTAGAGCGGTTTATCTGTTATGCGGAAGGGAGCGCCTATGGCACTCAGCGAGAAAGACGTGCGCGGCATCGCCGAGTACGCAAAGATCGCACTGACCGATGACGAGCTCACCCAGATGACGTCCTACATGAACGACGCCGTCCAGATGCTCGAGCCCGTCTTGCAATATGACTTGCCCGACGTGGAGCCCACGTTCCATCCCATCGGAAGCCTGTCCAACGTGATGGGCGACGACCTACGCGAGCCCGAGCGCGACCTGCCGCTCGACGTCGCGCTCGAAAACGCCGGCAGCGCGCGCGACCGCTACTTCCGCGTGCCGTCCATTTTGGGAGAGGGGGAGAGCGAGTAATGGCGCAGAGCTTCGATTCCCTTACCGCCGCCCAGATTGCCGCGGGCGTTGCCGCCGGCGACTTTACCGCTACCGAGGTGGCCCAGGCCTCCCTTGCGGCCATCGAGGCGCGCGAGGGCGGGGTCCAGGCATTCCTGCAGGTGGCGCCCGAGCTTGCGCTCGAGGCCGCCGCGCGCGTGGATGCCGACCGCGCCGCAGGCAAGCCGCTGCCCCCGCTCGCGGGCGTGCCGCTGGCCATCAAGGACAACATGAACCTTGTGGGCACGCGCACCACCTGCGCTTCCCGCATGCTCGAAAACTACCAGAGCGTCTACACCGCTACCTGCGTCCAGCGCATGCTCGATGCCGGCTGTCTGCCCATGGGCAAGGCCAACATGGACGAGTTTGCCTTTGGCAGCTCCACCGAGAGCTCGGCGTTCCACCGCACCAACAACCCCTGGGATACCGAGCGCGTGCCCGGCGGCTCCTCGGGCGGCTCCGCTGCAGCCGTCGCCGCGGGCGAGGTCGCGCTCTCGCTGGGCTCGGACACCGGCGGCTCCATTCGTCAGCCGGCGTCGCTGTGCGGCGTGGTGGGCTTTAAGCCCACGTACGGCGCCGTGAGCCGTTACGGCGTGGTTGCCTTTGGCTCGTCGCTCGACCAGGTGGGGCCCTTTGGCCGCACGGTCGAGGATGTCGCGCTGGCCATGAACGCGCTTACCGGTGCGGGGCACGATCCGTACGACTGCACCAGCCAGGATTGCGCCGTCGACTTTACCGAGCACCTCAACGACAGCATCGAGGGCAAGCGCGTGGGCATCATCCCCGCGTTTATGGAGGCCGAGGGCCTGACGCCCGAGGTTAAGGCCGCTGTTCAGCGCGCCGCCCAGGAGCTACAGAACCAGGGTGCCGAGCTGGTCGAGGTCGACCTGCCGCACCTGGACGCCGCCATCGCCGCCTACTACGTCATCGGCCCGGCCGAGGCGTTCTCCAACCTGGCCCGTTTCGACGGCATTCGCTACGGCTATCAGGAGGAGGGCTGCGCCAACCTGTCCGACCAGAGCTCGCTTTCGCGCGCCCACGGCTTTGGCGCCGAGGCCAAGCGCCGTCAGATGCTCGGCGCCTACCTGCTGAGCTCGGGCGTGTACGACAAGTACTACTACGCCGCGCAAAAGGCCCGCACGCTCATCACGCAGGACTACGACGCTGCGTATGCCAAGGTGGACACCATCCTCATGCCCGCCTCGCCGCGCACGGCCTTTAAGTTTGGCGAGATCAGCGACCCCACGCAGATGTACCTCTCCGACCTGTACACCATCTCGCTCAACATTTGCGGCAACGGCGGTATTTCGGTGCCGCTGGGCCTGGGCGTGGATACTCAGCTGCCCGTTTCTGCCCAGCTGGTTGGTCCGGCGTTTAAGGACCGTCAGCTGCTCACGTTTGCCCGCGCCCTGGAGCGCGGCTTTGCCGATGCCGCCACGGGTGCGCCCGCGCTTTCCGTCGCGCCCGATTTTGACAGGAAGGGAGGCGAGCTGTAATGAAGGAGCTTTCCGAGGTCCTGCAGGATTGGGAGGCCGTGATCGGCCTAGAGATCCATACCGAGCTCACCGCACTCGATACCAAGATGTTCTGCAACTGCAAGCTCAGCCACGATGACGAGCCCAACGCCAACGTGTGCCCGGTGTGCCTGGGCCTGCCCGGCGCCCTGCCGGTGCCCAACAAGCGCGCCATCGAGAGTATCGTCAAGGCAGGTCTCGCCACCAACTGCGAGATCCAGCGCCACTCGATGTTCTATCGCAAGCACTACTTCTATCCCGACATGGCCAAGAACTTCCAGACCACGCAGGGTCCGGTCGCCTTTGCCATGTACGGTCACCTGAATCTTGACGTGACCGGTCGCGGCGCCGCCGAGCGCCCCGACTGCGCATTTGGCGAGGCCGAGGCCCAGAGCCTGGCGAGCGCTTCGGCCAACGCCGAGGGCCTGTCCACGTCCATGACGTCGACCATGCGCGAAGGCAATCAGCGTGCCGGTCATCTGGCCAGCTACGACGCGTCCAACCTACAGATGCCCGAGCGCCGCGAGGATGGTTCCTACACGGTGCCCATCCGCATCCTGCGCATCCACATGGAGGAGGACGCCGCCAAGATGGTGCACGTGGGCGGTGCCGAGGGCCGCATTACCGCCGCGACCGAGTCGCTCGTCGACTACAACCGCTGCGGCACGCCTTTGATTGAACTCGTGACTGAGCCCGACTTGCGTACGCCCGAGGAAGCGCGCCTGTTTATGGAGAAGCTCCGTCGCATCTTTGTGACGCTGGGCATTTCTGACTGCTCCATGGAGAAGGGTTCCATGCGCTGCGACGGCAACGTGTCGCTGCGCCGCCGTGGCGAGACCAAGCTGGGCACCAAGACCGAGCTTAAGAACCTCAACTCGTTTAAGAGCCTGCATGATGGCCTTGCCTACGAGATCTGCCGTCAGGCCGAGGTGCTCGAGGAGGGCGGAATCATCTATCAGGAGACCCGCCACTGGGAGCCCAGTCGCAAGCGCACCGTAGTCATGCGTGTCAAGGAGACGGCCGACGACTATCGCCTGTTCCCCGATCCCGACCTGGCGCCGTTCGATCTGGACGACGAGTTCATCGACCGCTGCCGTGGCGAGATTCCCGAGCTGCCCGATGCCAAGCGCGCCCGTTTTGAGGCCGACTTTGGCATTAAGGCGGCCGATGCCGAGCAGATTGCCGGCGACCCCGAGTTTGCCGACTTCTTTGAGGCCGCTGCTGCCGGAATGGCCGGTAAGGAGGCCCAGACGGTCGCAAACCTGCTGGTCAACGAGATGATCGCCTACCTTAAGGGCGTGGGCGTCTCGCTGGCCGAGTCCGGTATTGCACCGGCTCAGGTGGCAGCCCTTGCCAAGCTGCTGGCGACCGATGCCATCAGCTCCAACCAGGCTCACGAGGTCTTTGAGGCCATGGCCCAGACCGGTGACGACCCCAACAAGATCGTCGACGAGCGTGGTATGCGTCAGGTGAGCGATGCCGGCGCGCTGCAGCCGATCGTGGACGAGGTGCTGGCTAACTGTGCCGATCAGGCGCAGCAGTATCGTGACGGTAACCAGAAGGTCATCGGCTTTTTGGTGGGCCAGTGCATGAAGGCAAGCCGCGGCAAGGGCAACCCGAAGCTCTTCAACGAGTTGCTGAGAATGTCGCTCTCGTAAACGGGAACCGAGGGGCCGGGCGCAGGGCGGGTGCTTCCTCAAAATTTCAAACAGTCCTGCGCAAGACGAAGTCCACATTAAGTGGCCTTCTTTGCGTGCGGAACTCATTTTGAGCAAGCACCCGCCCTGCCGGGGCTCCCGGGTTCTGCAACGACTCGGCCGTTCGGGTCAGGCGGGCTGAATGAAATTGAGTGAATGGGCGCGCCGTTGGCGCGCCCATTTTTGTAAATGTGACAAAGGGACAGTCCCTTTGTCACATTGCGTGTGGAACTCATGGGGCTGTCCCTTTGCCGTCTTTTTATTGATGTTGGGAGCGCCAAGCGGTGGGGGTGGTGCCGGTGTGTTGCTTGAAGGCTTGGGCGAAGGCGGCCTGCTGAGGGTAGCCTAGACGCTCTGCCACCTGCGCTATCGTGAGCGAGCTATCAGCCAAAAGGTCCTGTGCTCGCTCCATACGGCGTCTGCGAATGTAGGCGCCCAGGGACTCGTCAGTTTGGGCCTTAAAGGTGGCGCATAGCTTGGAGCGGCTTGTGTAGAGCCTCTCGGCCACCTCGTTGATACCCACACGCCTGCCTTTGTCGAGCGCGCGCTCAATCATTGCCGTTGCTTCTTCGGCAATGGTTATGCTGACGCGTGTGTCTGCCGCCTGCCGCGCCTGCTTGTGGGCCGCGCGCGAACAGGCGAGCTCCGCGACCATGGTCTCCACGATGCCCTGCATATAGACGTGTCCGCCTGCGGTGCGGGCGCGGTCCTCGTTAATCCTGCGCAACGTGTGGCAGATGGCAGACGTCGCCTCCTCGTGCCATGGCTCGGCAAACGCCTCAAAGACCCCTGCGAACTCGGTGGGATAGCGGTGCTCCAGTTCGTCAAAATATCCAGGCAAAAAGAGCACCGAGCGCGAGTGATAGAGCCGCCCTGCAAACAGTGGGCTTAACTCCTCGCCACAGTTATCTTGGATAAAGCTGCACACGGCATTGTTTGGCCACGGTCCATGCAAGGGTTTAAGGTTCGCAGGCGTTATGCCAGCCTCGGGCATGCACATGAGCGTGGGCGCGCTGACTTCGCTCACGCATGCGTACGGTTCGGGTGTGTATTCGGCTAGGTACATATCGTGCGTCGGGGTAATGAAATGCTCCATGACGATGCAGGTGGGGGAGAGGGGCATGATCCATGCGCGGCCGTGCGCCCGGTCGTTTGCCACCTCGCCGGTAAAGACGGCGCCCTTGCCGGTAAGCTCCAGGCCAAACTGCTCAAACTGCGGTGCGTAGAGCTCGGTTATGTCGGTCGCTGCCCGCCGTATTTGCAAGAGCGTCCCTTTCCTTTGCAGAAACGTCCACGCCTGGCTTAATTGTGAGCCATGGCTAACACATCAATGATAAGTTCATTACGGTTAACTCTCAAGCCGTTAGAAAGGAATCTCATGGCAAAGGGATCAAAAAGGGAAGGCGGCGGTATCGGCGAGCTGCTTGCATATGCCGGCGACCGCAAATTCCTAACGTATTTGGGCATGGCTCTCTCGGCGCTCTCGCAGCTGCTGAGCTTTGGCCCGTACGTGTGCATTTGGCTTGTCGCGCGCGATCTGATCGCCGTGGCACCTAACTGGAGCGAAGCCTGCGACATCGCGATGTATGGTTGGTGGGCCGTCGGTTTTGCCCTGGTGAGCATCGTGATTTATTTCGTGGGGCTCATGTGCACACACCTATCCGCGTTTCGTTGCGCGTCCAATATCCGCAAGGCTACGAGCGAGCATCTGCTTAAGCTGCCGCTCGGCTACTTTGACACGCACGCCACCGGTGAGCTGCGCCGTATCGTAGACGGATGCGCCGCCTCAACCGAGACACTGCTCGCGCACATGCTGCCCGATATCGCCGGCGCCACCGCCATGGTCGCAGGTCTGCTCGTGCTGCTTTTCGCCCTCGATTGGCGCTTGGGCGCGGCATGCCTTATCTCGGTCGTCGTTTCGCTTGGCGCCATGGCCGCCATGATGGGCGGCAAGGGCGGCGAGTTTATGAAGGCCTACATGGGCGCGCTGGTCAAGATGAACAAGACCGGCACCGAATACGTACGCGGTATCCCCGTGGTCAAGGTATTCCAGCAGACGGTCTACTCCTTTAAGGCCTTCCACGATGCGATCGCCGAATACGCCGACATGGCGCAAAGCTATGCGGGCACGTTCTGCCGAGGTCCACAGGTGCTCAACCTTACCGCGCTCAATGGTCTTGTGGCATTCCTTTTGCCCGTGGCGTTGCTGTTGGCGCCGGGCGAGACGGACTTTGCACGCTTTATGACCAACTTCACGTTTTACGCGATATTTTCGGCCGTGGTACCGACGGCCATGACCAAGCTCATGTTTGTGGGCGAGGCCTCTCAGATGAGTGCCGATTCGCTGGCTCGCATCCGAAGCGTCATGGATTCCAAGCGGCTCTCCGTGCCCGTGCAACCCAAGCACCCTGCCGGCGGCGACGTGCGATTTGAGGACGTGAGCTTTACGTACGAGGGTGCCGAAGCACCTGCCGTTAGCCATGTAAGTTTCAGCGTTCCCGCTGGTAGTGCCCTTGCGCTTGTGGGTCCTTCGGGCGGCGGCAAGTCAACCTGCGCAAGCCTGATTCCTCGTTTTTGGGATGTTTCCTCGGGTCGAGTGCTCGTAGGCGGTGTGGACGTTCGCGACATGGATCCCCACGAGCTTATGGACCAGGTTGCCTTCGTGTTCCAGACCAACCAGCTGTTCCGGCAAACACTTGCCGATAACGTGCGTGCCTCCAAGCCCACGGCCACTGACGACGAAGTGCGTGCGGCCCTCTCCGCAGCTCAGTGCGACGACATTGTGGCCAAGCTCCCGCAGGGTATCAATACCATGCTCGGTGCCGGCGGAGCATATCTTTCGGGCGGCGAGGTGCAGCGCGTAGCACTCGCCCGCGCGATCCTTAAAGACGCGCCTATCGTGGTGCTCGACGAGGCCACAGCCTTTGCCGACCCCGAGAACGAGGCGCTCATCCAGCGCGCCTTTAGCAAATTGGCGGCAGGCCGCACGGTCATTATGATCGCGCACCGGCTTTCGACCGTGGTGGGGGCCAACAAGATCGTGGTGCTCAACCAGGGTGGTGTGCAGGAGGCCGGCACCCATGCCGAGCTGCTGTCCCAAAACGGCCTGTACGCCAAGATGTGGGCCGAATACGAACAGGCCGCGAGCTGGAAGATCACTGCTGCGGCCGCGGATGTCGCCGCCGCGAAGGGAGGCGAGGCCTAAATGTTCGCCTCATTCCAAAAGAAGTATTTCCTATCCGATAAAGGCGTCGCCGGCGTAAAACGCGGCATTTTCTGGACCGCGCTCACCAATCTCATTACCATGGCCGGCATGGGCTTTTTATTCCTAGTCATGGCCGGTTTTGTCGAACATCTCGCCACCGGTGCCGACCTGCCGGATGCCCTGCCGATTGTGGGCGGCCTCCTGGTCTTTTTCGTGTTGCTCTTTGCCTCTAACTGGCAGCAGTATTACTACACCTACTGCATCTTTTACGAGGAGTGCGGCAAGCAGCGTATGGAGATTGCCGAGCGCTTGCGCAAACTGCCGCTGTCGTTTTTTGGTCGTCGTGATCTGGCCGATTTAACCGAGACCATCATGGGCGACGTCCAGGCCATGGAGCACGCCTACAGCCACGTGCTGGGAGAGCTTTGGGGTGCCATCATCGCAAGTGCCATCGTGTTCGTGGCGTCGCTGTTCTTTTGCTGGCAGCTGGCGATTGCGGCGTTTTGGAGCGTGCCCGTGGCCTTTGCCGTGCTGTATCTGACACGCGGGCCCATGACCCCGGTGTTCGACCGCGTGCGCGCCGAGAAGGTCAAGGTCACCGAGGCGATCCAGGAGACGCTCGACTGCGTGCGCGAGATCCGCGCCACCAACCAGGAGGCCCATTATCTTGAGGGACTCAACGCCGTGATCGATGCCGAGGAGCGCGAGACCACCAAAGGCGAGCTCGCCAACGGGCTTTTGGTCAACTCCGCCTTTGCCATCCTGCGCCTGGGGATTGCCACCACGTTGGTCACGGGCGCTGCGATGGTCGCCTCCGGCCAGGTCGACTTTTTGGTGATGTTTGCCTTCCTGCTTATGGTGAGCCGTATCTATGCACCCTTTGACCAGGCGTTAATGTTAATGTCCGAGCTGTTTGCCGCCGAGTCGTCTGCCAAGCGCATGCGTTCCATCATGGAAGAGCCTGTGGCGCGGGGTAGCGAGAAATTTGAGCCCGTGGGCCACGATGTGGTGTTCGATCACGTGGCATTTGGCTATGGTGCGGGCGAGGACGGCCGCGCCGGCGAGAAAGTTCTTACCGATGTGAGCTTTACCGCCAAGGAAGGCGAAGTTACGGCGCTGGTCGGTCCTTCGGGTTCCGGTAAGTCCACGGTGAGCCGCCTTGCCGCGCGCTTTTGGGATGCCACCGCGGGCAAGGTTACCGTGGGCGGTGTGGATGTTGCAAGCGTCGATCCCGAGGTACTGCTGCGTGATTACGCCATTGTGTTCCAAGACGTGCTGCTCTTTGACGACACGGTGATGGGAAACATCCGCCTCGGGCGTCGTGATGCCACCGATGAGGAAGTGCTTGCTGCCGCGCGTGCCGCCAACTGCGACGAGTTTGTGAGCCGCATGCCGCAGGGCTATGACACCATGATCGGCGAGAACGGCTCCAAGCTGTCCGGCGGTGAGCGCCAGCGCATCTCTATCGCCCGTGCGCTGCTCAAAGACGCGCCTATCGTGCTGTTGGACGAGGCGACGGCGAGCTTGGATGTGGAGAACGAGACCGTGGTTCAGCAGGCGCTCTCCCGCCTGCTCGCAGGTAAGACGGTTATCGTTATTGCCCACCGTATGCGTACGGTGGAAAATGCCGACAAAATCGTTGTACTCAAGGATGGTGTGGTTGCCGAGCAGGGCACTCCGGCGCAGCTCAAGGCGGCAGGTGGAGAATTCGCCCGCATGGTGGCGCTGCAAAAGGAAGCAGCTACCTGGCAGTTGTAAGAAGGGGCAAAGGGACAGTCCCTTTCTCACATTGACAATCGGTTACTCCGCATCGTTAATTTTCAAAAGGTTAGCCATGGCTGACCTAGATAGTTAGATAAAATTGAGATATTTCAAAAGCGTGCCCGAGCAAACTTGTTTACTCGGGTGCTGAAGCACCGTGCCGCGTCCAATGTGGCAAAAGGGAGAAGCAACATGAAGAAGTCCACGTTCAACACCCTGCTTGTTGGTGGCGGTTTTCTGCTCGGCACGGCCGGCATCAAGCTGCTTACCAGCGCTCCGGTAAAGAATGCCTGCGTGCAGGGTATCGCGTGCGGCATGCGCATCAAGAATGGCTACCAGGACATGGTCGAGCAGGCCAAGGCTAATGTCGACGACATGGTTGCCGAGGCGGCCTACATCACCCAGAGCGAGGCCGCTGCGGACAAGGCAGCCGAGTAGCACTCCCAGGCACAAACTATGAGATTCTCGATTATCAGCGAGATCCCCGGCAGGACCCGCCTCCAGTTGGCGGGTCCTGTGCCAGAGAGCGATCTCGATGCGCTTCTAAAGCTCAGTGGCGAAATCGATGGCGTGCGCAAGGTGCGCGTCTACGGCCGCATCGGCCAGATGGCGCTCGAATATGACGAGCAGCGTCGTGCAGGCGTGCTCGATGCTCTGGGCGCACTCGACGCCCAGGCCATTGCCGACGCAAAGACGGGTTACGTGATGCAGCTTGAGCCACGCAAGCACAAGCTCGTTATGGATCTTGCCACACTCATCGGCGCCCACTATGCGCGCCGATGGTTTTTGCCCACGCCCCTGCGTGCGGTGTTTGTCGTAGCCGGTTACATGACCTTTTTGCGCGCCGCCCTCCGTGAGCTCGCGCAGCCGCGCCTGACCGTTCCTGTGCTTGACGCGTCGGCCATCGGCATTTCGTTCGTCAAACGTGATGTCGACACCGCGGGGCAGACGATGTTCCTGCTTAATGTGGGCGAATTGCTCGAGGACTACACCCGCGCCATGAGCGAAAACGAGCTCATCAACTCGCTGCTCGATGTGCCCGACAAGGCGCAAAAGGTCGTCGGCGACACCGAGGTAAGCGTTGCCGCGACCGAGCTTGAGCCCGGTGACTTGGTGGCCGTGCGCACCGGCATGTCCATCTGCATTGACGGCGTCGTCGAGCAGGGAAGCGCCATGGTCAACCAGGCGACCCTGACCGGCGAGCCGCTTGCCGTCGAGCGCAGCGCAGGCGACGACGTGTTCGCCGGAACCGTCGTGGAAGACGGCGGCATCTTGGTGCGCGTGCGCGCCAACACGGCGCAGACCAAGCTGCGCTCGATCGTCTCGCTCGTGCAGACGGCCGACTCGCTCAAGTCCGAGGGCCAGTCGCACATGGAAGACCTCGCCAACAAGATCGTCCCGTGGAACTTCCTGCTCGCGGGCCTGGTTGCGCTCACCACGCGCAGTCTCATTAAGACCTCGGCGGCACTGATGGTCGACTACTCGTGCGCGCTCAAGCTCACGGGTTCGGTCGCCGTCATGACCGCCATGAGCGATGCCGCCAAGATGGGCGTGATGGTCAAGGGCGCCAAGTACTTTGAGTCGTTTGCCAAGGCCGATACCATTGTCTTTGATAAGACCGGCACGCTCACCGAGGCGCAGCCGCGTCTTGCCTGCGTACTCACCACCGATGGCTGGAGCGAGGACGAGATTCTGCGCCTTTCCGCTTGCTTGGAGGAGCATTTTCCGCATCCGGTGGCGCGTGCCGTGGTCAATGCGGCGCGTGAGCGCGGGCTCGAGCATCGCGAGCGCCATGCTGCCGTTGAGTACATCGTGGCGCACGGCATTGCATCGTCCATCGAAGGGCGTCGCGCCATCATCGGTTCCGCGCACTTTGTATTTGAGGATGAGGGTGCGCAGCTCGAGTCCGACATCAAGGAGCAAATCGAGTCCCAGATGCAGGGCCTGTCGCCGCTGTATCTGGCGGTTGATGGCAAGGTCGTCGGCATGCTCGGTATCGAGGATCCGCTCAAGCCCGGGGTCCGTGAGGCCATCGCCGACCTGCATGCGTTGGGCGTTAAGCACGTGGTCATGCTCACGGGCGACTCGGAGCGCACGGCCGAGCGCATTGCGCGCGAGGCGGGTGTCGACGAGTTTAAGGCCGAGCTGCTGCCCGAGGACAAGTACGCGTATGTGGAGCGCATTAAGAGCGAGGGGCGCCATGTTGCCATGGTGGGCGACGGCGTCAACGACTCACCGGCGCTGGGCCTGGCCGATGTGGGTCTGGCCATGGGCGGTGGAAGCGACATCGCCAAGGAGGTCGCCGATATCATCCTGACCGATACAGATCTCGCCGCAATCGTGCGCCTGCGCCGCATGAGCCAGGGGCTTATCGACCGTCTGACGAGTTCGTATTCAAGGGTGATGCTCACCAACTCGGCGCTATTGGCATTGGGTATTACCGGCATGATCACTCCGCAGACGTCGTCACTACTGCACAACGGCTCAACGATCGCCTACAGCCTGAGCAACGCGAAAGCGTACCTGCATTAGCGTTTTCGATTGAGTATATGGCCTGCATTCGGGTGGCACCGCAGCCGCCAGGGTGCAGGCCTTTTTAGATAAGTGCAGCTTTGATGGCGGGGACTTCGGTGAGCTGCTCGGCTGCCTTTTCGTCGGAGCTGTCGAGTGCTGCCAGACTGCGGTAGACCCACTCGTTGACCTGGGTGTTCTTGACGCCTGCGATCTGCATAAGGGCGCCTATCTCGCGGATTGCTGCGAGCAGATCGGCCTTGGGACCCGCGAGCTCGACCTCGATGCCGTGGTAGGCGGCCACGCCGCGGTTCTCGCTCACGTGGTCGATAAAGCCCTCGACGGTCTCAAGCTGCTGGGCGAGAGCCGCATCATCGTCAGCGTCCAGCGCAACAAGGGCGTTCGAAACCGTGAGGGCGGGATGTCCGCAGGGGACAAAGCCTTCGATGACATCCATGGCTTCGGTAATGGTTGAGCCCAGGCCTGCGAGGGCATTGACGAGTTGCTGTTTGGTATCCATAACGGTCCTTTCGACGGGTCAATTTTGCTTGGCGAAAATATACGTGACGCGATCGGTATCAAAAGTGCGAAGTGCAGTGCACATTAGGGTCTTCACAGCTCGTGCATAGAGCAGCTGTCTGCCTTTAGAACGTGGTAAGATAGCTATCCACGAGCGGGGTTCACCCCGCGTGTTCCTTGAAAAGTCGACGGTTATCGGGTGTTTGCAGATCCGATACCATCCAGACTTTCCCGACATTCGGGGGCGACTGGTTTCGACACGATAGCTCTGAGAGAGGAAGCAAGCCGAGGTCTCCTCGCCTCGTTAAATAGGGGTACCGTCAAATTGAATTGACAACAACTCTTCTTTTGAGCCTATGGCTCTCGCTGCTTAGTTTATAGCGGCGCGTCAACCCGGTGATTTCCCCGACACCGGCGCGACGTCATGTTAGGGGAATGCTCCTGCGCACGTAATCGGTATGGCGCAGGCTAAGACCGAACCGGTTAGGACGCCGCGAGCGTGTCGCTGCGCGCAAAGCGTCCGAGACAAAACCAGCGACTGAGCTTGGAGATGCCAATCAGGGGGCTTTCGTGGACCGGAGTTCGATTCTCCGCGCCTCCACCAATAGTTACAGGCAGGTAGAGAAGTGTTTCTACCTGCCTTTTTTTATTACTTACAGATACCGCGGAGAATCGAACTTTATGCAGGGCGCGAGCGTAAAGAAAAAGCCCCGGTGGCGCAGGGTGGGATGCGCTTTCCCGGCGGCAACTCATCACTCTGGGGTTGGCTTGACCGCCCCACCCCCTCAACTCCAAAACCTGTGCGCTCTCTATCCCAAAACTGGGTAGAAGAAAGCCAAAACGAAACAGCAGGAGGTCAACATGACTGCAGAAGATAAAGCAAAGAACGCCGGCAAGGTCGCGCTCGTCCTGGAGGGCGGTAGTTTTCGCGGGCAGTTTACCGCAGGCGTGCTCGACGTCCTCATGGAGGCTGGCGTCGAGATTCCGGCGGTATATGGCGTATCGGCCGGTGCCCTCAACGGCGTGAACTACAAGTCGCACCAGATCGGCCGTGCCAACCGCATCAACCTGGCTTTCTGCAACGACAACCGCTTCATGGGTGCCGCATCGTTTGCGTCCACGGGTTCTATTGTGGGCTACGACTTTATCTTCAACGATGTCCAGGACCGCCTGGATCCCTTTGACAACGTGACGTTTGATGCGAGCCCCATCGAGATGTACGCCGTCGCGACGGACATGCTCTTTGGAACTGCCGCGTACCTGCCGGTCAAAAGCGCCGTGCTCGACCTCGATGCCGTGCGCGCCTCGACGTCGCTGCCGCTGGTGACGCCGCCGGTCGAGATTGACGGACACAAATACGTCGACGGTGGCGTAGCCGATTCGGTTCCCATCGAGCACGTGCTGGAGGAGGCGGGCTTCGATCGCGCGGTTGTCATTGTCACGCAGGACCGCTCGTACGAGAAAAAGCCCTACGAGTTTATGCCCGCCGCGCGCGCCCGCTATGCCGACTACCCCTACCTGCTCGAGGCTATCGAGACGCGCCACGACCGCTATAACATCCAACGCATGCATCTGTGGAAGTATGAGCGCGAGGGCCGCGCACTGGTCGTTGCTCCGCAAAAGCCGGTCGAGGTCGGTCACGTTGAGCACGATCCAGCAAAGCTCCTCGACCTGTATATTCAGGGCCGCCAGGAGGCAAAGCGCTTGCTGGGAGATATCGAGGCATTTGTCGAGCGCTAGTGTCGCGACGTCATGACCCATGGACGACATGTGCAGAAAGTCTGGTCAGAACCAAAATACCTGTTGACTCGGGCGGCGAGCGGGGTAATATGGACGGGTTACTTGCAGAGCCCCGTGAATCTCTGTAACAACACGTACTGTACATGGAGGAGTCTAAGTGATTTCGAAATCGACTCACTACGCCAAGCAGGGCGAGGTCCAGCGCAACTGGGTTCTCGTCGACGCCGATGGTGCTGTCCTGGGCCGTCTTGCCACCCAGATCGCAATGATCCTGCGCGGTAAGAACAAGCCCCAGTTCACGCCCAACAGCGACTGCGGCGACTTCGTTGTCGTCATCAACGCCGATAAGGTCCAGCTTACCGGTAACAAGGCCGACACGAAGACCTATTATCGCCACAGCGGCTACAACGGCGGCCTCAAGGCTGAGAGCTTCCGCCAGGCTATGGAGAAGCACCCGGAGAAGGTCATCGAGCGCGCCGTTCGCGGCATGCTGCCCAAGACCACCCTCGGCCGTGCCCAGATGACCAAGCTTAAGGTCTACGCTGGTGCCGAGCATCCGCACGCTGCCCAGAACCCCACGAAGATTGAGCTGGAGGCTTAAAGATGGCTGAGAACACCGTTGTCTACCAGGGTACCGGCCGTCGTAAGAACGCCGTCGCCCGCGTCCGTCTCGTCCCCGGCACCGGCAAGGTGACCATCAACAAGCGTGACGCCGAGCAGTATTTCGGCCGTCATCAGCTCGTTGAGAACGCCCTTGCTCCCTTCAAGGTGACCGACACCGCCGGTCAGTTCGACGTTATCGCTCTGTGCGATGGCGGCGGCATCTCCGGTCAGTCCGGCGCTCTGCGCCTGGGCATCGCTCGCGCTCTTCTGAACGCTGGCGACTACCGTGCTGACCTCAAGAAGGCCGGTTTCCTTACGCGCGATGCTCGCGTGGTCGAGCGCAAGAAGTACGGCCTCAAGAAGGCTCGCCGCGCTCCCCAGTTCTCCAAGCGCTAAGGTTTTATCTCCTTACGAGATACAATGTACAAGCGGGGCCTGCCGATTGCTCGGCGGGTCCCGCTTTTCTTTTTCGACTAGGGTGGGCGACTGCGTTTTGCCCACTTGGGAAGGAGCGATCCTATGCCCCAGAACATCTTCGGTACCGATGGCGTCCGCGGCGTCGCCAACGCCGACCTCTCGTGCGACCTCGCGTTTCGTCTTGGCCGTGCGGCGACCAAGTTCCTTGGTCCGGACATTTGCATCGGCCGTGACACGCGTCTTTCGGGCACCATGCTCGAGAGTGCTCTGACCGCCGGCATTATGGCCGAGGGCGGCCGACCGCACTGCTGCGGCGTTATCCCTACGCCGGCCGTGGCGCTGCTCACCGTCCAAAACGAGCTCGACGGCGGCATCGTCATCTCTGCTTCGCACAATCCGCCGGAGTTCAACGGCATCAAGTTCTTTAGCCGCAAGGGCATGAAGCTTCCCGATGCTGTCGAGGAAGAGATCAGCGCCTGGGTCATGTCCGAGGAGGCCATGGCTGCCGACACGCTGCCGACCGGCGCCGGTGTGGGTCACATCATCAAGATGAAGGACGCCCGCAAGGCATATGTCGATCATGCCATCAACACGCTCGACGGCCTTAAGCTCGACGGCTTGGTTGTTGCCGTCGACTGCGGCCACGGCGCTTCTTGCCAGACCACGCCCGCCGCACTGCAGCGCCTGGGCGCCACGGTCCATGCCATCAACACCGACTACTGCGGCACCGACATTAACGTCGAGTGCGGCTCCACTCATCTTGAGCCCCTGCGTGAGCTCGTACTGCGTACCCACGCCGACATCGGCCTGGCCCACGATGGCGACGCCGATCGCGTGCTGTTCGTGGACAGCGAGGGCAACGAGATCGATGGCGACTACATCCTGGCCATCTGCGGTTCCGACTTGGCCGCTCGCGGCAAGCTCGCCAACTCCGAGATCGTCTCGACCGTTATGTGCAACCTAGGCTTCTCCATCGCCATGAAGGAGCAGGGCTTCGAGATGGTCCAGACCGCCGTGGGCGACCGCTATGTTCTTGAGCGTATGCTCGAGGACGGTGCCGTCATCGGCGGCGAGCAGTCCGGCCACATCATCTTCCTGGAGCACAACACCACCGGCGACGGCTTGGTGACGGCCCTGCAGCTTCTGGCCGTGCTCAAGCGCACCGGCCGCACCCTCACCGACCTTGCCGGTATCATGAAGAAGTACCCGCAGGTACTTGTCAACGTACATTCCGACAATAAGGCCGGCCTGGACGATTGTCAGCCCATTTGGGACGCTGTCGCTGCCGCCGAGAAGGAGCTCAACGGTCGCGGCCGCATTCTGGTACGTCCGAGTGGCACCGAGCCGCTGGTCCGTGTGATGGCCGAGGCCGAGACGCACGAGTTGACCCAGCGTGTGGTTGACGACATCGTCGAGGTTGTCAAGCGCGAACTTCCCTAATGGTCAAAAACGGGTGCCAAGTGGTAAACTGTTAAAGCTATTTTGATTGATTGGTATGTCCGAGGGGGAGCATGTTCACTAAAGTCCTGAGGTCTTTTGGTATGCGTGGTCGAGTCCTTACGCTGGATGCTCCCATCTCGGGCGACGTCATTCCGTTGTCCGAGGTCAAAGACCAGACGTTTGCCACCGGCCTTTTGGGTCAGGGCGTGGCGATTCAGCCTACCGGCACGCGTGTGATTGCGCCGGCAGACGCCAAGGTCGAGGCCATTTTTCCCACGGGTCACGCCGTTGCGCTCAACACGGTCGATGGTCTAGACGTGCTCATCCATGTTGGTTTGGACACTGTCCAGCTTGAGGGCAAGCATTTTAGCGTGCATGCACAGGTGGGTGATGTCGTCCATAAGGGCGACGTGCTCATCGAGTTCGATCGCGAGGCAATTGCTGCCGAGGGTTACGATGTGACGGTTCCCATCTTGGTGTGCAACTCTGTTGAGTTCTCGAGCATCAAGGGCTCCGTTGGCGAGCATGTCGAGGAGATGGACCAGCTCATCGTTGCTCGCGAGCGCTAGTCGCTCCGCTTGGCCTTTAGCCTACAATTCAATCACGTTTACGGAGGGCGCCCTTGAAAGAGGGCGCCCTCCGTGGCAAGATGGGGATTGTCCGAAGCTAAACAGCTTTGGGTCACCGTGGACGGGCAGGGGCCTCGACGCGGTTAGACACGAGACACATATATTACGCGACCTCGCCCTGGTGGCCGCACACGTTGGTTGCGGCCGACGCGGGCCGCGGGCAAGTGCTTGTAAGGGGAGCCTTGCCTCTCTTGTACGAGAAAGGACGCGTAATGAAAATCATTAAAGCTAAAGACTACGAGGATATGAGCCGCAAGGCCGCTAATATCATCTCGGCTCAGGTTATCCTCAAGCCCGATTGCGTGTTGGGTCTTGCCACCGGCTCCACCCCGATTGGCGCTTACAAACAGCTCGCTGCTTGGTACGAGAAGGGCGACATTGACTTTGCCGAGGTCAGCACCTATAACCTGGACGAGTATCGTGGTCTTTCGCACGACGATCCCCAGAGCTATCACTACTTTATGCGCAAGAACTTCTTCGATCACATCAATATCGATCTGAACAACACGCACGTGCCCGATGGCTCCAACCCCGATGCCGCCGCTGCCTGCTCCGAGTACGACAAGATCGTCGCTGCCGCCGGTTACCCGGATCTGCAGCTGCTCGGCATTGGTAATAACGGTCATATTGGCTTCAACGAGCCCGATGACCACTTCTCCAAGGGTACGCACTGCGTCGACCTGACCGAGAGCACCATTCAGGCTAACAGCCGCCTGTTCGACAGCATCGATGATGTGCCCCGTCAGGCTTACACCATGGGCACCCAGACCATCATGTATGCCCGCATGATCCTGGTTGTCGCCAACGGCGAGGCCAAGGCTCAGGCCGTGCACGATATGTGCTATGGTCCGGTTACGCCCAAGTGCCCGGCTTCGATCCTGCAACTGCACACCAACTGCGTCGTCGTTGCTGACGAGGCCGCTCTTTCGCTCTGCGAGTAACGCGACCAAGCGATCTTGCATAGCTTTCCAAAAGGCCCTCGCTTTGCGGGGGCCTTTTTAGTGGACATACGCCGTGGCGTATACATGACGGAAACCTTGCCGCGTGCTTGACTGGAGGGTTTTAAATTTTTGTGATTCATTCTATAGCAGATTCTATGCACATTTGCCACCATAGAGTCGCAGGCGGTAGCGAGGAGTAGGCGAGTTGCGCAACTCAAATAAAAATAGCCGACTGCGCTACACTGCAAATGGGATGGGACATGCTGGCAAGCGCATTGACCTGCGCAAAGACCTATTGGTCGGGGGATAAGTTACCATCGGGCCTCGCTGTACAAAAACTTGCCAAACACGTACCGGCAGACAATTAAAAACTCTAAGTCGCGCTATTCACGGGGCGGCTCATATGGTCCTGCAGCTACGGTGTCCATATGGTCGAGTTGAGGAGCAAGCATGGTAAACGATTTGGGCAATACGGACGACCTCGAGTTGATGCCGACGGGCGGCGGCTATATGGTGCGGCGCGATCGCTTGATGAACGAGCTCATCGTTAAAGGGCGCAAGGCGGGAATTGTTTTGCTCTACGCGCCCGATGGGTTTGGTAAGACGTCGGTGTTGCTGCAATACGTGCAGGAGGTTAAATCGGACCCCACGCGAGGGCCGGTTCGGATTATCGAGGCCGACCGCGCGATTGGACGCGAGCTCTTTATGCAGCTCGAGGTTGTCGCTGATGAGCTTAAGGACAAACCTCATTCGCTCATTGCGATCGACAACGTGCCCAATCTCGAGCGGCACGAAACCGAGGACCTCATCGATCGAATCCGCAGCTTACGTGCTGCGGGGACGGGGGTCTTTATTGCCTGCCGCCCCTCAAACCGATTGCTTATCCACGGGCTGGGCGATTCTGTAAAAGTCAATGCGCAGATGCTCAAGGTGCACGCCTATGAGTATTCGTCATGGGCCACGGCGTTCTCAATCAGCACATCGCTTGATTTCTATCGGCTCACACAGGGCGTACCCGAGCTGGTATCTGCCTTGCAGACGGGAATGTATGGACAGGGCGATGTTGCCGGGTTGCTCGAGAACGAAATCGTCAACGTGTACGGTGCGGCGCTGGCCGATCTCGCATCGCTCGAGAACAACCTGTTGTTTACCGTTGCCTGTTTGATGGTACTGATGGGCGAGGGCCGCATTGCGGAGCTAGAGGCGTGCGGCGTGAGGCTTTCGATGGTCGACCAGTCCATCTTTGTGCGCGATTATCCGATTTTTGGCGTGGATCCGTCTGATCGCACCTTTAGGTGTTTGGGCGCTAAGGACAACGCGCGCCTGAGGCTGCGAAAGCTTGTTGCCGAGATCCGTCCCGAACTTGTATCGCGGGCTGCTCGCATTTTGATCAAGGCGGGCCGATGCGATTTGGCTATGGACCTGGCCGACGCGTTCTTGGACCGCCATGTGGTATTGGAACTTGCCGGGCAGTATGGGGCCGATCTTGCCCTGACCGGGCACGGAGGGGACATTTGCCGTGCGGCGTCGGCGATGATCAATGCGGAAAAGCAGGAGCAAGAGCCGGCACCCGCCGAGGCACTCGGCGTGTATCTGGCGGCTGTCAGCGTGTGCAATACAAAGCTTGCAAGGTATATGGCGTCCGTTATCGAACGTGCGGGTGACCAGGCGGCGCACGAGGTCGATCCCGCTACCTGGAAAATAGCCCAGGCGCTCACCATCGCCTTTTATGGCGACAATGATCTGGGGCTTCCCGCCAACCCTGTTGTGCAAGAACAGACATCCTGCGAGGTGCTCGACATGCTGTCCGCGCATATCGAGGTCAAGCGCCATCTAACCGAGCGAGCGGAAGACGGCAATGTTCTCGCGAAGCTCAAGGCGTGCAAAGCTTATGATTGCGAGCTCGACATCGCGGGGATTCTCATACAGGCCGACCATATGCTGGTGGAGCTGTTCGACGGCTCGTTTGCTAAACCCGACGAGCGCGATGACAAGATGGCGCAGATACTCGAGGCGCTCGATATCCGCGGGCTTAAGGCGCCATCCATTTGGCTGCGTATGGTATTGGCAGCGCGGCGCCTGCTCGCGGGCTTGCCCGTGACCGACGATGTGGCGTTTGGCGAGCTCGACCGCTTTGCGGTGCGTGTTCGTGACAATCAAATTCAGCTTTTTGGGCTATTGCTGGAGGGCTGGCAATCGCTGGCGGAGGGGCGGCCGGTTAACGCGAAGTTCCGCGCGGTCCAGGTGCTCAAGCTCGCCGACGAATCGATTACGTACATGCGCGAAAACGCATTGCTGCTGGAGCGCGTGGCGTACCTGCGCAATACGTCGCTGGTATCGGTTCGCGAAGAGGCAGAGCTGCTTGACATTAGCAAGACACAGGTCGGCGGCTCGGAAGCCTGGATCGTGGCGCTGCATCTGGCCGCTGCGGGCCGCGATAGCGATCTTGCCGCCTGGATGTCTATGAATCGCTCAGGGATTTTAGAACCATCGTATCGGCTTTTTGCGCGTCTTGCGATGCATTGCCTGGGCGAGCCTGCCGTTAGGATTCGCAAGAAGCTTCCGGTGCGCGAACTGTTGCGGTATTCACTACGCGATGACTTTGAGGGCGAAAGTGAGCACCTGTTCCAGGCGGGTGAGGTTGAGGCTGTCGATGCTATCGGCCATATTGAGATGCGCATGTTTGGCGCGTTTCGCGCCGAGCGCGACGGTTTTCCCATCACGGATAAGATGTGGCGCCGCAAAAAGGCGGCAACGCTTGCCGAACGCCTTGCGTTGGGTATTGACGCCATGGTCGACCGCGAGACAATCGCCATGGAGTTGTGGCCCCATGCCGAGTTTAACGCCGCGCGCAACAACCTGTATTCGACGGTATCGCGCTTGCGCTCGGCTTTGGGTCCAACGCCGGATGGCAAGTCGTGCGTGCTCATCCAAAACGAGTGCATAGGGCTCAACGGCGACTACGTTAAGACCGATGTAAGACTCTTTGATCAGCTGAGCCGCGAGATTCTGGGAAATCGTATGGGTGCGAGAGGGCCTCACCTGATTGAGCTATGTCTTAAGGTTGAGCAGCTCTACGCGGGTCCGCTGTATGTTCCCACCGGTTGCAATCCCACGTTCTTTACGCGCATGCGCCACATTATGCAATCCAAGTACATCGACTGCATGATTAGGGGAGCGAATGCCGCTCTCGAGGAGAATGACCTGCAATCGGCAATTTGGCTCGTGGAATCGGGGCTTCGCCAGGAGACGGCGCGCGAGGACATGGTTCGCTGCGCCATGCGCGTTTACGGCGCGGCGGGACGACGTCGCGATGTCGTTGAGCTGTACAGCGGCCACATGCACCACCTGCGAGAGCAGGTACAGGGAGTGCCCGAGCCGGAGACAAGGCGTCTGTATGAGCACTTGGTCGAAGGCAGGCTCAAGCGCGTGCTTGTCGAGCGATAAAAAACGGGCGCCCGAATCAATCGGACGCCTGCAGGCTTGCTCGGTATGACCAGTCGGTTTTAGACGAGCTTGATCTTCTCGATATCCTTGCGCGAGGACTCGCGATACAGCGAGAACTTGCGGCCGATAACCTGAACGACGTCGGCGTGGCAGCGCTCGGCGAGCTCCTCGGCGGCCTCGCGGGCAGAAAGGCTGGAGCCGTCCAGCACGGAGCACTTAACGAGCTCGTGCTTCTCCAGGTAGGCGACCGTCTGCTCGACGGTGCCCTCGTTGATATCGGACTTACCGATGATGATGGCGGGGTTGAGGTGATGGGCCATGCTGCGAAGCTGCTTGACCTGGGCTCCTGTCAGTGCCATGGGTTCTCGCTTTCTATGTATGGGGCGCCCCGCAATGGGGCCTTAATCTACGTGAGCTGTCCCACGATAGCGCAGGAACGGCGTGGTGTGGAGCGCGTTTGCCCAGTTCGCAAAGAATGCGGATGCCGGGCGGGTGGACGATGCGTGCTTTAGATGGGCTACGGGTGGGGCGCGGAGACCGGCTCCCAGGCGATAAACGCCCATCGGACTTTACGGATGTGGTCGAGCATGTAGCGTCCCTGTGGTACGCCCTTGGATCCCGGCTCGCCGGTATGGGGGTTCTCGATCATGTGGTGGGCGATATAGTCGCGCAGGCGGTCGATCTTGTCCTCGTTGCCGTGCTCGAGCATGCGAGAAAAGTCTGCCACGCCTGCCTCGAGACTATCGAAGGTGTCGCGACGGGGCGATTCAAAATACGTGACCTGTGGCAGTGCACCCATCTGAATAAGGATGTTAAAGGCGTACACAAAACCATTGCTGCAGGTAACCGAGGCGCCGATGGCATTCATCAAGTGCAGGTCATAACGCGGGCTCGAGTTGGCAACCATCGTGACGGCACAACGCCGACGAGCCGTTCGATCAAGCTTGGCAAGTGCCCCCTTCAGGTCGTTCGTAGTAACCGAGCGACTCGCAAAGGCAACATCTACAGCCTTGGCAACCGGCCCAACCAGATTCCAATCATCGTCCCAGGCAAGCTCAAGCGGCGAAATGAGATCCTCGAGCCCGTAATACTCAATGCCAGCATCAAGGGTGCCCAACATGGCAGGAGAGAAGTCGGCAGCAATCACGGAATGCCCAGCCTGAGCAAGCGGGATAGCAATCGACCCAGCCCCACATCCCATATCAAGCACCGACTCACCAGGCTCAAGCGCCAACAGTTTTATAAAATCCCGAGCATACGGGGCAGTCTCCAGCGGACGAAAATGCCGAGCCCGCTTATCCCACTCAAAAGGATCATCAGCCCGTCGCCGATCAGCTTGCAGACGCATCCATTCGCCATTCCAATCAGCAGAAAGAAGCTCAGAGCGAGCATCCCCATCAATCACGGGCCAACCTCCTAGCAACAAAAAAGCGACTCCTCCCAAAAGAAGAGCCGCAACCAGCATATATCAGAAAGAACCGATCCAACGCCAAACCGCCGCACCCGCCAAGTGGTGCAGGAGCGAAGCGACTGCAACCGGGATAGAACCCAACCGAGGTCTCGTTGTGCGGGAGCCCCGGGGAGGGCAAATATATAAGGTCGATCGCGAGTTCCGCACGAGCCGGAGAGCACTTAATGTGCTCTCCGTGCGAGTCAGGACTGTCCGAGCAGGCGACCTTATATATTTGCCCTCCCCGGGGCTCCTCGCCAGTCCCCCTCAGCTAGTTCTTCAGCGAGTTCAGCGGTGCCGGGAAGCGTCCGCCGCGGTGGGCAAGCACGGTGCCGGCGTTGGGGTTCACCGGCATGATGGGCGCACGGCCAAACAGGCCGCCGTACTCGACGCAGTCGCCCACGCCCTTGCCGATGGCGGGAATCACGCGCACGGCCGTGGTCTTATTGTTGATGACGCCGATGGCCATCTCGTCGGCGATGATGCCGGCGATGGTCTCGACCGGGGTGTCGCCGGGGATGGCGATCATGTCCAGGCCAACGGAGCACACGCAGGTCATGGCCTCGAGCTTCTCGAGTGAAAGCGCGCCGGCCTCGACGGCAGCGATCATGCCGGCGTCCTCGGACACGGGGATAAAGGCGCCCGAGAGACCGCCCACGCTGGAGCTGGCCATGACGCCGCCCTTCTTGACGGCATCGTTGAGCATGGCGAGCGCACAGGTCGTGCCGGGGCCACCGCAGGTGCCCACGCCGATGATCTCGAGGATGCGCGCGACGGAGTCGCCGATGGCGGGCGTAGGTGCCAGCGACAGGTCGACAATGCCCTTCTCGACACCCAGGCGATGGGCGGCCTCGCGGCTCATGAGCTCGCCGGCACGGGTGATCTTAAAGGCGGTCTGCTTAATCTTCTCGGCGACCTCCATCATCGATGCGGAATCGGGCAGTGTCTCCAGGGCTGCGGCCATAACGCCGGGGCCCGAGACGCCTACGTTGATGACGGCGTCGGCCTCGCCACCGCCGTGGACGGCGCCCGCCATAAACGGGGAGTCCTCGACCATGTTGGCAAAGCAGACAAACTTGGAAGCGCCGACGGAATCCTGGTCGGCCGTGAGTTTGGCGGCATCGATGATGGTCTGGGCGGCCATGAGCACGGCGTCCATGTTGATGCCGGCACGCAGGCTGGCGACGTTGACGCTGGAGCAGACGCGGCTGGTGGTAGCGAGCGCCTGGGGGATGGACTGGATGACGCGGCGGTCGGCGTCGCCGATGCCCTTCTGGACGAGTGCGGAGAAGCCGCCCAGGTAATCGATGCCGAGCGTCTCGGCCGCGCGGTCGAGGGCGTGCGCGATGGGGGTGAGGTCCTCATTCTTGCAGCATGCGGCGATCTGCGCCACCGGGGTGACGGAAACGCGCTTGTTGACAATGGGGATACCGTACTCGCGCTCGAGGTTCTCGGCGGTCTCGACCAAGTGCTCAGCCGTGTGCGTCACGTGGTCGTAGATCTTCGTGCACATGCGGTCGAGGTTCTCGTCGCCGCAACCCATGAGCGAAACACCCATGGTGATGGTCCTGATGTCGAGGTTCTGCTCCTCAACCATGCCGCGGGTTTCCGCGATTTCTGCGGGCGTGATCGCCATCCTTGCGCTCCTATCTGCCAAAACGAGCATAGTCTTGTCTATTCTAACGTGCCGCACGTGCCAAGTGGCGCATGCGGCACGTTTTGGTGCTCGGTTGTTTCCGTTGTGTTACTGCCCAAAGACCTCTTCGGCGATGCGCGCGCTTTCGGCGGCGTCCTTGGCGTAGTAGTCCGCGCCGATCTGCTTGGCGTATTCGGGGGTGAGCACGGCGCCACCTACGATGATCTTGACGCCCGGCACCTCGGCATGAAGCAGCTTGATGGTTTCCTCCATGGCGACGACCGTGGTAGTCATAAGCGCCGAGAGGCCGACGAGCTTAATGTCGCGTTCCTTGACGGTCTTGAGCACCTCCTGCGGGTCGACGTCGCGACCCAGATCAAAGACGGTGTAGCCGTAGTTATCGAGCAGCATCTTGACGATGTTCTTACCGATGTCGTGGATGTCGCCCTTGACGGTGGCCACGCAGATTTTGCCCTTGTCGGCAATCTCGCCGGCGGGCATCAGGCGCTTGATGGTGTCAAAGCCAGCACGCGCGGCCTCGGCCGAGGCCATGAGCTGCGGCAAGAAGAACTTTCCCTGGTCAAAGAGGACGCCAACCTCGTCGAGGGCGGGGATAAAGTGGTTGTTGATGAGGTCCATGGCGTCGTGATCTGCCAGAAGACGTTCGGTCTCGGCTGCGATCTCGCCTTTGCGGCCCGAGACGACCATGTGGCGGATGGGATCGTCATCGGCGCTTGCGGTGGTGCTTGCGGCAGGCGCGGCATCGCTCGATACTGCTTGAGCTGCTGCCGGGTTAGCGGCGATCTTGTACGGATCGGTCCAGCCGGCGTAGCGTTCGATGTATCCGGTCGAGCCCTCGTCCTCAACGCTCAAGACGCGATAGCTGTAGACGGTATCCATAAAGCGCTTGGAACCTGGGTTCATGATGGGGGCGTCCAGGCCCGCGCCGAAGGCGGCAGCCAAAAAGACCGAGCCCAGCAGCGGGCGGGCGGGCAGACCAAAGCTGATGTTCGACACGCCGAGCGCGCACTTGACGCCCAGGCGTTCCTTGCACAGGGACATGGCGCGCAGGATCTGTTCGGCCTGGCGCTGGTTGGTCGAGGCGGTCATGACCAGGCAGTCGATGAGGATGCGGTCCGGTCCGATGCCGTAACGGGCAGCCTCGGCCACGATGCGCTCGGCGATGGCGAAGCGAGCCTCGGCAGTATCGGGGATGCCGCCTTCGTCGAGTGTGAGGCCGACGACGTTGGTGCCGTAGTGGGCGACTAGCGGGAAGATCTCATCCATGATCTGCTGTTTGCCATTGACCGAGTTGATGATGGGCTTGCCGGCGTAGCGGCGCACGGCTGCCTCGACGGCTGCGGGGTCGGTGGAGTCGATCTGCAGCGGCAGCAGCGTGGAGCCCTGGAGCTGCTCGGTCGCCTGCTGGATGATCTTGACCTCGTCGATCTCGGGCAGGCCTACGTTGACGTCCAGGATGTCGGCGCCCTGTTCCTGCTGGCTGATGCCCTGGCTCACGACGTAGTCTAGGTCGCCGTCGCGCAGGGCCTGTTGCAGGCGCTTTTTGCCGGTGGGATTGATGCGCTCGCCGATGACGGCGATCTTGTGGCCGTCACAGGGAAGGTCCACGACCGTCTGGGCGCTCGTGACCGACATACTGGGCTTGCGGTGACGTGGGCTGGGCGTGTGGTTGTCGATGAGGGTGCGAAGTGCCGCCATGTGCGTGGGCGTGGTGCCACAGCAGCCACCCACGACGCTCACGCCGTCCTCAATCATGCCGGCGACGGCCTCGGCGTATTCGGGTGCCTGGATGTCAAAGACGGTATTGCCGTCATCGTCCACGCGGGGCAGTCCCGCATTGGCCTGCACCATAACGGGCTTGTCCGTAACGGTGAGCATGCGTGCGGCGAGCCCTCTGAGTTCGGCCGGTCCCTGGCTGCAGTTGATGCCCAGGACGTCGGCGCCGATGGCGTCGAGGGTGATGGCGGCGACCTCGGGGCTCGTTCCCAGGAAGGTACGGCCGTCTTCCTCAAAGGTCATGGTGGCAAAGACGGGCAGGTCGGAGTTCTCGCGGCAGGCGAGGACCGCCGCCTTGATCTCGGCAAGGTCAGTCATGGTCTCGATAATAAAGAGGTCCACACCCGCATCGACGCCGGCACGCACTTCCTCGGCAAAGAGGTCATAGGCCTCGTCGAAGCTCAGGGTGCCCAAGGGGCGAAGCAGCGCGCCGATGGGACCGATATCGCCGGCGACGTAGTGGGCGCCGGCCGCGCGGGCGCAGGCGACGGCGGCGGCAAAGACATCTGCCACGGTGGCGGCACCGTCGAGCTTGTGGGCGTTGGCACCAAAGGTGTTGGCGGTGATCACGTCGCAGCCGGCCTCGACGTACTGACGCTGAATATCGGTAATGACCTGGGGCTCCTCAAAGTTGAGCAGCTCGGGCAGGGCGCCAGCCTTCATGCCGGCCGCCTGCAGCATGGTGCCCATGCCGCCGTCGAACAAGAGGTGTCCCGTGCCCTCGATGGCGGCGCGCAGGCGATCGTCCTTAATGCGAAGGTCGCCGATCGTGCGCGTCTTGTACGTGGCGCCGTTACAACGCGCAGTATTGACGGGCGCTGCCAGCGCGGTACCGTCGGAATCATGGGTGATAAGCGGAGTAAACATCGAGGGCTCCTAATGGCTGGAATAGCAGGTGGTGTGGGCGGCGCGGAAACGGCAGTGCTCGCGCATGCGGCAGATATTGCAGGTGGGGCGGCTCTGGGCGTCGCGGACCTTGCCATCAAACAGACCGATCACCGCGGTCACGCTCTTGGTGGGCATGAGCAGGCTGGTCGGCGTGACGGTAAGCCCGATGAGCCGCGTGGCGTTGAGCGCAGCCACGATTGAGTGCTGGGCCGTAAGCGGGCAGTCGCCGTAGCCGGGGCTGAAGCGCCAGTTACCGGCGAGTCCGTGTGCGGCGGCCGCAGCCTTGACCTGTTGGTCCATCTGCTCGACGGCGGCTTCTACATAGGCAGAGCATGCGGCGTCGAGCACGGCTCCCTCTAGGGGCTGCTGGGCTCCCGTGGTTCGCAGGCGACGCTCGGCGTCCATGCCGAGGGTGCATGCCATGAGTGCGGCAAAGCGGGCGTCTTTGAGGTGGCGATAGATATCGCGGCCGCGCAGCTCAACGTTGGTGCCGACCAGGCGGATGCAAGGCTCGCCCTGCTCGTCGACGCCCGTGGCATCGACGGCAAACACGCGTCGCACGCCACGGGGCTCAATGTCCAGTTCCAAACGCTCAACGACAAGCTCAATACGCTGCGACAGCTCGGGCTCAATCTGCTGACCGCCGTAGCCCAGGTAGCGCAGCATTTCGGCACGGTCGACTCGGGGGCGATGGGCAGCATCGATACGGTAGAGCGCCGGCGACGCAAGGTCGGCCGGCACTTCACCAAAAGCTGTATCGATGTGCGGTTTTTCCATTACCCCAGGCGCTCCATAATGGTTGCGGCGATCGCAGGACGATTCATAGTGTACAGGTGCAGACCGTCGGCACCGTGCTCCTTGAGGTCGCAAAGCTGACGGGCGGCATAATCTACACCGGCTGCCTGCAGGCTCTCGGGGTCGTTCTCGTACTTGGCGAGGATCTTGATGACGGGGGAGGGCAGCGACGCGCCGCACATAAAGACCATGCGGCTGATCTGCGACTTGCCCATAAACGGCATGATGCCCGCGGTAATGGGCACGGTGATGCCGGCCTTGTCGGCAAGCTCGCGAAAACGGTAGAAGCACTCGTTGTCAAAAAAGAGCTGCGTCACAAAGAAGCTCGCGCCGGCGTCCTGTTTTTGCTTGAGGTATTCGACCGAGAGGTTGAGATCCTCGCAGGCAATGTGGCCCTCGGGGTAGGCTGCGGCGCCCACGCAAAAGCCGGCATCGACGAGCTCCGGGATGAGGTCGCAGGCGTAGGCGTAGTCCGAGGCGGGCTTGTCATCTTCAGTCGCGCCAGCGGGCAGGTCGCCGCGCAGGGCTAGCACGTTTTCCACACCGGCCGAGCGATACTCGTCGATCTTGGCGGCGATGTCGGCGTGGGTGCGGCCAACGCAGGTGAGGTGCGCTACCGAGGGCGTATCGAATTCGCTCGTAATCATATGCGCGATGGGGGCGGTGGTGGCACCGTTGCCCGAGCCGCCGGCCGAGCAGGTGACCGAGACAAAGCTCGGCGAAAGCTTGCACAGATTGCCTGCCACTTCGCGAGCCGTGTCGAGGGTCAGCTCGCCCTTGGGCGGGAACATCTCAAACGAAACGGGCGCGGTGCCCTGGGATGCTGCCTGCTTAAAAACCTCGTCGACGCGCATATCGTGCTCCTCTAGATACGTAATAGTGTGATGTCTTGTAAGGATTCTACTGCACCACTGTGCCACGGTGGAGTTTCACTCGCTATTTGGGGATACCAATCAAAGATGCCTTGCTATCGGCATTTCCTATAACAGAGCGGTCAATGTAGGATGGGGCTATATTGAATGGTATCTGATGCGAAATACCAGTTAATAGAGCCCCATCCTACATTGACCACCCTTAAACCATGGGGAGAGGTCTGCAATTTATGCAGTTGATTGGCTGTTGAGGGTGGCAACGTCGCCTCGATAGGGTAACCTCATTGATTGGTTTCGCGACAGCAACATAACGGTAATGTCGCGGAAACACGGCGAGTCTAAGCTATGACTCGTTCGTTAGTAATCAACACCGCTTCTCACGCGGTGCCGATACGAAGGGAGTTCCGTATGGCCGAACTTACTGACCGCTTCGGGACCATGGTGTTCTCTGAGGAAGTCATGAAGGACTACCTCCCCAAGGACATTTGGAAGCGCCTTGCTGCAACCCTGGAGGGCGGTGAGCCGCTCGACCTGGATGTGGCCAACGCCGTTGCCCATGCCATGAAGGTCTGGGCCATCTCCAAGGGCGCGACGCACTACGCGCACTGGTTCCAGCCGCTTTCGGGCATTACTTCCGAGAAGCACGACAGCTTCCTGGAGCCCAACCACGACGGCACCGCCATTACCAAGTTTACGGGCAAGAACCTCATCCAGGGCGAGCCGGACGCCTCCAGCTTCCCCAACGGCGGCCTGCGTGCCACCTTCGAGGCCCGTGGCTACACCGCTTGGGATCCCACCAGCCCCGCCTTTATCAAGGACGATGTCCTATGCATCCCCACGGCTTTCTGCTCCTACACGGGCGAGGCCCTGGACAAGAAGACCCCGCTGCTGCGCTCCATGACCGCGCTCTCGCGTGAGTCCAAGCGCGTTTTGGCACTGTTTGGCAAGACCCCCAAGAAGGTCGTTCCTTCCGTGGGCGACGAGCAGGAGTACTTCCTGATCAAGAAGGACGCCTACCGCAAGCGCAAGGACCTGGTCATCACCGGCCGCACCCTCTTTGGTGCCGCTCCCTGCAAGGGCCAGGAGCTCGAGGAGCACTACTTTGGCGCTATCCGCCCCACCGTCTCGGCCTATATGAAGGATCTGGACGATGAGCTGTGGGCGCTTGGCATTCCCGCCAAGACCAAGCACAACGAGGTTGCTCCCTGCCAGCATGAGCTCGCCCCCGTCTATGGCGAGGTCAACGAGGCCATCGACCAGAATCTGGTCATGATGGAGAAGATGAAGCTCATCGCCTCCCGCCACGACTTGGTCTGCCTGCTGCACGAGAAGCCCTTTGAGGGCATCAACGGTTCGGGCAAGCACAACAACTGGTCGCTTGGCACCGAGTCCGAGAATCTGCTCGATCCGGGCGACACCCCGCTCGACAACCTGCAGTTCATCGTCTTCCTCACCGCGGTGATCGAGGCCGTCGATAACTATCAGGAGCTCCTGCGTGCCTCCGTTGCCTCGGCCGGCAACGATCATCGTCTGGGCGCCAACGAGGCTCCTCCGGCGATTATGTCCATCTTCCTGGGCGACCAGCTTACCGAGGTCGTCGAGAAGATCATCGATGGCAAGGCTTCCGTCCATGCCACGCGCGGCGTGCTCGACCTGGGCGCCGATACCCTGCCCAAGCTGATGCAGGACAACACCGACCGCAACCGCACCTCCCCGTTTGCCTTCACCGGCAACAAGTTCGAGTTCCGTGCCTGCGGTTCCGAGCAGAACGTCTCCGACTCCAACCTGGTGCTCGATGCCGCCGTGGCCAAGTCGCTCAAGTCCTTCGCCGACGCGCTTGAGGGTACGCCCGAGGATGAGTTCCAGGACGCTGCGCTCGAGTACTGCAAGAAGGTCCTGACCGATCACCAGCGCATCCTGTTCTCCGGTGACGGCTACTCCGATGAGTGGCCCGTTGAGGCCGAGAAGCGCGGCCTTGCCAACAACAAGACCACGGCCGACGCCCTGCCCGCCTTTGTTTCCGATAAGGCCATTGCGCTCTTTGAGGAGACGGGTGTCCTGACCAAGGCCGAGGCCCAGTGCCGCTACGATTGCAAGCTCGAGAAGTACAACAAGCTCATGAACATCGAGGCCACCACGATGGTTCGCGAGGCGCGTCGTACCTATCGCCCGGTCATTACCGCCTATGCCACCAAGGTCGCTAAGGGCCTTGAGACTATTCGTGCCGCCGGTGCCGAGGCCGCCATGCAGTGCGAGCAGAACACGCTCAACAAGCTCTGCAACGGCATCACCGCCATCAACGACTCCATCAAGGCGCTCGACGCCGTGCATCAGAAGGCCGAGGCCCTCGATGGCCAGGAGCAGGCCAATGTGTATGCACACGAGGTCGTTCCCGCTATGGATACGCTGCGCGCCGCCGTGGACGCCATGGAGGAGATCGTTGCCGCCGACTACTGGCCGGTCCCGACCTACGACGACATCCTGTTCTACGTGTAGAACGTAACTGACATATCGTCACGGTATTGAGCCGGGGTCCGCATCGCGCGGGCCCCGGCTTTTTGTTTGAGAAGGACGCTTTGAAGCCCGTTTTGCAACTGATTCACCCACGCAATAAGGGGTCGTGGGCAAAAAACGTCAAATATGAGTACTGTCACAAGTGCTGTAGCATTATTTTTTTGTAAAATATGCTGTGTTACGCAACATATGTCCAAGTACTTAGCTGATAAAAGCCTGCAATTCTTCCGCCGTAGGATTCCTGGCGTCTAAATCGCCTTCTGGTGATATGCAATCGCTGTTACTAAATTGGTAACAGTACTCATATTTGCTATTTTTTGCCCACGGGCCCTTGGATGACAGTGTGATTTAATGCCCTCGGGGTTCGAATCCCCGGCACATGGATAGCAAAAAGCCCGTCACCGCAAGGGCAACGAGCTTCTCAGTTTAAATTGTGCCCCCAGCGGGATGTCCGCGTGCGGCTGGCGCCGCCCGCCTTCGCTGCGTCACTTCGCTCCTTGCGTGCTGCGCTGGAAAACGCTTCGCGTTTCCACAGCTCCGCACCCTGTCGGGTTCGAATCCCGGCACATGGATAGCAAAAAGCCCGTCACCGCGAGGGCAACGGGCTTCTCAGTTTAAATGGTGCCCCCAGCGGGATTCGAACCCGCGATATCCACCTTGAAAGGGTGGCGTCCTTGGCCGCTAGACGATGGGGACAGCGGGAAAAAGTATAGCAGACTTTTTTGCCGGCGCGTATATCGTTGGCAAACTGGAAAACCACCACAAAGGTGCCTGTCCCTTTGTGGTGGTGAGGTGCTAGGGGAGCAGCTTCATGGCGGCGTCGTGGGCGGCGTGTTCGTAGGTGTCGTCGAGGGACTTGAGCGGCAGCAGGGCTGTGGCCTGCGCATCGCCGCGGCGCTCGAGGGCGTGGGTAATGAGCCAGTCGGCGAGTTCGGGATTCTTGGGTAGCGCCGGTCCGTGCAGGTACGTGCCGATGACGCCCTTGTAGATCAGGCCCTCAAAGCCGTCTTCGCCGTTGTTGCCGGTGCCCGTGACGACGGACGTTCCGAGTGGCGTGGCATCTGCGTCGAGCAGAGTGCGGCCGCCGTGGTTCTCGAATCCTACAAAGGGCTCGGGTGCCAGGTCGGTCTTGACGGCGACGTTGCCGATCAGTCGGTCGGAGCCGCGTACAGTTTCGGCGGCAATGACGCCCAAGCCCTCGATGCGATCTTCACCCATGTAGTACGAACGGCCGAGCAGCTGATAGCTGCCGCAGATAGCAAGCAACGAGCCGCCGTCCTCAACATAGGCCGCAACCTTGTCTTTTTGAGCGAGCAGCTCGTGCGCCACGGCCAGCTGGTCGCGATCGGAGCCGCCGCCCATCATGACGATATCGGCGTCGGTGAGATCGAGCGCCTCGCCCATGCGGACCTCGTCCACGCGAACGGGGATGCCGCGCCAGGCGCAGCGGCGCTCGAGGGCGATGACATTGCCGCCGTCGCCGTAGAGGTTGAGGGCATCGGGGTACAGATAGACGATGCGCAGGGGGCGCGAAAGCTCGGTCGGCGCGACGCCGACGGGGACGGCACTGCCATCGGCGCACGTTGCAGCGTGGGCGGCAACCGTAGCCGCATCGGTGCCTTTAAGCTCGTCGAGCTCCTTGACCAGCGGCGGAAAGGCCGTGTAGTTGGCGACGGCATAGAAAGTGTCGCCGGCGGCTTCATCCGCAACGGCACCGATCGCCTGCTCGATATTCGAGATAATCGCGGCATCGATGCCGGCGTACTTGAGGCGCACCTGCATGTCGTGCGCGCGCGTGCCGCCGGCAAAGGCGACAAGCCCCGTTGTATCGGCGATGCGCTCAAAGTCGACGTCGTAGATCCACGAGACATCGTGGCCGTCGGCGTCGTTGTCGTTGAGGAAGAACGCGCAGAGTCTGCCGCCTGCCGTCTTGATGGACTGGATTTGTCGATCGAAGCCCACGGGATTTTTGGCCAGGTTTGCCTCGACGGTTCGGCCGGCGATATTCCAACGGCCCATGCGACCACCTGCTGGCACGTAGGCGTCGAGCGTGGGCTGCAGGCGTGCGGTGTCTACGCCCAGCTCGTGGGCGGCGAAGAAGGCTGCGGCTACGTTGTAGACCATATACAGGCCGTTGTAGCGTGTGGCGATGTGCACGGCAGCCGCGTCGGGCGTAGATCCAAAGACCAGGTCAAAGCCGTAGCCGTCGCAGCCGAGCTCCACGCTCGTCACGCGACGGACAAGCCCGGGGCGGGTCCAGCCGCACGAGGGGCAATGGTATGCGCCAAGCTGTCCGTACTGCACATAGTCGTACTCCAACGGTGCGTTGCACTGTGAGCAAAAACGCGAGTCGCTAATGCGGTCGGACTCGGTGCCCGTGGCACCGTCGATGCCAAAGGCGATGCTTGCATTGGGAACGCGCGCGGCGATCGAGGCGCACAGCGGATCATCGGCGTTATAGATGAGCGTCGTTGCCGGCGAAAGCTCCAGCGCGTGGGCGATGACGTCTTGGGTGTGGTCGATCTCGCCGTAGCGATCCAGCTGGTCGCGGAACAGGTTGAGCAGCACAAAGTAGGTCGGCTTGAGCTTGGGCAGGACGCGCACCGTGTAGAGCTCGTCGCACTCAAAAACGCCCACGCGCTTGCCGCTGCTGGTGTGCTTAAGGCCGCCGCGGGCCTCGAGCAGCGCGCCCACCACGCCCGGCTCCATATTGTTGCCGGCGCGGTTGCATACCACGGTGGCGCCGCTGGCGGCAACGGCATCGGCGATGAGGTTGGAGGTGGTGGTCTTGCCGTTGGTGCCGGTGATCACCACGCTGCGGTCGACAAGGCCCGCGAGGTCGCTTAGCAGCTCGGGGTCAATCTTCATGGCGATGCGGCCGGGGAGTACGCCGCCCTGGCGCTTAAGGACGGAGCGCAGTCCCCAGCGGGCGATATCGCTCGAGGTGCAGGCGAGAGATGAGCGGAAGTTCATGAAGCCGTTCCTAACGTGAATGACATGGTCGTGACGTTTGTGCCGTTAAAAGCCGTAACGGCGCGCAAATTCCTGGGCAAGCTGCGATACGTCTTCGCAAGCGTTGGCCCAGGGGGCAAAGTCGGGAGTATCCGAGATGATGCCGTCGGCCTCCCAACTGCCTGATGCGAAGGTCCCAGGGGTCGTGCGGTTCGGGCCGGCAGGGAAGGTACGGTGTCTGATACATGGGGTTCAGCAAAAAGAACGCGCCGCCCTCGCAGCGGTTGGCAAACTCGCGCAGCGCGCGTGTCGCCGGGCGCATCTTGTTCGTTTTGAACAACAGGATCGTGCGGGCGAGTAGGTACCAGGGGGAGCTCTCGAGGGCATCGGCCCCCATCTGCTCCTCGAGCTGGTGGGCCAGGGCAAAAAAGCCGTCCTCGTCTTCCAGGCGAGCGAGGGCGAGTAGCACGGTGCCTGCAGCTCGGGTGGGATAGCCTTCCGCCTTAAGAACGCGGCGAGAATAGTTGGCGGCAGCACGGTAGCGAGCGCTCGCCATGCACAGCTGCGAGATGGCCTCGAGCGTGTGGAGCCACCCGATAAGCGCCGGCTCGCTTGCGGTGAGATAGGCCGCCGTCACGCCGTCCGTCAAAACCTTGTTGGCCCAGTAGTGCGGGGCCTCCATATCAAACCCGGGCACGCTCTGTTGCAGGTAGTCGGCCGTGCTCGCCTCGAGCTTCATCAGATCGCCCAGGCAGGCATCGACGGGCGTGTCCGCCAGGATGATGGCGAGCAACTGGGCATCGACGGCCAGCGCATCGACACGAACAATCTTGAGCAGCTCGTCGCGCATGTCGTCGAACAGGCGGTTGCGCGTCTGCTCAAACTCCTCGTCGCTGCCCATGTCCTCGATGCGATGGAGTTCGTCGAGCAAGTGGCGGTGGACGCCGGCATAGGACAGCAGCGCTTGGGCATGCTCGGTCTGCGCATACTTATGAGGGTTGACGCTCACGTTGTTATGGACAAGCTCGCGTGCTGCATCGGTGAGTTCGGGGTGCGACGCAACGTAGGCGCGCTCCAGGTAGGCGGGGATGTAGACGCTCGGATCCATTAGAGGTCTCCTCCCTTAAACGGCAAACCCTGCTCGGCCGCCCGCAGGATGCGCTCGTCGATCTGGGAACGCACGATATCGTTGGTGGCGACCCAGGCGGCAAAGCTGGCATTGTCGGGGGCGCCCAGGCCCTCCTGCAGTACCGGCGTCGCCTCGGACAGCGCAAGGACAAGCTCGTCGGTGGAGCCCACGCCCACGTTGACGCGGGCATAGACGCCATCGGGAAACTCGGTTTGGAAGTAGAGTGCTTCGGCCGCGTGCGGGCATGAGCGCACCAGGATGCGCAAGTAGCGCTCGGCACCCTCGTAGTCCAGCTCGCGCCAGGCAGCGCTCATCAGCGCGATGAGCGTCCATGGGTCCAAGTCGCGCTCCGCGTCCTTGGGACGACGGCGTAGCGGCGTGTTGGTGAGATAGGGGACGGAGTGGGCAGAGCGAAAGCGCTTGAGCTCCTCGGCGGGGTATTCGAGCTTCGCCATGGCGAGCATCGCGGTGTGGCGGACGCCGGCCGGATCGTTGGGGGCAAAGTCGAGGCTGCGGTTTGCGGCTTCGAGCGACATGCGATAGCGGCCGCTAATGAGGGCGCGCGACGCAAGGGCGGCAAGCCAGCGCAGGTAGGGGCGGCGCATAAGGTCGCCTGCGGCCTCGCGCTCGTAGGGGTCCTGCGCCGAGGCGATCTTGAGTGCCAGGTCGTGCTCGACTTCATCGCGCTTGGATACCAAGTACTGTACGTACTCCTCGTTGGAGTTGGCGGTGAGGGCGATCAGCATGCGCTGGGCATCCCAGTTGGTGGGGTCGAGCGCGGCTGCCTCGCGAAGCATGTTCTCGGCAGCGGCCTCTTCTTGCTCTGCCTGGGTATCGTCAGGGATAAAGGGAATGCGGTAGTCGACAGCCTCGACCACCTTGGCAATGAGGTGCCCGGCGCGGTCGCGGTCGTGCACGATGAGCGGCGCGGGGTTGCGGGTGAATTGTTCCATCAGACGCTCTACGGCGGCACCGTCGGTGAGCGGGATATTGTCGCGGCGCAAGGCCTCAAGAACGAGGCGATGGCAATCCTCTTGAATGGGATCGAATGCCATGGGGCCTCCTTTGCTGCGGTTAGGGTTCAAATGTCTCTATATAAGGTTCTAGTTTACCCGCATGTGGCACACCGGGGGTGCCGCACTTGGACATGCACCTTTGCACCACGAAGACGGATGTCGCACAAATGTCGGCACCTTGGACGACTGAGTGGTATCACGGTGCCGCAAACGGTCGATTTTTGGCGGCGAACGGGGCGCATTTTGGAGGGCCACAGTCCTGCCCGGGATATGTGGTCAACCTTGATAAAACGTTTGCCCAGCTTGGGAGTATGAATGCCCCACAAGGGTCTTCAGGGATAGAAAAAACGTTTCATCATTGTCGGCTTTAGGTGAATAACTGACCAACCAGAACGGTAGAATAGTGTTTGTCTGAGCGTTGAGACGTTTAGACATCGCGCATTGTCATCGCCGGCAACGCGCAAAACGGTCCTAACGGAGCCAATTGGGTGCTCCGTTATATACGCAAGTCTAAGAGGGGCTTGTTTAGGAGGCACAGTATGGGACGTTTTACCAATCCTCGCGATCTGTACTTTGGTGAGGGCGCTCGCCACGAGGTGAAGAACCTCAAGGGCAAGAAGGCCATCATCGTTTCTGGCGGCAGCTCTATGCGCCGCGGCGGGTTCCTGCAGGACGTTGAGGCCGACCTCAAAGAGGCCGGCATGGAGGTCAAGCTGTTCGAGGGCGTCGAGTCCGATCCGTCCATCGAGACGGTCATGAAGGGCGCCGAGGCCATGCGCGAGTTCGAGCCCGACTGGATTATCGCCATCGGCGGCGGCTCGCCCATCGATGCCGCTAAGGCCATGTGGGTCTTCTACGAGTATCCCGAGGAGTCCTTCGATAACATCATCCAGCCGTTCAGCTTCCCCGAGCTGCGTCAGAAGGCTCACTTCTGCGCCATCTCCTCTACCTCCGGTACCGCTACCGAGGTCACCGCGTTCTCCGTCATTACCGACTACGCCAAGGGCATCAAGTACCCGCTGGCCGACTTCAACATCACCCCTGATGTCGCCATCGTTGACCCCGAGCTCACCTACACCATGCCCGCCAAGCTGTGCGCTCACACCGGCATGGATGCTCTGACCCACTGCATGGAGGCCTACGTTTCCACCTGCGCCTCTATGTTCACCGACGCCAACGCTCTGCACGGCATCCGCGAGATCGTCGAGTGGCTGCCCAAGTCCTATGCTGGCGACCATGAGGCCCGTCAGCACATGCACGAGGCTCAGTGCATCGCCGGTATCGCCTTCTCTTCGGGTCTGCTCGGCATCGTTCACTCCATGGCTCACAAGACCGGCGCTGCCTTCGAGAACGGCCACATCATCCATGGTGCCGCTAACGCCATGTACCTGGGCAAGGTCATCCAGTGGAACTCCAAGGACCCGCGTGCTGCCGAGCGTTACGCTTACGTGGCCAAGGAGATCCTGCACCTTCCCGGCGAGACCAACGAGGAGCTCATCGCTGCGCTCGTCCAGAAGATCCGCGACCTCAACGACCAGCTCAACATTCCGCAGTCCATCAAGGATTACGCGAATGGTGGCGTGAAGGTCGACGCCGAGAACCCGCAGATGGTTTCCGAGGAGGAGTTCCTCGCCAAGCTGCCCGAGATCGCCGCGAACGCCGAGACCGACGCCTGCACGCCCGAGAACCCGCGTGAGACCAAGGCTGCCGACTTCGAGAAGATCCTCAAGGCCTGCTACTACGACACCGACATCGATTTCTAATCGACTCTTGTTGTCGTAACGAGGGGCTCCGCACGTATTCGTACGGAGCCCCTTTCTTTTTACTTATTAGAGAATGGGATAGTTATGGCTGCAATTTTCAATAGCCCCAGCAAGTACATCCAGGGCCCGGACGAGCTGGCCAAGCTCGGCTCCTATGTCGAGCCGCTCGGCGCTAAGGCCCTCGTCATCGTGACGCCTTCGGGCAAGAAGCGCGTCGGTGCCAAGATCGAGGGCGGCTTTGCCGAGGCTAAGGCCGAGCTGCTGTTTGAGGACTTTAACGGCGAGTGCTCCAAGGGCGAGGTCGATCGCCTGGTCGCGCTCGCTCGCGACAACGGTTGCGACATCATCGTCGGCGTCGGTGGCGGCAAGATCCTCGACACCGCGAAGGCCGTCGCCTATTACCTGGAGTCCCCGGTTATCATTTGCCCCACCATTGCTTCGACCGATGCACCGTGCTCGGCACTTTCGGTGCTCTACACCGATGACGGCCAGTTCGACAAGTACCTCTTCCTTAAGGCAAACCCCAACATTGTCCTGATGGATACGACGGTTATCGCGGCGAGCCCGGTGCGCCTGACGGTTTCCGGTATGGGCGATGCGCTCGCAACCTACTTTGAGGCCCAGGCGACGCATGATGCCGACGGCGGCACTTGCGCCGGCGGCAAGGGCGGCATGGCCGGCCTGGCGCTCGCCAAGCTCTGCTACGAGACGCTTATGGCCGATGGCGTCAAGGCCAAGGTCGCGCTGGAGAAGGGTGCGCTCACGCCTGCCGTTGAGCACATCATTGAGGCCAATACGCTGCTTTCGGGCATTGGCTTTGAGAGCTCGGGCCTTGCTGCTGCTCATGCCATCCACAATGGCCTGACGATGCTGCCCGAGTGCCACGGCATGTATCACGGCGAGAAGGTCGCCTTCGGCACCATCGTCCAGCTGGTACTCGAGGATGCTCCGACTGAGAAACTCGAGGAAGTCTTGGGCTTCTGCATTGAGCTGGGCCTGCCGGTCACGATGAAGGAACTTGGCGTTGCCGAGCTTACGCGCGAGCAGGCCATGATTGTTGCCGAGGCCGCCTGCGCACCCGATGACACCATGTGCAACATGCCGTTTGAGGTGACGCCCGAGATGGTCGCAAACGCCATCCTGGGTGCCGACGCGCTGGGCCACTACTATCTCATGGATGAGTAAATCAAGCTAAGGAAGGGGCAAAGCCAGCAGATGACTTTGCCACTTTTTACTATGGTGCAAAGTGGCCTGTCTCCAATGCACAAGTTGGTGCAGGGGGCAAGTTACTTTGCACCAATCGTTGTTTGATGAAGGGCGGATTCTCGTATGGCGCTTCCCATGGTTTATGGCGGTCCCGGCCGGTATGTTCAGGGGCCGGGCGAACTTTCGCGTCAGGGCAGGTATTTGTCATGGTTGGGCTGCGCTGCTTATGTCTTGTTTGACCAGGGCACCGAGGATCGGCTGTGCAAGCAGATTGTCGATGGATTTCTGGACGAAGATCTAAGTGAGCCGTTCTTTAAGATTTATGACGGTCCGTGTACGGAAGACGCCGTTGTCGAAATGGCTAAGGAAGCCCAGGCCGAGTATTGCGACATGGTGGTGGGTATTGGCGGCGGCAAGATACTCGATATTGCCAAGGCCGTTGCGTTTTATGCCGAGCTGCCGTTGTGCGTATGCCCCACGGCGGCTTCGATGGATGGTCCGTGCAGCGCGATTTCGGTGCTGTATCACGAGGATGGGTCGTTCGACCACTACCTGATGCTCGAGAAGAATCCAGACCTGGTCGTGGTCGATACCAACGTGGTCGCGGCAGCCCCACTGCGTATGACGGTCGCTGGCATGGGCGACGCACTGGCAACGTACTTCGAGGCGCGTTCGTGCGCCGCGGCGCACGGTACCAACGAGCACGGTGGCGCGCCGGGGCACTTGGCTCTGGTCGCGGCTCGCGCCTGCTACGACACGCTCATGGAGTGCGGCGTCGCTGCCAAGCGCGACCTCAAAAAGGGCCGTACATCGCCGGCAGTTGAGCGCCTGATCGAGTGCAATATTCTGCTCTCGGGCGTCGGCTTTGAGAGCGGTGGCTTGGCGTTGGCGCATGCCATCGCCAACGGTCTGACGATTCTGCCCGAGTGCAAGGCCATGCATGGCGAGACCGTGGCATTTGGCCTGGTGGTGCAGCTGCGCCTGGAGCGTGCGCCCGAGCTTGATCAGGTGCTCGAGTTTTGCCAGCGCGTCGGTCTGCCGACGACGCTCGAGGAGCTGGGCCTTGGCGAGATTTCCGATGCCGACCTGCAGGGTGTTGCAAATGCGGTCTTTAGAAACGAGCGTAATATGGCCAACGAGCAGGCCAAGGTGACCAAACAAAAGCTCGTGCAGCTCATATGCGAGGCATAGTTTGGCGCTTGATTGACCTTGTGCAATCGAGGCGGCGATAGGCATAGGCTATTGCCGCAAAGATGCGCCGCGTGTAATTTGCCCGAGGCGTGGGCCGATAGCGTATCATTATCACTTGCTTGTTTGCACTGCTCAGGGAGGGGCCGCGCATGGCGCAGGAACACGATCTGTTTGATGACATTATCGAGATCAGCAAGGGTTTCGACTTTCTTAAAAACCCGCTTGGCGGTGTGACCGATGCACTCGATCCGTCGGCGCCGCAGTGGAATCCTGCCGACTACAAGGAGCGTCCGCGCGGCAACACCATTCCGTGCTTGACCTGCAAAAACGAGAAGAGCGGTTGCACCGCGTGTATGGACGTGTGCCCGGTCAACGCTATCGAGATCGAGGAAGACGCCATCGAGATCCTCGACTCCTGTCGCAAGTGCGGCCTGTGCGCCGCCGCTTGTCCGACCGAGGCGATCATCTCGCCGCGCCTGGCGCCCAAAAATCTGTATGACGATATCGTCTCTGCTGCTACGAGCCACGAGACCGCCTACGTCACCTGCACGCGCGCCCTTAAGCGCATGCCGCGCGAAAACGAGGTCGTCGTCGCCTGTGTGGGCGATATTACGGCCGAGACCTGGTTCTCGGTGCTGGCCGACTATCCCAACGTGAGCGTGTACCTGCCGTTGGGCGTGTGCGATAAATGCCGCAACACCGGTGGCGAGGATATTCTGGGCGAGGCCATCGCCACTGCCGAGGAGTGGGCCGGTACGGGCATGGGCCTGGAGGTCGACCCCAAGAGCCTCAAGTGCCATAAGCTTCGCGAGTACGAGCGCAAAGAGTACATGGAAAAGATCGCCCGTACAACGGGCCTGACGGTGACCAAGCTCAATCCGGCGACGGCGGCGCTGGCCTCGGTGACGCAGAAGTTGAAGGCCCACCGTCACCAGATTACGCAGCTGGAGCGCACGCTCAACACCATGTGCGGCACCACGACGAGCAAGCGTCGCCGTACGCTTACGCACGGGCGCCAGCTGGTACTCTCGACGCTGCAAAACCATCCCGAGCTTGCCCAGAACATGCAGGTGAGCACGCCGGAGTGCGATTTTGACAAGTGCACGTCGTGTGGCGAGTGTGTCAACGTGTGCCCCACGTTTGCCTGCGATTTGGTGGGAAGCGGTCGCTTTGCACTGGAGTCCACGTATTGCCTAGGTTGCGGGGCCTGCGTCAAGGTGTGTCCCGAGCATGCGCTTAAGTTGGTTGAGCATGATGCATCCAACCTGGTCGTCGTCGATCCCGAGGCCGAGGAAAAGGCCGCTCAGAAGGCCAAGGCCCACGAGGAGGCCGAGAAGGTCAAGGCCGAGGCAAAGGCCAAGCTCGACAAGATGCTCGACCAGGTGGAGAAGCTCGCGGACTAGCTAAAAGAGCGTAAATGATGGCCGGTGGGACAGGTACTGCCCCGCCGGCCAAAAAAGTTGCGGTGGAATAGTTCCTGTTTTGCCCTTAAGCTGGCCATTCTAGGAACTATTCCACCGCAACTAATAAATGGTTAGTTCATGCTGCTTTGGTGGCCGGTTCGACCGGTACCGTTGCGCGTCACGGTTTCATGGAGCAAAAAGAACCCGGGAACCTGTTTGGTCTCGGTGTATTCCATAAGGATACCGTCGGCGTTGTAGGTCTGTCCGCGTATAACGGCGAGTGCGTTAAAGTCGTCGAGATCGAGCACGCGCGTATCCTCGGGCGTGGGATGCTCGATCGTTACATCGCGTTTGCCCGTGGCAATCTTAATGCCAAGGTCTTCTTCGAGGTAACGATAGATCGAGTCGTTGACAATCTCGGGTGTCAGCCCCGGTACCTGTGAGCTTAGGTAATAGGAGTCGTCGGAGCACACGGCTTGTCCGTCTGCATAACGGATGCGTTTGGCGCGTGTGAGCTCACAGCCTTCGGGAAACCCGGTAATCTTGGAGAGCGCCTTGCTGCAGATGAGGAGCTCAAAGACGGTGGTGACAGTCTTGAGCTCAAAGCCTCGGTTGACCGCGATTTCCTTAAAGGTCTCGAGTCCGCCGCCACCACGACTCTTCTCGTCACTGATGTTGCGAATGACGCGCATGCCTTTGCCTTGCTGGGGGAGCACGTAACCATCTGCCGCAAGCATCGAGATGGCGCGACGGACCGTCATGCGCGAACAGTCAAACAGCTGCGTGAGCTCAGTCTCCGAAGGCAGATAGCTCTGATAGGCGTATGTGCCGTCGTCAATCGACTGCTTCACGTTGTCATAAATAGTTTGGAAGATGGCTCGCGCCATGACGGTCTCCTAGAGCTGGGTGCGTGAACGACGGATGAGGGCCGTCCGCGCAGGTGTCAATCGATTTACTTGCTGGGGTCGATTATATATTTACCCATGGCACGCAGAGCTGGGTCTGACAGGATGGCGCCGAGTTCGTCGAGGGAAGCCACCTTGGCGACCATCGAGGATACGTCGAGCCTGCCAGAGTCGATGAGCTCGAGCGCGCGACGCTGCGTATAAGGGTTGATGTAGGACGAGGTGAGCACAAGCTCCTTCTGGAAGACCTCGAAGGGCTTGACGGTGATTGTCTCATCGGGCTTGGTGAGGCCGAACATCATGACCGTAGCCTTGTGACCGGCGATCTGGATGGCCTGCTCGATGGTGACGGGCTTGCCAACACACTCGATAACGACATCGACGTTGCCGACGCCCTCCTGCTCCAGGCGGGCCGGGACGTCCTCGTGGATGGAATCAATTGCCAGATCGGCGCCGAGTTTGAGCGCAACCTCGCGCTTGCCCTCGACGGGCTCGAGCAAGACGACCTTGGTGGCGCCGGCGTTTTTGGCAAGCTGCATCATGAGCAGACCGATCATGCCACCGCCGATAACGACAACTGTGCTGCCGGGCTTGATGTTGCACATATCGATGCCGTGCAGGCAGCAGGCGACGGGCTCGGTCATAGCACCCTGCTCAAAGCTGGTGTGATCGCCCAACTTGTAGACTTGCTGCATATCGACGGAGCAGTACTCGGCAAAGCCGCCGTTAACGGTGGTCCCGTAACCGGTCATATGCTCGCAGTAGTGGTTGATTCCGTCGCGGCAGGGTTCGCAGCAGCCGCAGGGATGGTTTGGGTCGATGCACACGCGATCGCCCGGTTTAAAGCCAGCGACATCGCTGCCCACGGCCTCGACAACGCCCGCAAACTCATGACCAAGGATCGTGGGCGGGGTAACGTCCGCTGCGCCCTTGTCGCCTTCATAGATATGAACGTCGGTACCGCAGACGCCGCAAGCTTTGACGTTGATCAGAACGTCGCGCCTGCCCACGGCCGGCTTTGCCGATTCCTCGACTCTGAGGTCGTGCTTTCCATAGAAGACCGCGCTTTTCATGGTGACTCCTTAACGTGGCGGTGAATGTTGTAATGAAGTATAGGCGTGTATGCAGATATAGACAAGCATATCTAGACAAGTAGAAAAGAATTATGAATTGTGGCCATCAGCTATATCAGCTTTAGCAGGCGAAATACTGGACATATACCGTTTACGGCTAATAATCAACCGTTTACCGACCGTAGTATTAATGCTAACTTGTCTAGATAAGTGATATGATAAAAAAGAGTTGCAAGAAGTCAGGGACACGGGCCCACCCGTCCTATTGCACGAGGTACACGCAAACGGCGCGTCTGCGGTCTCGAGTGAAGCCAAAACCGCAGCGCTCCGAATGAAGAGAGGGGGATTCCCCGTCATGATGCAAAAGATACAACGTTTCGGCGGTGCAATGTACACGCCTGCAATTCTTTTCGCATTTTCCGGAATCGTCGTCGGCCTGGGTACGTTGTTTACCACCGAGGCGATCTTTGGCGAGATGGCCACTGCGGGCCATCTTTGGTTTGATTGCTGGAATGTGCTGCTCCAGGGTGGTTGGACGCTCTTTAACCAGATGCCGTTGCTGTTTTGCGTAGCGTTGCCAATCTCGCTCGCGAACAAGCAGAACGCTCGCTGCTGCATGGAGGCTTTGGCCATCTACCTTACCTTCAACTACTTTGTAAGCACAATCTTGGGGCAGTGGGGCCCTGTCTTTGGGGTCGACTACTCTGTCGAGGCGGGCAGCGGTACTGGTCTTGCCACTATCGCAAGCATCAAAACGCTTGATATGGGCATCATGGGCGCGCTTATCATTTCAGGTATCGCCACGATGCTTCACAACAAGTACTTCGACACCGAACTTCCTGAGTGGTTGGGCGTGTTCTCGGGCTCCGTGTTCATCTATATGATCGGTTTCTTCGTTATGGTTCCGGTCGCTCTTATCGCCTGCCTGGTGTGGCCGCATGTCCAGGCTGCTATCTCCGCCTTCCAGGGATTCATCCTTTCCGCCGGTACGTTCGGCGTGGGCGTCTTTGCTTTCTTCGAGCGCGTGCTGATCCCTACAGGCCTGCACCACTTTATCTATACGCCGTTCTATTACGACAACGCGGCGGTCAACGGTGGCATCTTTGCTGCTTGGGCCAACATCCTGCCCCAACTGGCTGCCGATCCGAGCATTGCTCTTAAGGATGCCGCACCCTGGGCTGCCTATACCTGCCCTGGTTGGACTAAGGTCTTCGGCTCGCTCGGCGTCGCCATTGCGTTTTATATGACCGCCAAACCCGAGCGCAAGCAGCGCGTCAAGGCTCTGCTAATCCCGGTCACCCTTACCGCTATGCTTTGCGGTATTACCGAGCCGCTTGACTTCACCTTCCTGTTCATTGCGCCCGGCCTGTTCGTCGTCCACTGCGTGCTCGGAGCGCTTGGCTGCATGGCTCAAAACCTCCTTGGCGTCGTGGGCATCTTCGACGGCGGAATCATCTCGATGCTCTCGTGGGACTGGCTGCCCCTTTGGGCCGCACACGGTCTGCAGTACGCCATCTCCATCCTTGTCGGTCTGTGCTTTACCGCTCTTTGGGTCGTGGTCTTCCGTTTCTTGATCATCAAGTTCGACTTTAAGACCCCCGGTCGCGAGGATGACGATGTTGAGGTCGAGCTCAAGTCCAAGGCCGACTACAAGCAAAAGCAGAGCGGTGCTGCTGCTAGCAAATCGGTCGCCCAGAGTAAGGATGACGAGCGCTTGGTGCTTGCCGAGAACATCCTCGATCTACTCGGTGGCACGGACAACGTCATCGATGTAACTAACTGCGCCACCCGTCTGCGCGTTAACGTCAAGGACAAGGGCGCCGTTGCACCCGAGGCTTCCTTCAAGGCAATCGGTACGCATGGCTTGGTGGTCCAAGGCCAGTCAATCCAGGTCATCATCGGCCTTACCGTCCCGCAGGTTCGCGAGTAGTTCGAGAGTCTTCTGTAAACCATCGTCCATCGAAACAATCGGCCTTGCAGAGCCGGTATGCACCGCAAGGCCGATTCTAGAGATAAAAACTCCACTTCTAGGTAACAATTCCAAACCGTGCAGGCCGCGTACGGGGATGGATTGAGCAAGCGGCCAGAATGAGGAGGACATCATGTCCAAGAAGAACTATGCCGTGACCATTGCCGGCGGTGGCTCCACCTTTACCCCGGGCATTGCCCTGATGCTGCTCGAGGAGCGCGACCGCTTCCCGGTCAACAAGGTGACCTTCTATGACAACAACGCCGAGCGCCAGGAGATCGTTGCCAAGGCGTGCGAGATCTACTTCCACGAGAACGCTCCCGAGGTTGAGTTCAACTACACCACCGACCCCGAAACCGCTTTTACCGGTACTGACTTCGTCCTTGCTCACATCCGCGTGGGTCTCTACGCTATGCGCGAGCTCGACGAGAAGATCCCCCTCAAGTACGGCTGCGTTGGCCAGGAGACCTGCGGTGCCGGCGGTATCGCCTACGGCATGCGCTCCATCGGCGGTGTCATCGAGATCCTCGACTACATGGAGAAGTACAGCCCCAACGCCTGGATGCTCAATTACTCCAACCCCGCGGCCATCGTCGCCGAGGCCTGCCGCGTGCTGCGCCCCAACAGCCGCATCATCAACATCTGCGACATGCCGATCGACCTCATGGATAAGATGAGCCGTATGTGCGGCATCAAGGATCGTCGCGAGCTGCAGTACAGCTACTACGGCCTCAACCACTTTGGTTGGTGGAGCAAAATCTACGACAAGGAGGGCAACGACCTCATGCCGCAGATTAAGGAGCACATGGCTAAGAACGGCTACCTGGACGGCATCGAGCACGAGGCCGGTAAGGAGCAGCATGTCGAGGAGAGCTGGATTCACACCTTCGGCAAGGCCAAGGATGTCTATGCTGTCGATCCCGAGACGATTCCCAACACCTACCTCAAGTACTACCTGTACCCGGACTATGTTGTCGAGACGTCTGACCCCAACTACACTCGCGCCAATGAGGTTATGGACGGCCGCGAGAAGAAGGTCTTTGGCGCTTGCCGCGACATCATCGCCAAGGGTACTGCCAAGGACGGCGGCTTTGAGCCCGACGTACACGCCAACTACATCGTCGACCTTGCCTGCGCGCTGGCCGAGAACACGCTCGAGCGCTTCCTGCTGATTGTCCCCAACGATGGCGCTGTGCCCAACTTCGACCCGACGGCCATGGTCGAGGTGCCTTGCATCGTTGGCTCCAACGGCTTTGAGAAGATCTGCCAGGGCCCGATCCCGCAGTTCCAGAAGGGCCTGATGGAGCAGCAGGTTTCCGTCGAGAAGCTCGTTGTCCAGGCTTGGGTCGAGGGCAGCTACCAGAAGCTCTGGCAGGCACTCACGCTCTCCAAGACCATTCCTTCGGCGAGCGTTGCCAAGCAGATCCTGGACGAGCTCATCGAGGCCAACAAGGATTTCTGGCCCGAGCTTAAGTAAGGACTACTGTCTAGAACCCTCACGCATCTCTGCTTCATTTGCGCCGCCGCGGTGTCCGGATTCGCCCGGATGCTGCGGCGGCGCTATACTTATACAGTTTGAAGTACCTGTATCAAAAGGAGCTGTCGTGTCCCTTTCCATCGGTATCGTGGGCCTGCCCAACGTGGGCAAGTCGACGCTGTTCACCGCGCTTACCAAAAAGACCGGCCTTGCCGCCAACTACCCGTTTGCCACGATCGACCCCAACGTGGGTATCGTCGACGTGCCCGATAGCCGCCTGCAAAAGCTTGCCGACATCGTCAACCCGGGCCGCATTGTGCCGGCTACGGTCGAGTTTGTCGACATCGCTGGCCTGGTGAAGGGTGCCAACGAGGGCGAGGGTCTGGGCAACCAGTTCTTGGCAAACATCCGCGAGACCGACGCTATCTGCGAGGTCGTGCGCTACTTTAAGGACCCCAACGTCATGCGTGAGGTGGGCCGCACGGGCGAGTTCGTCGATCCCGCCGGCGATGCCGACACCATCATGACCGAGCTCATCCTGGCCGACATGGGCACGCTCGAGAAGCAGCTGCCCAAGCTCGAGAAGGAGGCCAAGCGCGACAAGGAGCTCATGCCCAAGTTTGAGGTCGCCAAGCGCCTGCTTGACTGGCTCAACGAGGGCAAGCGCGCCGCATCCATGGAGATGACCGACGAGGAGCGTGCCGCTGCCAAGGGCCTGTTCCTGCTCACCATGAAGCCCATCCTGTATGTGGCCAACGTGGACGAGGATATGCTCAACGACGACCTGGCGCCCATCGATGGCGTCAAGCCGCTGCCTATCTGCGCCAAGATCGAGGCCGAGCTTTCCGAGCTCGATCCCGAGGACGCTGCCGACTACCTGGAGAGCCTGGGCCTGGAGCAGCCCGGTCTGGACGTGCTCGCGCAGGCGGCCTATAAGCTGCTCGGTCTGCAGTCGTTCTTTACGGCCGGCGAGATGGAGGTCAAGGCCTGGACGGTTCGTCAGGGCGCGACCGCCCCGCAGGCCGCCGGCGTCATCCACACCGATTTTGAGCGCGGCTTTATTAAGGCCGAGGTCATTGGCTATGACGACTACATCGAGCTCGGTGGCGAGCAGGGCGCCAAGGCTGCCGGCAAGCTGCGTATTGAGGGCAAGGACTATGTCATGGCCGATGGCGACGTCGTGCACTTCCGCTTTAACGTGTAAGGACGACGCATATGTTTAAATATGGTAAAAAAGCTGGCTACATGGGTATTGCACTGCTCGTACTTGCGGTGATTCCGCTGGTGGTCGCAGCGTGTGTTATCCCCAACATTGGTCCCGAGGTGGCAACGAAGTTTAACGCCGCCGGCGAGGTGACGCGCTGGGGCAAGAGCTACGAGTTGCTGGCGCTGCCGGTGCTCAACCTGCTGCTGAGCGTAGCGACTTACTTTACGGCGGGACGCCAGGCTAAAAACAATGATGACTCCGCCGCCATGGCGCGCATCGTGTGCGAACGCTACCTGCGCAACGGTTGCATCACGGGTGTGTTCCTCAACGTGATCAACGTTTACTTTATGTACTCGGCGATTACCGGAACGGGCTTTGGCTTTGGTTTCTAGCTTGTCCTTTTAGGCAACGAGCCTGCACGCATATTCAATGGCTGCTGCGAGGCCGCCGCTCGATCGTGGTTTAAAGACCATATCGGCGGCGGCCTCGTTTTCGTATCCGGCGCCGCGAAGGGCAAGTGCGATACCGGCTTCCAGGAGAAGGGGCAGACCGTGTTGGCTGGTTGCGATTACGGCAGCCTGATTGAGCGAGCAGCTGTGCGCTTGGCATTGGATGGCAAGTTCACCTTGCGCCGGGCAAGGGACCAGAACGGCGGCGACGCGACTTGATAGCAATGCAAATGCTGTGCGCTCATCGGGCGAAAGGCATTCTGCTTCAACGACGACGAGCTTGGGCGGCGCGCTGTTTGTGCGAAGCGTGGCTCGGTACATGCGGACCGAAGAACCCAACATAGAAAACTCCTGTGTATTCGGCAAAACGTAAACTATAGTTTACGTTTATGTTCGGCTCCATTTCAAACTCGGCTGCATGGACGAACGTGCGAAACAGATTCTTGGCAGGCGGGTCGAAGAGACACGCAGGGACCTTGGTATCTCCAAGGTTGATTTTTGTGTGGCGACAGGAATCAGCCGACCCTACCTCGACCGAATCGAAGATGGGACGGCAAATTTCACGCTCAAGGTTCTATTTAAGATCGCACCCGCACTCGGTATGACGGTGTCAGAGCTTCTTGAGGGTATCGAGTAGCCTTTTTTGCTAGATTTGCCGCTTGTTGAACGGGTCCCCCCGACGGCGGCGTGCAAAAACGCGAGTATTCAGCATCCCTCAATAATTTGACGGCAGCCGGGGCCACAAATACGACGCGTAATGTTTTGGACTATCCACAAAATTCAATAATATGAGGAATAACAAGCGCGCGGAACGAGTCTTTCGAGTCGAAAGGCAATTTACAGCCAGCGGTTTTAACGTTCCCGGAAGGGGCGGATGCTGAAAACTCCGCTTTTTGCACGTTCCGAGGGGTACCACGTGCCCTACAAGGCCCAAAGAGGCGGATTTTGTTTTAGCTACGCCATCGGGATACGGTCGTGGTTGACTTGGCTGTAGAACAGGCGTTGAATCTCTGCCGCATCACGTGACTGGCCGAGTGCCCACATGGTTTTGGCCACGAGCGTCTCGGTTGTCATATCGTCGCCGCGTAGAATGCCCGGATGGTCGGCGTAGGCACGGCCGACCTCATAAACACCCAAATCGAGGCCCTCCTCGGGGACCTGTGTGGTCATAACGACGGTGCGACCCGAATTGACCCAGCGGAAAATTGCCTCTTGGAATGACTCGCCGGACTCGCCAAACTCGGGGATACCGCCAATGCCAAAGGTCTCCAGAATCACGGCGTCGTAGCTATCGGCAAGGGCGTCAAGGATACCCGGGTTTACGCCGGGCGTCAGCTTAAGGACAAACACGCGCGGGTCGATGCTATCGTAGAAACGCACCGGGTTTTCGCCCTGATGCGTGCCGTGAAGCCCGTTGCGCACGATGCGGTCGTTGCGGATGTAGGCAATGGGCGGATAGTTGACGCTAATGAACGCGTTAAAGCTCATGGTGCGCTGCTTGCGGGCGCGCGTACCGGCAATGGCGACGCCGCCAAACACGATAGAGACGTCGTGCGAATGCTCATCGAGCGCATAGAGCAGGCTCTGGTACAGATTGAGTTTGGCGTCAGTAAAAGGGTTGCCCATGGGCTTTTGCGAGCCGGTGAGTACGATGGGCTTGGGACTGTCCTGAATCAGATAGGAAAGCGCTGCCGCGGTGTAGCTCATGGTGTCGGTGCCGTGCAGAATCACGAAGCCGTCGTGGTCGGCATAACCCTCGACGATGACGTCGCGGATACGCATCCAGTCACTCGGGCGCATGTTGGTGCTGTCGATGTTCATGGGCTGCACGACGTCGAGCTCGCAGAGGCCCGAGATCTCGGGGACGCTCTGGGCGAGCTCCTCACCGGTCAGGGCGGGGGAGAGGCCGTTGCCGTCCTCGGTCGATGCGATGGTGCCGCCCGTGGCGATGAGAAGGATGCGCTTCATGCTGGTATTCCTATCGTATTTGCCGCCACAGAGGCGGGGTCGTTCGGCAGTATTGTGGCACAGGGCGTCCAATGTTCAAACGTATTACATCATCTGTAACGTTTGGTAATACTTCAATTGTCGTCAAATAGGGGCCCAGGTCGTGCGTTTGCCGTGCGCTGATGGCTGCGAGAGGCGAGAAACCCCATATAACGTGTACACTATGGAGGTTATTTTCGTTCATTCACGCGGGTGGGCACCGGCTCCCCGCCAACAAGAGGGGGAACCATGGATCAAAAGGCTTCCGCAAAGGTCCTCGTACTCGACTTTGGTGCGCAGTACGGTCAGCTCATTGCCCGTCGCGTCCGCGACCTCAACGTGTATTCCGAGATCGTCCCCTGCGACATCTCGGCCGACGAGATTCGCGAGATGAACGCCTCTGCGCTCATCCTTTCCGGCGGCCCGGCTTCTGTGTATGCCGAGGACGCTCCGTCCATCGACCCCGCCATCTTTGACCTGGGCCTTCCCGTCCTGGGCTTCTGCTACGGTCATCAGATCACGGCCGTGACGCTCGGTGGCAAGGTCGGCCACTCCGAGGTGGGCGAGTATGGCCGCGCCACCATCACGCGCACGGCCGGCGCCAAGCTTTTTAACTCCACGCCCATGGAGCAGACCGTTTGGATGAGCCACCGCGACGCCGTGTCCGAGGTGCCCGAGGGCTTTACCGTTACCGCCAGCACCGACGTGTGCCCGGTTGCTGCCATGGAGTGCGTCGAGCGCAAGATCTTCACCACGCAGTTCCACCCCGAGGTCAAGCACTCCGAGTACGGTCAGCAGCTGCTGAGCAACTTCCTGTTTGAGATCTGCGGCCTGGAGCCCAACTGGAGCATGGACAACCTGGTCGAGACCATGACGGCTGAGTTCCGCGAGAAGGTCGGCAACGACCGCGTGATTCTGGCCCTGTCCGGCGGCGTCGACTCCTCCGTCGTGGCTGCGCTGGGCGCCCGCGCCGTGGGCAAGCAGATGACCTGCGTGTTCATCAACCACGGCCTGCTGCGCAAGGGCGAGCCCGAGCAGGTGGAGGAGGTCTTCACCAAGCAATTTGACGTCGACTTTATCCACGTTCATGCCGAGGACCGCTACGCCGAGCTTCTGGCCGGCGTGACCGAGCCCGAGGAGAAGCGCCGTATCATCGGTACGCAGTTCTGGAAAGAGTTCTTCGCCGTGGCGCAGCAGCTCGAGACCGACGGCAAGCCGGTCAAGTACCTGGCTCAGGGCACTATCTACCCCGACATCATCGAGTCCGGCGCTCGCAAGACGGGCGGCAAGACGGCCACTATCAAGAGCCATCACAACCTGATCCCGTTCCCCGAGGGCGTGCACTTCGACCTCATTGAGCCGCTCGACCACTTCTTTAAGGACGAGGTCCGCGCGCTTGGTCTGGCGCTGGGCCTGCCGGGTCACATCGTGTTCCGTCAGCCCTTCCCGGGCCCGGGCCTGGCCATCCGCATCATCGGCGCGGTCGACAAGGAGAAGCTCGAGATCCTCAAGAACGCCGATGCCATCGTGCGCGAGGAGCTCGACGCCTACAACCAGCGTCTGTTTGAGCAGACCGGCGAGCGCAACTCCGAGCACAGCTGCTGGCAGTATTTCGCGGTCCTGCCTGACATCAAGTCCGTTGGCGTTATGGGCGACGAGCGCACCTACCAGCGCCCGATCATCTTGCGTGCCGTCGAGTCCAGCGATGCCATGACCGCCGACTGGGCCAAGCTGCCCTATGACGTACTAGCCCGCATCTCTGGCCGCATCGTTGCCGAGGTTCCTGGCGCCAACCGCGTGTGCTACGACATCACGTCCAAGCCGCCCGCGACGATCGAGTGGGAGTAAGCCGATAGGGTTCTGACCTGCACTTTTGAGTGCCGCACTGTGCCGCTGAGTTTCGTTTCGTACGAGAGTCACGGCAAAGCCGCCAGCGACATTGGTGAGTAAATTCGATAATCTGGCCTCCGTTCCCGCGTTGGGACGGAGGCTTTTTCTTTGTCGTTTTACTCCCTTTCACCTGCGATTTCGCGATTTACTCCCCGTGTTTCAAGATGGAAGCGTTTGGTTGCGAGGTACACCGGTGTGAGGGCCTGAGTCGTCAGGCCCCGCACAGGGGGACCGAGATGGTGGCCACCGCGCCGCCCGAGGGGCTGTTGGCGAGCGAGACGGAGCCCCCGTGGGCGCTCGCGGCCTCGGAGGCGACGTGGAGGCCGAGCCCGTAGTGGCGGCCTCCGTCGCGCGAGGAGCGGGAGGAGTCGTCAGTGAAGAGGCGCTCGCAGCCGCGTTCGAGGGCGGCGGGAGAGAAGCCCGGTCCGTCGTCGGACACCTCGATGACGAGATGGCCGCCCTCGACGTCGCAGGAGACCGCCACGCGCGAGCGCGCGTGCCGTGAGGCCCTGCGAGGAGAACGCCGATCCCGCGAGGTAGATGCCGAAGACCACGAGGTTCGAGAGCGCGCAGAGCGCGAGGCACCAGAGCGCCTTGGCCCACCAGGCGCGCCTGAGCGGGAAGCCCAGGCCCAGAAGCCCCCGCATCCGCGTGCGCGCGTCCGCCCGCGCGACGCACGCCACCACGAGCGAGAGAGCCACGGGCAGGAAGAGCGCGTACCAGTAGTTCCACGCGCTGAAGATCTGCACGCCCCGGTAGGGCATCGCGCCGAGCAGCGGCATCGGCAGCGCCATGAGCACGGCCAGGCGAACCGGTGCCGCGTGGCGCGACTTCAGGGCCTCGGCGCGCAGGCCCGCGAGCAGGCCGCCTTTCTCGCCCGTCATGCCGCCACCTCCCCGCGTGCTCGTCGCCCTTCCCGGCAAAAGCTCATGAAGAGTTCCTCGAGGTCCTGCCCGGGCCGAAGCGCATCCTCGTAGGCGAGGCGCCCCCCGCAGATGATGCCGATGGTGTCCGCCATCTGCTGCACCTCGGAGAGGATGTGGCTCGAGACGATCACCGTCGTGCCCGCAGCCGCGAAGCCGCGAATCTGGTCGCGCAGCTCCTCGATGCCGATGGGGTCGAGGCCGTTGGTGGGCTCGTCGAGCACGAGCAGGCGCGGCCGGGCGATCAGCGCCAGCGCGAGCCCCAGGCGCTGTCGCATGCCCATCGAGAAGCGCCCGGCGCGCTTCTTCCCGGTGTCCGCGAGGTCCACGGCGGCGAGCACCTCATCTATGCGGCTCTCGGGAAGGCCCAGCAGCGTGGTGCGCACGCGCAGGTTCTCGCGCGCGGTGAGGTTTGGGTAGAGCGGCGCCTCCTCGATGAGGCTGCCGATTGCGTAGAGGTCCTCGCGGCGCCAGGCGTGCCCGGCAAAGAGGATCTCCCCGGCCGTCGGCCGCAGCATCCCGCAGATCATCTTGAGCGTTGTCGACTTGCCGGCGCCGTTGGGGCCGAGCAGCCCGTACACCTCGCCCTCGCGGATTTGAAGGCTCACGTCGGCCACGGCGTCCTGCGCCTGGTCGCCGCGACCGAAGCGCTTGGTGAGCCCGCGCGTCTCGAGCATGTAACCCATGGGTTTATCCTTTCTCTACCGGGCGCGCGGGCCGAGTCACCGTACCCGCGTGCCTTACCTTTCGGGTTCACCATCAATGGTGGGACGCGTTTCTAACGAAGCCGTAACGGCCGTTGGGGTCTTATATATGTCTGGACTCTCTATGCTTACGCTGGATAGACATCGCCAGAACGGGTATAGTATCGAAAGTTTTGTCGTTTACCAGCGGGGGAGTCCTGTGGGCATCAAAAAGAAGATCAAAAAGGAGCTTATCGGCACTTCCGATTACCCGTCGAATAAGATCTTCACGATCTCCAATTTCATTACCTTCACGCGCCTGATCCTCACGCTGGTCTTCCTGTACCTGTTTGTGACGGACAACAACCGTGTCGTCGCCATCGTCATCTATGCCATCGCGGCCTCCACCGACTGGATGGACGGCCAGATTGCCCGCATGACCAAAACGGTCTCGTGGCTCGGCAAGGTTATGGATCCCATCTGCGACCGTGCGCTGCTATTTACCGGCGTACTGGGCCTGGTGGTCCGCGGCGAGCTTCCCATCTGGGTCTGCGTGCTCATCATCGGCCGCGATATCTATCTGGGAATCGGCACGCTTATCGTGCGCCACTATCACCGCCGTCCCATCGACGTGGTGTTTCCCGGCAAGATTGCCACGGCGCTGCTCATGACCGGCTTCTCGCTCATGCTGTTGGGCTTTCCCACCGTGGATGGCTGGCATCTGTTGCCTGCTACGTTCACGGCCTTCCCGGGTCTCAACGGCAGCCCGGTACCGCTTGGCATCTTCTTTGTGTACGGCGGCGTCATCTTCTCCATGCTCACCGCTGTCATCTATTCCATTAAGGGTGGAGCGGCCATTAAACAGGCTGTCGCGCATCCCGAGGACGAAGACATCGACTTTCTTAACCCCGAAATCGAAGACTAAGCCATTGGGGTATGATTACGTACAGTTCATTCTTTGCGGCATGTCCGCGTTAAGTTAGGGGTTGTCATGGACAACATGGTTAACAATATGCCTCAGAACGATAAGGCCTCAGACGCCACCTGCGTTTTCCGCGTTCCTTCGAGCGATGTCACCGTTCCCGACCTCATGGCCAACGTGCGCATCACCGCGCCCGTCTTATCTATCGTCAAAGGCCCTCAAACCGGTGCAGCCTTTGAGCTCGAGGATAATGTGACCACCATCGGCCGCGATCCCGCTAACGGCATCTTCCTCAACGACATGACCGTGTCGCGTAGCCATGCGCGCATTATTCGCGAGGGTCTGGGTGCCCGCATCGAGGACCTGGGCTCGCTCAACGGTACGTGGGTTGACGGCGCTATCGTCAACGGCGCACCGCTGCACGATGGCTCTTCCGTCCAGATCGGTACGTTTACGCTCATCTACCACGAGAGCACGCCGGAGCGCATCGAAACCGGTGAGTAGGGCATGGCCGAACGCAATTATCTGAGTATCGGCCAGGTCGTCAATCTACTTCGAGGCGCATACCCCGATCTTTCGAACTCAAAAATTAGATTTCTCGAAGATGAGGGGCTCATCACCCCTCATCGCACGCCTAAGGGCTATCGTCAGTACTCCAAGGAGGACGTTGACCGCCTGGAGGTCATTCTGCACCTCCAGAAGACTCGCTACATGCCGCTCAACGTGATCAAGCAGCGCCTGGAAAACGCCACGGACCTGTCTACGCTCGCCTACGAGGTGGGCCTGTTGTCCGATGTTCCGCTCAAGACGGAACCCAAGGAGACTAAGCAAAAGCTGCATCCCATCGAGACCATCCCCGATATGCTCGGCGTCGAGATCTCGTTTATCCGCTCCCTGGCCGAAAACGACCTCATTCGCATCATCAAGAGCCCGCAGAACCGCGAGCTTGTCGATGGTCGCGATTTCCCGATCATCCGCTATTGCTCCGAGCTTTCGCGCTTCCATATCGAGCCGCGCAACCTGCGCCAGTACGTATCGTCCGCAAACCGCGAGTCCTCGATGTTTGAGCAGGTTCTCGTGAGCATGCTCGGTATGGATACTTCCGACGACGAGCGCGATGCCAAGCTCGAGCGTGCATTTAAAAAGCTGCATGACCTCACCGAGGGCGTCCATACCGCTCTGCTCAAGAACCGCGTATTTGAGTCACTCAACGCCGTGGTGGAGGATGCCGATATCGATGCCCTCGACGAGGAGATCGCACGCTCCGAGTCAACCAAGGCCAAAAGCGAAGAGGCATCTACCTCCGCGGTCCCCGTGCGTGAGGAATCCCTCGTGCAGCCGCTCAAGGTTGTCGCCCCCTCACGCGCCGGCACCGCCAGCGCGGCCAAATAGACGCTGCTACAAACCAGCCTCCCCTGAAAGGTCATGCCATGTACGACTTCGAATCTCACATCGTCGACATCCCCGACTATCCCGAGCCCGGAGTCGTCTTTAAGGACATCACGCCACTCTTTGGTAATCCCGAGGCGTTAAAGGCCATGGTAGATGCCCTGGCCGAGCATTTTGCCGGCATGGGCATCACCAAGGTTGTGGGTCCCGAGGCTCGCGGCTTTATGGTCGGCGTGCCCGTGGCCGTCGCCCTGGGCGCCGGCTTTGTGCCCGCACGCAAACCGGGCAAGCTGCCGCGCAAGACGGTGAGCGAGAGCTACGAGCTCGAATATGGCACCGACTCTATCGAAATCCATGCCGATGCCATTACCTCTAAAGATACCGTGTTGATTCTGGACGACTTGGTCGCGACGGGCGGAACCGTCGAGGCAACAGGTAAACTGGTGCGAGATATGGGCGCAAAGCTTGTGGGTTACGGTTGTATCCTCGAACTTGCGTTTCTTAACCCGCGCAAGAAGCTCACGCCTTCCAACGAGGACGTCGAGCTCTTTAGCCTGGTAACGGTGGACTAGCCGCTACCCTTAGATACCGGAAAGGAAGCTCCATGCGCACAGCAAATACGCACAAAAACATGGCACGCTGCGCTGCTACGGCAACCCTCGCTTGTGTTTTGGGCCTGGGCCTCGCGGCTCCGGCCTATGCCGATACCGCATCCGACCTTGCCGCTGCTCGTACCAAACTCGAGCAGATCGGCACGCAGACCCAGCAAATTCATGAAGAACTCTCCGCGCAGACGCAGGAGCTTGATCAGACCGCAGGCGAGATCACGCAAAAGCAGCAAGAGATTGCCGACGGCCAGGCAAAGCTTTCGAGCTACGTTGCCGGTGAGTACAAGACCGGCGGTCTGAGTCTCCTTCAGGTTCTGACGGGCGTCGACGATCTGGGCGACATGCTCAACCGTCTGTTCTATTACGGCAAGGTTTCCGACAAGCAGGCCCAGACCATTCAGGATGTCAAGGACCTTAAGCAGCAGCTCACTGATAAGCAGGCCGAGCAGGAGAAGAACGTCGCCGCGACGCAGAAGAAAGTCGACGAGCTCAACGCCCAGCAGGCAGAAGCCCAGAGCATCGTGAACTCCCTAGATTCTCAGCTGCAGGCCGAGCTTGCCGCCGAGGCTGAAGCCAATGCCGCGCTGCAGGCTGGCATAAATGCCAGCACTGCCGAAAAGGCCACGGTGAGCAAAGACACCGCCGGTACGACCGAGAACACCAACGATGGCGGCAATACGCCCGCGCCCACTCCTACGCCCGCTCCGGCCCCTACGCCGCAGCCCGCCCCGGCTCCGGCTCCGGCGCCGACGCCTTCCGCACCGAGCCAGTCTGTTGACGGCGGCTCCGTTGTTTCGCGTGCCTACAGCAAGCTGGGTTGCGCTTATTCCTGGGGAGGCATTGGACCGGACAGCTTTGACTGCTCCGGTTTTGTAAGCTACTGTCTCACGGGCCGCTACTGCCGTCTGGGCACCACCGGCACCTTCATGGGTTGGACCCGCGTGTCCGACCCGCAACCAGGCGATGTCGTGGTTAACTCCTACCATACTGGCATCTATATCGGAAATGGTCAGATGATCCATGCTTCCGACTACAAGACGGGCGTCATCATCAGCTCCGTCGCAGCCGGCATGAACAACAACTACATTTTCGTGCGCTACTAAGTCACTCTGTATAGCAAACGAATGTGAACCTCGTGGCCTTTGGGCTGCGGGGTTCATTTATTTGTGACCGTGCTCCATACATGATCCCAATGAGCTAGTTTTCAATACTAGATGCACGTTTCAAAGGTAAGCAAGATGGCTATAATAAATGAGAAACATCTAGAAAGGACCCTCTATGAGCTGGGCACTTATCTCCGATTCGAGCTGCAACCTCCGCGATTGGCAACCGACCGCGCCCCATACCACCTTTGCATTTGCACCCCTTAAAATTCGAGTGGGGGAGCGCGAGTTCGTCGATGACCTCACGCTCGATGTTCACGAACTCAATTGCGCCGTGCAGGCGGAGTCGAGCGCTTCTTCGAGCGCTTGTCCGAGCGTAGGCGAGTGGACCGAACTCTTTAGGCTTGCCGACAAGACAATTTGCATGCCCATCTCCGAGGGCGTCTCGGGAAGCTACAATGCCGCCGCCACCGCACGTGACATGGTGCTTGCCGAGGAGCCGGACCGTCAGATTCATTTGGTTAACTCGCGAGCCGCAGGTGGCAAAATGGATTTGATCTTCCTGCTGTTCGACCGCTATCTTGCAAGCAACCCAGATGCCTCCTTTGAGGACGCCTGCGCCTATTTCGATAGCTTGGAGCAGAACAGCAAGATCCTCTTTAGTTTGTGCAATTACGAAAACCTTGCGAAGGCCGGACGTATCCCTAAGGCGGCCGGCGTTATTGCTAACAAGCTCAATATCCGCATTTTGGGCACGGCGAGCGAAGCGGGCAAAATTGAACTCGTTGGTCACACCCGCGGCGAAAAGAAGATGCTCACCAAGATTGTCGACACCATGGAGGCCGAAGGCTTTACTGGCGGCGAGGTCGTAATCGACCATGTCGAAAATGAGGCGGGCGCCCAGGCACTTGCCAGCCGCATTGTGGAGCATTGGCCCGGTTCCAAGACCATCATCATGCCCTGCAACGGACTGGATTCATACTATGCCGAGATGCACGGGCTCATTATCGGCTACGGCATGGTCGTTGCTTCGGGCCGATAAAATCCAACTAAACAAAAACACGGGCGGGACAAAGTGACAGATGGCTCTTTGTCCCGCCCGTTTTATACATTGACTAGCTATTAAATCCATTGAACTTTAGGTAGCTCATTAGATACGCCTTCGATACAAAAGACGATACCGCGCTGCGTACGAGCAGCGACTCGCGTGTGACCTGATGAGCCGTATCGGGTACAGGAACCTGCTCAATGGAAAAAGCCGCGCGAATCGATGCCTCGAGCTGATCAATCACATAATCAAAGGCGGTCGGTGCATCATAGCTCAGGCGCTGAATGTTAAAGAGTGCCTGAACCGCTGCGATGGGCAGCACCTGCTTAAAGATACAAATGGAGATGAGACGCGCAATCTGCTCGCGACCATATTGCTTTTTAACCGGAGCGGGAACGAGGCCGACCTTTACGTAGTTATTGATCATCGATGGCGTAATGACGGGCTGCTCCACACAAATCGAAAGCGGCTCCATCCACTGCGCAACATATTCGATAAGCTGATCACGATAGAGCGATACGTTAGGCAGCTGGTCATAGCGCGGCAGGCTCAACGCGTTGAGTTTACGCACCGTATCGGACTGAATAAATGCATCCGGCAGCACCGTCGGCTGAATATCCTCCGGCTTAATGCCGACCGATGTATCGGACATCGGGATAACATGTTTGACGTGGTTCATCAGAGGCCTCCGTTCGTTTACAATATTGTATTCTAGATAATCTAGTTTTGCATACCACATTGCCGCTAAGTAAAAGTGGTTGGACAGCACATTGACGCACCGTCCAACCACTTTGTTTAAAGATAGCAACCTTACATAAGATATATTATCGTACTTATCCGTGTAGGAAAGCGTATGCGCTGGTAGCCGCTATGGCTCCGTCCGAAACGGCGGTCACGACTTGGCGTAAACGCTTGGAACGGATATCGCCGGCAGCAAATAAGCCAGGCGTGCGGGTGGCCATCGATTCGTCGGTCACAATACCGCCGTCGGGCGCCAGATCCACCAGATGCTCTACAAGCTCGGTATGGGGCTGCGTGCCAGCAAAGACAAATATGCCAAACGAACCAGGATCAAAGGACTCAGCGTGCATTTCACTAGTCGCATTGTCCTTAAACGTGATTGTCGTGGGCATCGCCTCACCAGAAAGCTCAACAATACTAGTTTGGTACCTAACTGAAATATTATCTTTTGCGAGCACCTTTTGAACCACGCCATCGGGGGCACGGAACTGATCGCGGCGCAAAACGATGGTCACGCTGCTGGCGATTTCTGACAAGAACAGGGCTTCCTCACAGGCAGCATTACCGCCACCGATGACAAAGACCTGTTTACCGCGAAAGAACATGCCATCGCACGTCGCGCAATAAGAAACGCCACGACCGCGATACGTATCCTCGCCAACAAAACCAGCAGATCGCGGCGTGGCACCCATGCAAGCGATAACGCTCGAGGCCAGCGTATCGCCCATATCGTGATGCACCGTAAACAGCGCCGCATCCGCATCGTAATCGATACCCGTAACCATGCTCCATGCAACCTGTGCCCCCAGGCCCTCTGCATGTTGCTGAAACCGCTCGCCGAGTTCGGCGCCACTCAAGAGCGGAATGCCCGGATAGTTCTCGACCTCATTGGTTGTGGCGATCTGTCCTCCCGACATACCTTGCTCAATCACGGTCGTCGTTAGGTTGGCGCGCGCCGCGTAAATGGCTGCAGCATAGCCCGCAGGCCCGCCACCGATAATCGCAACATCGATCGGCTGATGAGTAGTCATGAAGAGACCTCCTGTCGAAAGATTGGCGTTCTTTGCGCTCATACCCAAATTTATGCGAACGTGACACTCATGCACTACAATGATTCTCTGTGAAACAAAGATGAAGGGGAGATATCGATGGATCAGACGCAGACGAGCGACGATGCTCCCCTGCTCACGCACAGCACTCCCCAATCGGAACAAACCACGCTCTTGACTCAGCAAAAACCTCTCGTGACTATCGTGCACGCCTCGGTCGGCTCGGGCCACAAGGCCGCCGCAAATGCAATTGCGCAGGCATTCGACCTCATCCGCGGCACCAATGGCATCCCAGAGGATGTTGAGATTGAAGTGCTCGATATCCTTGATTTTGGACGCATAAAATTCGACGGCAACAAAACGGCCGCCTCGTTTACCGGCGCCACGCGCCCAATCTATGACTTGACCTGGCGTTATACCCTTACCGGACACCTGCTTTGGGGCGGTGGCACGGCATGGTCGCACATCATGTTCCCCGCATTTAACGAATACGTTCGAACTCGCAGGCCCATTGCCGTGGTAGCCACACATATCACGGCAGCCAACGTCGCCGTCGGCGCGCGCGTCATTACGGGCATCGACTATCCCGTCATTTGCGTACCGACCGATTACGAGGTCGAGGGTTGGTGGCCCCATAAGGACACCGACCTATTCTGCGTAGCAAACGAGTTTATGGCCGAAACACTCCGACCCCGTAAGGTTCCCGAGGCAAAGATCCGCATTACGGGCATCCCCATTCGCGCCGGGTTTGATACGGACTACAACCGCGAGGAAAAACTCGAGAAGTTCAATCTCCCCACAGACAAGCTCGTTGTGCTGGTGATGGCCGGCGCCAGTTTGCCTCAACCGTACGTTCGCTTTCGCGCGGAGATGGACCGCACCCTCCCCTTCCTGCGCAGCTTCGAGGACATGCACTTTGTCTTTTTGCCGGGCAAGGATGCCGAATATGCCACCCGTCTCAAAACGCTTTTCGATGCCATGAAACTCGAGAACGTCACGGTTCTTGACTACGTCGATGACATGGCAGCGCTTATGCACGGCTGTGACCTGGCAATCCTCAAATCTGGCGGACTCACTGTTACCGAATGCCTGTGCGCACACCTGCCTATGATTCTGCTGGGCAAGTCATATGGCCAGGAAAAGGCCAACACCACCATGCTCACCGGCATGGGCGCCAGTATGCATGTCACCACCGCACGCGAGCTCATCGTGACACTGCGCCATCTCCACGATCATCCCGAATCGCTCAAGGCACTGCTCATTAACGGCGAAGTGCTGCGCCGTCCACGCGCAGCCGAGGATATCGCCATCGCAACCATGGAACTTGCAGGCAAGCCCCAAAAACGTAAACGAGCCTTCTGCCGCTTCTACTGGGGCGGGAAGCCCGCGCATATCCGCTAGCTTCGGACTGTCCGCTTGCCTGTGGGGGGCATATATATCATCCCGTGCTCAAACATTCTCGCTTCGCTGCGAAACTGCGCGCGGGACGATATATATGCCCCCCCCCACAGGCAAGCTGCGTTTACGTACTAGCACCTACACTAGATTCCCCTCCAGTAGAACCAACAAAGGCGAGACCGGAAAAGATAAATACAGTTAGCCGACGCGACAAAGAGACTAGTCCTTTGTCGCGTCGGCTAACTAGAATGTAAATATTTTTTCAAGCGAGTAGCCGCCCGCCTGCCTCTCTCACATATCGTTCCACGCGCAGTTTCGCAGCGAGCGAAGCGAAGCGAGAATGTTTGAGCATGGAATGATATGTGTGAGAGGCAGGCGGGAGGGATACGAGTGCCCCACGAGAATGTTTGAGCACGGGCTGATATATAGGGCCCTCCCACGGGTGAGCGAACAGAAGCAACTAGGCGACGCCGCTGGAGCCGAAGCCTCCGTTGCCTCTGTCGGTTTTATCTAGTTCGTCTACCTCTACGAGATTGACTGTAGGGACTTCTTGGATGACGAGTTGGGCGATGCGGTCGCCTTTGTTGATCTGGATATTGTTGGTGGGATCCAGGTTGATGAGGATGACCTTAAGCTCGCCTCGATAGTGAGCATCGATGAGACCGGGCGTGTTGACTATAGACAGGCCCTGCTTAATGGCTAGGCCGCTGCGGGGCTGGACAAAGCCGGCGTAGCCATCGGGCAGCGCAATGGCCAAGCCAGTGGAGACCAAGCGGCGCTCAAAGGGCTTGAGGGTGCAGTCTTCGTTGGCACGGAGGTCAAGGCCGGCATCTGTGGGATGAGCGTATTTGGGAAGCTCGACCGTGGGATCGAGACGCTTAATGTTAACGGTAATGTTGGACATGAAATCACCTTAGCTTGTCGAGCTCTTGCAAAAACTCGTCGACGTCTTTGAAATCGCGATAGACCGAGGCAAATCGAATGTAGGCAACCTTGTCGATCTTGGCCAAGCGCTTAAGCACCATATCGCCCAGTTCGTGGGACGTTACAGCCGTCAGCGTACGGGAACGCAGCTCCACCTCGATATCATCGATGATCTCGTTGAGCTTTTTCGTGTCGATATCACGCTTGATCGTGGCGCGCATCAGGCCGACCAGCAGCTTGTTGCGATCGAACCGCTGCTTTGACCCGTCGGATTTGATGACCTCGATGGGATCTTCGCAGCGCTCGAATGTCGTAAAACGATAATTGCAAGAACAACACTCGCGACGACGCTTGATAGTGTTGTTCGACTCCTGCATACGGGAATCGACAACGCGGGTGTGTGCCTTGCCGCATTTGGGACAGCGCATGGAACCTCCTCTTAAACGATAACAAGGGTACCATGCGACCGACCCGAAATCTTACGAACGGGCCGGAACTTTCAGAACTGCACCAGCATCAAGAGAGCCGCGATCGAGGTGATTGACGCTACGAATCATATCGGAAGTCTCCTGTGTGGAAAGGCCATCGATGGGATGCTCCTGGGATAGCGACCACAGGGAATCGCCGGACTGCACACGAACCGTCTCGTAGGTAACGTTGGCTACGGAATCGGCATATGCTGCGTGACGAGCAGAAAAAACTGACGTGGCGAGCACGAAGAATAGGGTGAACGCTACAGCAACAGCAACAATCGTCGAGGCCTTCAGGGCAACAGGAGCCAAAGCAACGGACGCACGCTGGGTGCGGACGGGTTTAGTGGCAACGGCCTGAAAATGAGACCGGCCGCCCTTCACGACCGTGAAGGCAGGCGTGGCAGACGCCTCGAGCTTAAGGGCGAGGTTCCCCTGGACCATATCCGCTGCGTTCATTCTGTTCTCCTCTCGTTTGTTTTGACGAGAACTGTTTTATCAAGCCGCGGGGACAAAAAAGTCTAGCGCGGGAACGAGTGTTCGGTTATTATTATCTTCGAACAGTTGTTCCTGTCAAGCAAAAATAGAACATTTGTTTGGTATGGGTAGAGAGGAATCCCTGATGGCTCGCAAAATTACCAAGCGTCAGCAGCAAATTTACGACTTCATCAAGGAATATCAGCAGGAGAAGGGCTATCCGCCCAGTGTGCGCGAGATGGCTTCGGCTGTGGGCCTTTCCTCCCCTAGCACCGTACATGCGCATCTCTCCGCACTCGAAGCACGCGGCTTGCTCAAGCGTGACGCCACCAAGCCTCGCGCTCTCGAGCTCTTTGACGAGGACGGATCTTCCGTCTCCATCTCAAAGTCCGATGAGCCCACGGTCCCCCGCGGCACGGTATCACTGCCTCTCGTAGGTCGCGTCGCCGCAGGGATTCCCATCCTTGCCGAGCAGAATATCGAGGACACCTTTACCATCCCAACCGAGATCGCAACGGACCAGGGGTCCTTTATCCTCGAGGTCCACGGCAATTCGATGATTAACGTCGGTATCTATAACGGCGACTACATCATTGTTCGTGAGCAGAAGAGCGCCATGAATGGTGAGATTGTCGTGGCCATGATCGATGGCTCTGCAACGGTCAAAACGTTCTACAAGGAGCAGGGACGCGTTCGTCTGCAGCCCGAAAACGACACCATGGAGCCTATCTACGCGACAAATCCCACAATCCTGGGCAAGGTCGTCGGTTTGATGCGCCGGTTTTCGTAATGCAAAAACGCATCACGGTCTTTGATACCATTCGCGGGTTTACCATGCTGTCGATGGCGGGATTTCATACCTGCTACGACCTTGCCTACCTATATGGTTGGAAGATGCCCTGGTTTACCCAGACCATCTTCCAGGACATCTGGCGCGCCAGCATCAGTTGGGTATTTTTGTTTATTGCCGGCTGGATGTGCACCCTCTCACGCAACAACATCAAGCGTGCCGCCAAATATGCTGCCGCCGCTTTGGTCGTATGGATCGCAACGACGCTTGTCTCAGTCGATGACTCGGTGAACTTCGGCATCATTTTCTGCATGGCGGCGTGCACTGCCATTGTTGCACTCGCGCGCCCGGTTCTCGTTAAAGTGCCGTCGGTATGGGCTATAGCAATTTGCCTCACACTTTTTGCACTTACCTGGAGCATTCCTAAAGCGGTCTACCCTATCCCCTATCTAGCTTGGCTGGGTTTCCCAGGTCCAGACTTTGTCTCCGGTGATTACTATCCGCTCATACCATTCTTATTTATGTATCTCACAGGCTTCTTTGCCGCCCGCACGGCACAGAAAGCAAACTTCGAGGTACCAGCATGGGCCTATGAAAATCCCATCCCGGCGCTCGCGAGCCTCGGACGCCATGCACTGCCGTTCTACCTGCTTCATCAGCCCGTTATCTTGGGTGTACTGGAGCTGATTTATTCCGTTCGGTAACGCTCAAGACGTGGTGCGATACGGGCCGGCAGCTTTGCCACAATACGAACGCCGTCCTCGAGGTATTCCTCGTGCAGAAGGGTTCCCTGTTCGTGCACGAGCGTGATTAACGCGCCCTCTCGATACGGGATATCGGCCGAGAGCAACACGTCTGTAGCGGCCGCTTCACGAGCGATGCGGTCGACTAAATCATCAAGACCCTCACCCGTCTGAGCCGAGAACAGCACCGCCTCGGGATAACGCCGGCGGAAGCTCAAGCGGTCGACGCTATCAAGCAGATCAATTTTATTGAACACGGTAAGCGTCAGGCGCTCACCGGCTCCAATCTCGTCAAGGACACGATCAACAGCCTCGAGCTGACGCTCGTAATCCTCATCGGAAGCATCCACAACTTTAAGAATCAAATCGGCGCCGAGCACCTCGGAAAGCGTAGATTTAAACGCGTCGACCAGGCCATGGGGCAGCTTTTGAATAAAGCCGACGGTATCGGTGATCGTCATGCCGCGGCCACCGGGCAAACGGTACGAGCGCGTCGTAGGATCGAGCGTGGCAAACAGCTTATCCTGCGAAAGTACCGTGGATCCCGTCAAACGATTAAGCAACGTCGACTTGCCGGCATTGGTGTAGCCAGCCAGCGCCACGCGAAACGCCGGCGATTCAATACGGCTTTTGGATTGCACATCGCGACGTTGTTCAACCTGTTTCAGTTCGCGTCGAAGCGCCGCGATCTTATTGCGAATCAGGCGACGGTCGACCTCGAGCTGGCTTTCGCCCTGGCCAAAACGCGATCCAATGCCGCCACGCGTCTGTTCCTTGGCAAGATGGCTCCACATACCTCGCAGACGAGGCAGCAGATACTGCAACTGTGCCAGCTGAACCTGTAAGCGGCCCTCACGCGTCTGGGCATGCAGGCCAAAGATATCCAAAATCAACGCCGTACGGTCAATAATCTTGACCGGTTCGCCCACGGCTTTCTCAAGATAGGACTGCTGTGAGGGCGTCAGGTCGTCGTCGAAGATAACAACATCCGCATCCATGCGATGCACCAAGCCGCACAGCTCCTCGACCTTGCCAGAACCGATAAACGATTTGGGATAGGGTTTGACCAGGCGCTGAGACAAGCGTGCCACGCATTGGGCCCCAGCAGTGTGGGCTAGACGCTCGAGCTCGTCGAGCGAACGGTCAAGCGGCCAGGCGTTATCGCGCCACTCGACACCAACCAAGATGGCGCGCTCAGGTTCAGGCGCCGTGGGGACCAAAGGGAAACGAGCCATTAGGCAGCCTCGATGCAACGGTAAATATCATCAACGACCTCATCGATCGTAAACTCATCCATATCGAACCACACGATGCGATCGTCACGCTTAAACCAGGAAAGCTGGCGCTTGGCATAGCGACGTGAACGCATCTTGATAAGCTCACGGGCCTCATCCATGGTAATAGCGCCACGCAAGGCATCAATAATCTCTTTGTAACCAATTGCCTGCATCGACGTGAGCGCATCGCCCAGGCCCTGGTCCATAAGGCCACGGACCTCATCAACCAGTCCCCGCTCAAACATAAGGTCGACACGCTGGTTAATGCGCTCATACAGCACTTCACGGCTACGCGTCAGACCAAACCACAAGGCATGATAACGCTCACGCGGAACACTGAATTTCGACTTCTGCTGGGCATATGACACGCCGTCATCGTGCATCTCGAGCGCACGAATCACACGACGCACGTTATGGGGATGAATCACGGCAGCCGATTCCGGGTCGCGCTCGGCAAGCAGGGCATGCAGCGCCTCCTCGCCAATACGCTCGGCAAGTTCCTGATAGACCGCGCGGCGTTCGTCCTCGAGTTCTCCCGAAGGAAAATCCATTTCATCGAGAGCGGCCTTGAGATACAAGCCCGTACCGCCGCAAAAGACCGGAAGACGCTGCTCGCCAAGCAAACGCTCGACATGTGCTCGGGCGTCCGACTGGTAGAGCGCAGCAGAATACGCGACGCCGGGATCCACGATATCGATGAGGCGCAGAGGTGCCGAACACTCCTCGGGCATCATCTTGGCCGTACCAATGTCCATGCCGCGATAGATTTGCATCGCATCGCACGACAACACTTCGGACGATAGACGAGCAGCCAGGCGGTCGGCAACATCGCTTTTTCCGACCGCCGTCGGACCGACAATCGCTACGGCAGAAAGGCTTGCACCGGGAGAAATCATTAGCGAGGCTCGCCCACGACGGAGCCAGACAGATACCACGTCTTGGCGACATCAATATCAACATCAACGATTTTACCGATGAGCTGATCGATGCTATAGCCAGCAGGAATCGGCGCATGCACCGTCTGGTTCTTGGGGCTCTTGCCCAGAAGAACAGCGTCGTTCTTCTTGCTCGTACCCTCAATAAGTGCAGGCACCACGGTGTGAAGCTCGCCCTGGTTATACTCATGGGCCGTCGTCTCGATAACCTTGACCAGACGGTTAAAGCGCTCAAGGATAACCCCATGCGGGGTGGGATCATAAATCTCAGCTGCCGGGGTACCCGCACGCTTGGAGTAAATAAACGTGTAGGCCTGAGCATAGCGCACCGTCTCGGCAAGCGACAGCGTCTGCTCAAAGTCTTCCTCGGTCTCGCCCGGGAAACCCACGATAATGTCGGTCGAAAGCGCAATATCGGGCATACGGTTACGAATGCGATCGACCAGGCCCAGATAATCCTCGCGCGTGTACCGACGATTCATCTCTTTAAGGATGCGCGTGGAACCCGACTGAACGGCCAAGTGAAGCTGCGGCATGACGGCAGGCGTCTCGGCCATGGCGTCAATGGTCTCAGGCAGCAGATCCTTAGGATGCGAAGAGGTAAAGAAGATACGCTCGACGCCCGTATTGCCCACGGCGCGCAGCAGATCGGCGAAACGCGGCTTGCCAAAGAGATCGCGACCGTAGGAGTTAACGTTCTGTCCCAGCAGCGTAATCTCGCGCACGCCCTGACGCACAAGCCCGGTCACCTCATCGACAATCTCCTCGAAGGGACGGCTCTTCTCGCGACCACGAACGTACGGCACGATACAGTACGTACAGAAGTTGTTGCAGCCCGTCATGATGGGCACCCACGCGTGATACTGCGTCTCGCGATGCCACGGCATACTCATGGCGTCGGTGTCCTCATGCTCATTCGTGCGGATATGGCGCTTGCCGTCCAAAAACGCCTCAGCGATGAGCTCGGCCACGTGCGCAATAGAATGGGTGCCAAAAATGACGTTGACGTTATCGACGTTTGTGAGCAAGCCCTCGCCATCGCGCTGGGCGATGCAGCCGCCCACGGCGACCACACGCTTACCCGAAGGCGAAGGAGGCAGGCTCTTGCAGGAATTGCACTGACCATACAGGCGCGTATCGGCAGCCTCGCGCACACAGCACGTCATGAATACGACAATATCGGCATGCTCAGGATCGAGCGCCATAAGACAGCCATACGAATCGAGCAAGCCACTCACGCGCTCGGAGTCGTGCTGGTTCATCTGGCAGCCGAATGTGCGGATAAAGTAGGTTTTACCGGCAAGAATATCGCGTACGGAACGCTGGTCCATGAGCTTACATCCTAACGATGGTGTCGACGGGGCGCATAGGTGCTACAAGCGTGCAAAAGGCTCGTTTACGCAACAGGTTTAACATCGTCCATGACGACGTTATCCATGGCAGCCCGATTAATCTGGTGAACGTAGATAGAGAGACGGATTGCTGTGCGCGACTCCCCGTTAATGAGGATGTCGGAGAACACCGGCGCGCAGGAGACATCAAAGCCGGTCGGAATCAGAAAGCCGCGCGCAATGGCAACGGCCTTGATGGCCTGGTTGACGGCACCGGCGCCGACGCACTGAATGTTAACGGGGACGCCATCTTTGACCATGCCGGCAATGGCGCCGGCAACGGACGCGGGCGATGATTTGCTTGATACCTTCAGGCAATCCATGAAGAAACTCCTGCGTTTAAAAGTACGTTTTAACTGCAATAACTGTATCGTACCGAGCGGACTCGGTAAAGATTTTATTCCTCTTTGGCAAGATCGAACGTCACCGTGATGCGATCACGCGAAACGCGAATCTTAGGGTCGCCGCACAGATTGAGGTAATACCGGGCAGCGAGGTCGTTAAAGTCACGCTCGACCGCACGCGAAAACTGCGCCATATCATCCTTGGCGATGCGAAGACCTCGACGGTCCTTGGCAAGATCGACGGGAGCCGGCGTATGCGAGGTGGAATCACGCTCGCGCAGCAGGCGCGCGGTCACGCCGCGAACGGGCTTAATCTGTCCCGACAGAATACGGTGGGCAGTGCGCTCGGACATCTCGAGACCCAACCCGGAGCAGATCCGGATAAAGTCCTCGGCATCCGAGGCAAGGCCCAAACGATCGATAACCGGAAGCTCACACTCGTCATCGATAAAGAGCAGGCGCGACGTATCGAGACGACTCGAAGCCTGAGCGTACAGGGTCGCAGCGATCTCGGACGGAGAGCCCAGATACACATCGCAGCAACGCAGCTCCTCGAGGGCAAACTCACACGCAGCGCGAATGATGTTGTGAGGACCGCGAGCGCATACATAGCGGCCGTCTTCGTCTTTAACCGCCTGAGGCCAGCTCGACTGGTCGGCGCGCTCACCCAAGCGATCGGTGGCAACGCACACCTTAAACGCGGAACCCAAATCGACGCCCGATGTAACAACGCGTGCCTCATCCGTGTTCTGCTTGATAGAGAACAGCGCCATACCACGACCGTGAACACCCCAACGGTCCATTTTCATGCTCTCGAGCTTGGAGGTAACACGGGCATCAAAGATACGCTCCTGCATATCCTGCGGCACACCCGAACCATTATCCAGGAAGAGGAGGGTGCGAACACCCTCCTCCTTGGTCGTAGCAAGATAGACCTTATCGGCTCCGGCATCACGGGCATTACGCAGCATCTCGATGACAATGTCCTCTACATGCTGAATGTCATGCTTGGCCTGACGGCGCTCGGCCTCCGAAACGCGGAGGCGGACATACCCCTCGCCAAGGTTTTCCTCGACGCGAAGGTTGCCCTCCCCCGACATCGACGCGATAAAAGAGATAAGCTCGTTCGCGTCGTTCATGTTATTTAGCGATATCGACGGCACGGCTCTCGCGAATCACGACAACGCGCACCTGACCGGGATACTCCATCTCTTCCTCGATCTGATGGGCGATATCGTGCGCAAGCACTGTGGACTGGGCATCGGAGATCTTGTCCGGCTGAACCATGACATGGACCTCGCGACCGGCCTGCATGGCATAGGTGCGCTCGACGCCGTCGTGAGAATTGGCAATCTCCTCGAGCTTCTCAAGACGCTTGATGTAGTTCTCGGCCGACTCGCGGCGGGCGCCGGGACGAGAAGCGGAAACGGCATCGGCAGCCTGGACCAGAACGTCGAGCACCGTGTTGGGATCGACGTCGGCATGATGGGCCTCGATCGCGTGGACGATAACGGGCTTCTCGCCATAACGGCGGGCAAGCTCGGCGCCAATGACGGCATGCGGACCCTCAACGTCGTGGTCGATGGCCTTGCCCAGGTCGTGCAGAAGACCGGCACGCTTGGCGGTCACAACGTCCAGACCAAGCTCGGAGGCCATAACGCCGCACAGGTCAGAAACCTCAAGCGAGTGCTGCAGAACGTTCTGACCAAACGAGGTGCGGTAGCGAAGAGCACCCAGGGTCTTGACGATCTCGGGATGCAGGTCGTGGATACCGGTATCGAAGGCAGCCTGCTCGCCAGCCTCGCGCACACGCTGCTGAACCAAATCGGCGGCCTTGTGATACATCTCCTCGATGCGGGCAGGGTGAATACGACCGTCGCCAATGAGGTTCTCGAGCGCCACGCGGGCGGTCTCACGACGGACCGGATCGAAGCTCGAAAGCACGACGGTCTCGGGGGTGTCGTCAATCACGAGGTTGACGCCGGACACCTGCTCAAAGGTGCGGATGTTGCGACCCTCGCGACCGATGATGCGACCCTTGAGGTCATCGGAGGGAATATGCACGGAAGTGACGGTGACCTCGGCGGTATGGTCGGCGGCGCAACGCTGAATCGCCAGGGAGAGAATCTCCTGGGCGGTCTTGTGGCACTCGGCGCGGACCTGCTGCTCGGACTCACGGATGATGGTAGCCGCCTCGTGGGTAACCTCGCCGCGGACCTTGTCGAGCAGCTCCTTGTGAGCGTCCTCGCGCGTAAGGTCGGCAATACGCTCGAGCTCGGAGGTCTGCTTGGCGCAGAGCTCCTCAAGCTCGCGAGAGCGCTTCTCGACCTGACCGGCCTGGCTGGACAGCTGGTGCTCGCGTTTATCGAGCGCATCGTTGCGACGATCGAGCGATTCCTCGCGCTGCATCACGCGGTTTTCGAGCGTGCGAATCTCGCTCTTACGCTGCTTGTCCTCGGCCTCGGCGGCCTGCTTGTTCTTGATGATCTCTTCCTTGGCCTCGAGCAGAGCCTCTTTTTTGAGGGTCTCGGCCTGACGCTTTGCATCACCGATCAGGGACTCTGCCTGCGCGTGTGCCGACTGAATCTTTTCGTCGGCCTCGTGAAGACTACCCTGCTTGGCGGTGCGCATGTAGGCAATGGCGGCGATGGCACCCAAAACGAGGCCAACGAGCGCTGCAATGATAGGCATGCTCACTCCTTTTTATGGATTCGTTACACAGCAAAGCGAACCGTCCTTACGAACGGCTCGCGACATTTGAGTAATATGGGCGCAGCTTATGCGGGTCGGATACAGATAAACATATAAACAAACTCATCACAGATGAGCACATATCACAAAGCAAATGACGGTATTTATCCTACGTTGAACCGCAACAACTGTCAAATAAACGCGCCCGGCACGGCGCCAATCGAGCGGTGAACGGCAAGGGCGTAACAGGTGCACGTTTACACGGCACACTCCTCGCTTAAGGCATCGAGACGTGCCTTAACGGCATCGGCGGCGATGTGATATGAAAAACCCTTACCCATCAAAAACCTGACGAGCTTTTCGAATGCACGCGCCTCGGGAATGCGACGTTTAGCGAGCAAGGCCGATGCACGAGTCAAGTCGTCATCCACGGTAAAATACGCCTCGGGATACCCGGGGATATCGTCAAGCACGACATGACGACGCTTGAGCTCAACCTCGATCTTGCGCTGTCCCCAGCCGCGACGTTTGCGCTCTTCGATAAAGTACGAGCAAAAACGGTTCTCGTCCAAAAATCGATACTCAGTCGCTCGAGCAACGGCAAAATCGATCGCAGGCTGTCGAAAGCCATAGCGAGCCAACTTATCCCGTACCTCGCCCGTGGCATGATCGCGACGCGAAAGCATCTCGGTCACCATGGTGAGTGCACATTTGCGTTCGATAAGCTGCACCGCCTCGCGAAAGTCATCCCAAGCACAGGGAAGATCGGGGCGGTTCTTAACGTACAGGCGCGCCACGCGCACGGGAATCCAAATGGAACGTTCGTAACCGCCCTCAAGATCGCAATCGATATGCGCGCAGGGCTTTTTAGACGCATAACCGCTCGAGAACGAGGAGGCCGCTTTCTTATCGGGAAAGACGACCGTAGCCTCGGTCACCGTATACGACATGTCGGCATCCGCTACTCGTCGTCATCGTCGAGCATCGCGGAGCCATCGATGGCGTACAGCTCATCAAACTCCTCGGGGGCGGGCTGATCGGTCAACTCAACCTCGGAGGGGGCATCATCGTCATACTCAAGACCGCAGGCAAGGCGAACCTTGTGCTCGATCTCGTCAGCGCAATCGGGATGTTCGCGCAGGAACGTCTTGGCGGCCTCGCGACCGTTGCCGAGCTTATCCTCGCCATAGGCAAACCAGGACCCCATCTTTTTGCAGATGCCGCACTCGACGGCCATATCCAGAATCGAGCCCTCTTTGGAGATGCCGGTGCCGTACATGATGTCAAACTCGGCCGAACGGAACGGAGCCGCCACCTTGTTCTTAACGACCTTGGCACGAACGCGATTGCCGATAACCTCGTCCTTGAGCTTGATGGTATCGATTTTGCGAATATCGATTCGCACGGAAGAGAAGAACTTGAGCGCACGGCCGCCCGTGGTGGTCTCGGGGTTACCGAACATGACGCCGATCTTCTCGCGCAACTGGTTAATGAAGATGCAGGTCGTGTTGGACTTGGAAAGCGAGCCGGCGAGCTTGCGGAGTGCCTGGCTCATCAAACGAGCCTGCAGGCCCACGGTCGTGTCACCGATCTCGCCCTCAATCTCGGCACGCGGAGTCAAGGCGGCAACAGAGTCGACGACGATGGCGTCGATGGCACCGGAGCGCACAAGCATATCGACGATCTCGAGCGCCTGCTCGCCCGTATCGGGCTGGGAAATGAGGACCTCGTCGATATCGACACCGATGCGCGCGGCATAGGTGGGATCAAGCGCATGCTCGGCATCGATAAATGCCACGACGCCGCCCATGGCCTGCGCCTCTGCAAGGATCTCGAGCGAAAGCGTCGTCTTACCGGAAGACTCGGGGCCATAAATCTCGACGATACGGCCGCGCGGCACGCCGCCGATACCCAAGGCGGCATCGAGCGCCAGAGAGCCCGTCGGAATAGCCTCGACCTCGAGCTCGGGACCGCCGTCGCCATACCTCATGATAGAGCCCTGGCCGAACTTCTTCTCGATCTCGGCCTTGGTGGTGGCGATCATCTCATCGCGCTCTTTACCCGTCGTGCGTGCATGAACGGTACGTACGGGACCTGAATTCTTGGCCATGAATAGCCCTCCTCTTAACAACCTGAAACGATAATAAACGAACGGCTGTTCGTGGTCAACCGTTCAGATTCATCATATGCACCCGTACATTCCAAAACCCGACCAAACGCCGACCAATCACCGACCAAACGCTTGACCATGCCAATCACAAATACGACCACTCGAACAAATTTAGGCCATATACCAGCTAAAACGGCAAAATCGTCAAAGGTCCCTATCTCCACAATTAAGGGGCCCTAAGGCCCCTTAAACCACGTCTATTCCATAGAATTGAGCACGCGGACAATGCGCTCCAAAGCCTCCGTGACCGCATGGGCCCGAACGCGCGACCGATCGCCCTCGTAATGACAGCGCGCAGACTCGACAACCGGCACCCCCCCATCGGCCGGGCGATACGCCCACCCAATATAGAACGTACCGGCGGGGTCTTGCTCGGTGCCACCACCGGGCCCAGCGTAGCCCGTTGCGCTCACGGCTATATCGCTCTGATAGAGGTCAAGCGAGCCCGCGACCATCTCACGCGCCGTCTGGTGCGACACGGCGCTAAACCGATCGAGCGTTTCCTGCTCGACGCCAAGCACGCGATGTTTGATCTCATCGCAGTAGGTCACCGCACCGCCACGAAGCACCGCCGAGGCACCCGGGATATCGGCAATCGTCGAGGCGATCATGCCCGCCGTCAGCGACTCCGCCGTCGACACCGTCACACCACGGGCGCTCGCACGCTCGACGATATCGCGCGCCAGCTCCTCGTTATGTGCGGAAATCTGCTCAAAAGAGTCCGTCATACCCACCAGGACCTAGACCGAAAAGACGATCTTGCGACAGTTCCAGAAGTACTGGGCGCCCGAGATAACGGTCAGGACAACGGCAACAGCGTACAGGAAGCGTGAGACGCCATAGACACCGAGCAACAGCTCCGCAGGCCCCAACTGGAGGCCGGTCATAGCAAAGACGCACAGGTAACCGCAGATGGAGACCATCGTCGTCGCCGTCTTGTACTTGCCGAGCTTATCGGCGGCAACAACCACGCCGGCCGCACTCGCGACCATGCGAAGAGCGCTCACCAGCAGCTCGCGGAACAGGATAATGAACACGGACCACACGGTCACCGCGCCAAAATCCAAGAACAGCAGCAGGGCCGAGAACACCAGCAGCTTGTCGGCGATGGGGTCTAAGAACTTGCCGAAATCGGTGATCTCGTTACGCGAGCGCGCCAGATAGCCGTCGACCTTATCGGTGCACGACAGAATCACATACAGAATGAAGGCAGCGGCGGCGAGCGGGCCGTCGAAGGTGCTCCAGTCCGTACCGGCAACGCTCGCGTGAGACAGGGCCGAGACGATCATAAACACCGGGATAAAGACGATGCGAACGCACGTCACGATGTTGGCGGGCGTCCAAACACTCGTCAGTTCCTTATTACTCTCGTTTGCCACGACGCTCTCCTACTCCACAACATGACCGATAAGCTCATAGCAGAAGCTATCGGTAAACTCGACGGTCAGAATATCGCCCACGGACGCCTCGCTGGCGTCCAGATGCACCGCGCCATCGGAATCGGGCGCCTGGAACCAGGCGTGACCGATCAGCTCGGCGCCGTCCTCAGTCTCTTCGATGCCATCGACGATCACCTGGGCGCGCTCGCCCACATGGGCCGCCGTGGCGGCAAAACCGAGCGACTCGGCCAGATCCATGGCCTCCTGGGCACGCTCGAGCTTGACCTCCTCATCGACCTGGCCCTCCATCTTGGCGGCCAGACTGCCCTCCTCACGCGAGTAGGCGAAAACGCTCGTGTAGTCAAAGCCGACGGTGTCCATAAAGTCGATAAGATCGCGAAACTCGTCGTCGGTCTCGGTCGGGAAGCCAACCATGGCCGTGGAGCGAATCACAATACCGGGGATGCGCTCGCGAAGGTCGCGGAACAGATCCTCGAGCTCCTGGCGCGAACCGGAGCGACGCATGGCCTTGAGGATGCGCGCATCGCAGTGCTGTACGGGGATATCGATATAGGGCAGCACCTCGGGCGTATCGCGAATCGTCTCGATAAGCTCGTCGGTCATGCCCTCGGGCTGCAGATAGAGCACGCGGACCCAGACGTTATGCGGGCGCACAGCCTCGGCGACGGCACGCAGCAGCTGCGCCAGATTGCGCGGCGAGCCCTCGGCGAAGTCCTCGTCGGCAAAGTCGGTGCCCCAAATGCCCGTGTCCTGGCCGATCAGCACGATCTCGCGCACACCGCCGGCAACCAGGTCGCGCACCTCGGAGATAATGCTCTCAGCATTGCGCGAATGATAGCGACCGCGAATGTAGGGGATCATGCAGAAGCTGCAAAAACGATTGCAGCCATCGGAAATCTTGACGTAGGCAACGGCACCCTCGACAGTACGCTTGACCTGCGGGATATAGGCCGCGATCTCGCGCTCCACGCCAAGAACGTTGTCGATGACAGATACGATACCGTCTTCCTCATCGGCCTTCACAAAGGCAGCGACCTCGGGAAGCTCGTCGGGCAGGTCATCGCCGTAACGAGACGGCACGCAACCGCACATGACGATGGGGCAGGCGCGAACGCCGTCCTGCACCTCGTTAGCGAGCTCGAGCGTGGTCTCGATGCTCTCGGACGTTGCGGAGGCGAGGAACGAGCACGTGTTGACGATGGCGATATCGGCATCCTGCGGATCGAATGCTTCCTCGTAGCCCGCAGCGGACAGCAGCGAACGCATGCGGTCGGTATCGACCTCGTTCTTGGCGCAGCCAAGCGTGATATAGAGTACAGAACCCAACGGAGTATCCATGTTGGAGAGCGGTCCTTTCGAAAGAATTAGCGGTAATTTGTAAACTGCAGCGGCTGACCGTAGTCCTTGTCGCGCAGGAACTGGATCACCGTCTGAAGCGCGTCCTTAGAGGCCGAGGTAACGCGCAGCTTATCGGCCTCGATGGTCACCTTGACCTTGAGCTTTTGATCCTTGATGTCCTTATTGATCTTCTTGGCGGTCGCTTGGTCGATGCCTTCGACGATATGGCCGAGCACGCGCACGGTACCGCCCGAAGCCGCCTGCGGCGCGTCCCAGGAGACAGCCTTGAGGTCGATGCCGCGTTTGATGAGCTTAGAGCTCAGCACGTCGATGATCTGCTTGGAGACGAAATCGGCCGGGGCATTGATTGTAAAGAGCTTGTCGCCCTTCGAAAGCTCGATGGTGGCGCCGGAGTCCTTGAGGTCATAGCGCTGAGAGATCTCGCGGGTGGTCTGCTGGAAGGCGTTATCGACCTCCTGCATATTGACCTCGGACACAACGTCGAAGCTGGAATCTTTAGCCATGGTTCTTCCTTTCGGTACGGGGAGCCTTAGTAGCTGTCGTACGAATAGTCATCTGAATCGTTTGCAGTCTGGCCGTCGGATGCCGTGTCGGTACCGTCGGTAGACTGAGGGTCGGTGCCGTCGGTAGACTGGGCGTCGGTGCCGTCGGCAGCATCGGTGCCGTCGGTACTCTCGCCATCCTCGGACTCGCGGTCTCCTTCTTGGGAACGGTAATGGTCACGCGCGCCACACCCGATGTCTTGGTGTCGTAGCGAACCTTTTCACCGTTCTTGGTAACCGTAACATCGGAGGGCTTGGACGTGGTGATCTCGATCGAGGACTCGGGCGTGTACTCCTGCTCAAAGGGACCGGTTGCCTGGGCGCCGAAGACCGATTTACCGTCGACCTTGACCTCGATCCAGGCGGTCTTGCCCTTGGCAACGGAGACCTTGACCTTGATGACCTCGTCCTCTTTCTTTTTCGCATTCGCCTTGGCGGCATCGGAATCGGCAGAATCCGTCGCCTCGTCGGTGCCTTCATCCTCGTCAACAGATTCGGTCGTCTTGGAAGACTTCTTGGTCGTCGTCTTGGTGGCCGCGGGCGTCTCAGGCGTCGACTCGGGTGCAGAAGAGCCGCAGCCACGCAGGAGGACCACGATGAGCAGAATCAACAAAAGCGCCACGGCACCGATGCCGGCGTAGATGATGCGCGGATCGAGTCCATTGTTCTGGGGGGCACGTCCACCGCCGCGTCCGCGATTAGAGCCACCGCGACCGTTTACCTGCGGCATACGGCCGCGACCGCTATCGGGACGACCACGATATCCGCCTTGGCTCTGCGAGCCGCGCTGACCCGAACGCGGCGCAAGCTCGCCACGGTTCTGATAGCCACGCTGGCCAGAGCGAGGCGCCGAAGAGCGCTGCCCGTAAGGCTGCGATTGAGAACGGAGGCGCGGCGTCACCTGCGTGGTATCGGCGTCGGCATATCCACCGTGGGAACGCCCGGCAGAAACTCCGCGATAACCACGACCGGAGTAGCCACCGTCGCCGTAACCGGCGCGGGGATCGCGACTCAACCCGCGAGCGGCGGGAAGCGCACGATCATCCGGCATGGGCGTACTGCGAAAGCGATCTCGCTGAGAACGAATCTCCTCGCTGGAGCCCGTCTCGGTGATATAGCCCGCCTGCGGAGGGCGCTGGCCGTACCGCGTCGAGCGACCACCCTGAACCATCAGAAAGCGTCCGTTATCGACCGACGAACGCGAGTTAACGTAGCCGGCAGCATCCTGAAAACGACCGCCCTGCTGCGAGGTCTCGCGTTCATATGCCATGAGGTCATCAAAATAAGCGTTGACGACCTCGCGCGGGTTAAGCCCCAAAAAGCGAGCATAGCTCGAAATCATGCCCTGCGCATAGCCGCGCGGAGGCATCGATGCAAAGTTACCGGTCTCGAAAAACTCGATGATCTGCGGCCTGATTTTGATGGTGTTGGCGACCTGCTGGATGGAAAGGCCCATCCGGCGACGCTGCTCGAGCAGCATGTCACCAAAGCGTGCAGCCATCAGAATCCTCCAAACTCACGATCTTCACGTGCCATCTCGGCGTCGACAGACTCCAACGCGGCGAGCCCCTCCTCGTCCAGCAGGACCTCGCGCGGCTTGGAACCATCGGGCGGGCCGACGACACCCTTTTCTTCCAGCATGTCCATAATACGCCCGGCGCGCGCATAGCCAACCTTGAGGCGGCGTTGCAGCCCAGATGTGGAGCCCAGCTGCGATTCCACCACAATATGGGCGGCCTCCCAGATAAGCGGGTCGTCATCCTGCGGCTCGGCAACACCCGTGCGAACAATGCCGCCGCCACCAGCCATGGACATGGAGGCGGGCGCCACGGCAGAGAGAATCTCCTCATGGTAGTCGGGCTCGCTTTGCGACTTAACGAACTCGACGATCTCGTTGATCTCGTCGTCCGAGACAAAGCAGCCCTGGATACGGCGGGGCTTGCCCCAGTCGACTTTTGAGAACAGCATGTCGCCCAAACCAGTAAGCTTTTCGGCGCCCATCTGGTCGATAATGACGCGGGAATCGATGCCCGTAGCCACGTTAAAGGCAATACGATTGGTGATGTTGGCCTTAATAAGGCCCGTCACCACGTTGGAGCTGGGGCGCTGCGTAGCCACGATAAGGTGAATACCGGCGGCACGGCCCAGCTGGGCGATACGGACGATCGAGGCCTCGACATCCTTGCCGGCTACCATCATCAGGTCCGAAAGCTCGTCGATGATGATGACCAGATAGGGCATCTTTTGCGGCGGGTTATCGTAATGCTCAAACTCGCCGGCGGCCTGCTTTTCGTTATAGGTCGAAATCTTGCGAACGTTGAGGCGCTCGAAGACCTTCAGGCGACGCTCCATCTCGGACACGGCCCACTGCAGCGCACTGGCAGCCTGCTTGGGCTCGGTCACCACGGGCACATAGAGATGCGGCAGACCGTTATAGCCCGCAAGCTCGACGCGCTTGGGGTCGACCATGATAAGGCGAACGTCCTCGGGAAGGGCGCGCATGAGCAAGGTCGTGATGATGGAGTTGATCATGACCGACTTACCAGAACCGGTGGTACCGGCAATCAGCAAGTGGGGCATCTTAGCGAGGTCGGCGACAACCGGCGTGCCCTCGGCATCGCGACCGATGGCAAGCTCGAGCGGGCCACCCTTCACATAGGGAAGCACGTCGCCCAGGTTGACGTTCTGACGCTTGCGATTGGGGATCTCGATGCCCACGAGCGAGGTGCCGGGAATCGGCGCGAAAATGCGCACCGACTGGGCGGCAAGCGAAAGCGCGATATCGTCCTCGAGGCTCGAGATCTTGCTCACGCGCTCGCCCTCACCGGGCTGCAGCTTAAAGGTCGTGACCGTGGGGCCGGCAATCCAGCCGACGACGCGAGCGCTACGGCCAAACTCGAGCAGGGTAGACTGCAACGACTCGGCAGTCTGTTCCAGTTCCTTATCAGAAGACGCGGAGGACGCCGACTGCGGATTGGCGTGCAGGATTTCGAGCGGCGGGAGCTTGAGGCCGTCCTCTTGTTCGCCCTCGACACCGGCAGTGGTACCGTCCGCTCCCCCATCGGTGGCTGCAACAGGAGCAGCGGAAGCCGTGGGGGCGGAGGCATCGGAAACCTTGGGATGCTTTAGGAAGTCAGGGATCTGCGGAGCTGCCGAAACGGGATTCACGGCAAATGGCGGCTCTGACTCGTCAGCCTTGTCCGGGTCGTCTTCCATCGAAAACTGTCCGGTGACCTGTCCTGCGTTGGCGCGGCGACGCGGCAGCAAGGTGGTCTTGGCGGTCTCGAGCGGAGCCTCGTCGTAATCGTCATCGCCCTCAGTGAGTTCAATTTCGCTATCGGACCAAGACGGGTCAGGCTCGCTCGTGTTGAGCTTGGGCGCGGCCTTGCCCTTCTTGGCATGGCGACGCGGCAGCAGCGTGGTCTTGGCGCGCTCGGCCTCCACGGCCTCGGACACGTCGACAAACGGGTCATCGTCCTCGTCGTCATCCAAAACCGAATCGACATCGCCACCCATGACCGTGGTCACGGCGGCGTCAGTTGCCTTCTGACGCAGGATGCTCAGGTGCGGACGGGCGACGCCGGGAACCGACAGGGCCTCTTCGTCGCCCCACGGGCTCGCATTGACATCGGCACGACGGCGCTCGGCAAAATCGGCGGCGCGATCGCGTGCGGAGCGCAAAACGCCGCCCACCGAGAAGCCGATAATGACCAGGCCAACGACGACAAGGCCCAGCAAGACAACCATGGCAATAGGTTTACCCAGGGCGTTTTGCAAGGTACTTGCGATAAAGGCGCCAATGTAGCCGCCCGAGGCGGAAAGGTTCTGCGGCGTAAACATGAGGTCACACGAATCGCTCGTGCCCGGCACCATCAGCGACAGGATAGAGACAATGGCCACAAAGACCACGGCGCCGCCCGCGACCGAGCGAATGTTGAGCGGCGAGTCCTCACCCAAAAAGAGCGTGGCGGCGAACAGCAAGATGACGATCGGCAGCACGTAAGCGCCCAGGCCAAAGCCGAGGTGATAGAAGCCGGCGACAGCAGCCGTCACGGGCGCCGTTGCCGGCGAAATCACGGCAATGAAGGATGCAATCGCCAAAACGGCAATGACCACGCCGGCGATATCGCGATTGGCCGAAGGCTCGACCAGGGGCTCGAACTCATCGAACTCGGACTCGTGGCCCTTATTGGCACGCAGATGGGAACCGGCACCCTTCGCAGATGCCGGTTGGTTGTTGGCCTTATTGCCTTTGGCGTTTTGTGCAGATCCGCGCGCCAAACTAAACCTCCATGACGACCGGGATGATCATCGGGCGAGTGCGCGTACGGCTCCAGATAAAGTTGGAGAGCGAATCGCGCACGGCTTTGCGAATGGCATCGGAGCCGCTGCTGGTAAAGCTAAACTTGCCCTTCTCGATCGTCTTCATGATGGCTGCGGAGGCATCCTCGGAGAACTGATCGTCGATGGCAAACGAAACGCCGCGGCCCGAGAACTCGATAGCCTCGATCTTCTTGTGCTTGAGCGAGACGATGGCAACGGCCGTGACCATACCGTCGTTGGCGAGCTTTTGGCGATCGCGCAGGACGATGGGATCGGTGTCACCGATGCGCAGACCGTCGACATAGACGACGCCGGACTCGACGGGCGTACCGCGCTTTACGATACCACCGCGCATCTCGAGCGTGTCACCGTTGTCGAGGATAAAGATGTGATCGTCCTTGATGCCCATCTTACGGGCAAGCTGGGCATGGGCGCGCAGATGCACGGCTTCGCCGTGAACCGGCATAAAGTAGGTAGGCTTGGCCATGGCCATCAGAAGCTTGAGCTCCTCCTGGCTGCCGTGGCCCGAGACATGAACGAGTGCGCGATTCTTATCCCAGACGTCGCAGCCGAGCTTGGCCAGGCTGTTGACGACCTGCTGGACGGCCTTCTCGTTGCCGGGAACGGGAGTTGCCGAGAGGATGACGGTATCGCCCTCGTGGATGGAGAGCGTCTTGTGCTCGCCGTTAGCCATGCGGGACAGGGCCGACAGCGGCTCGCCCTGCGAACCGGTGCACATGACGACGATCTTATCGTCAGGCAGGTTATCGATATCGAAGGCATCGAGGATATCGGCATCGTCGATGTTGAGGTAGCCCAGCTCGCGCGCCACGCGGGTGTTGGTGAGCATGGAGCGTCCGGTCACGACGACCTTGCGGCCGCACTTGCGAGCGGCGTCGCAAATCTGCTGTAGGCGATGGATGTGGCTCGAGAACGACGCGACGAACACGCGGCCCGGGGCGTTCTTGATGGCGTGCAGCAGGTTGGGGCCGACTTCGGCCTCGGACTTGGTAAAGCCCGGAACCGTGGCGTTGGTGGAGTCGGAAAGCAGCAGGTCGATGCCCTGTTTAGCAAAGCGGCTGATGGCGGCATAGTCGGGCGTGACGCCATCGATGGGCGTCTGGTCGAGCTTAAAATCGCCCGTGTGCATGACGGTGCCCTGATTGGTGCGAATGAACACGCCCAGAGCGCCGGGGATGGAGTGCGTCATGGAGAAGAAATCGAGCGAGATGCCACCGAGATTGACGTGGCTGCCGCCCTTGACCTCACGGAACTTGGGCGCGCGAATGCGGAACTCGGAGAGCTTACCCTCGATAAAACCGAGCGTCAGCTTGCTCGAGAAGATGGGCACCTTGTTGTTGAGGTCCTGCAGCAGGTACGGAAGCGAACCGGTGTGGTCCTCGTGGCCGTGGGTGACGACGATGCCGCGGAGCTTCTCCTCGTTCTCCAGGACATAGGTGTAGTCGGGAAGCACCAGGTCGATACCGGGCTGAGAGTCGTCGGGGAACATGAGGCCGGCGTCGACGAGCACCATGTCGTCGCCGCACTCGAAGACCGTCATGTTCTTGCCGATGCCGTCAAGGCCGCCGAGCGGAATGATCTTCAAGGGAGATGATTTTTTAGCTGCCATAGGTTCGTGTGGTTTCCTTTCTTCGAAACGGGTCTGGAACAACCGACGGGGCGCTTCTGGCAAACCGACCGCCGGGAACGTACAAACATGCATCACAGAGTCGATGCAGTAACCACAGTATGATACCCATTTGCCCACCAACAGACCACCCATGCATCAAAGCCCCATCTGAACCGGTCTATCCCGCCGGTCTGGTCTCAGCGGCCCCGGCACGGGCTAAGTTTCCTGCTCTACAGTCCTGCTCACGACGGAGGCCACATTAAGTGGCCTCCTGTTCGTGCGGAACTCGCGATAAACTTCATCAGTGCCCGCCCCACGGGAAACCTGCCAAAACAAGACAGGATTATTTTGGTCGGTTTTATCTGGAAGATGCTGCTGCGGCTATCTACAGATCTGAAATCTGACTACTGAATAGACCGTCTAACTAAATAGCAAGCGGCATTAACCAGCCCTTTTGCTTGCGCCCGGGAGGGCCGTATATGAAGTTTATCGCGAGTTCCGCACGCAAAGGAAAGCACTTAATGTGCTTTCCGTCTTGCGCAGGACTGTAGAGCAGGAAACTTCATATGCGTCCCTCCCGGGCGCAAGCAAAAGGGCGACCCCTGTCCGGAGTCGCCCTTGTTGAGCTGCTTATGCGTAGCCGTTACTCGGCGTCGTGGTGACGGCGGGGTTTGCGGCCTCCGTTGTCGCCGGGACGGCGCGGACGGTCGCTGCGCTCGGAGCGCTCGCGACGCGGACGCTCACGGCGCTGGAAGTGCTCGCCATCGCCCTCGGAGGAACCCTCAGAGTGAGCCGGGGCCTCGGGCTTGTCGAGACGATCAAGCGAGATCTTGCCGCGATCGTCGACCTCGATGACGACGACCTTGACCTCGTCGCCCACGTTGAGAACGTCCTCGACCTTCTCCACGCGGCCCTTGGCGACGCGGGAGATGTGCAGCAGGCCGTCCTTGCCAGGCAGCAGGTTGACGAAGGCGCCGAAGGGCTGGATGGAGACCACGCGACCGGTGTACTCCTCGCCCGGCTCGGGAACCTTGATGATGAGCTTGATGCGCTCGACGGCCTGGTCGACGGACTCGCCGGTGCCGCCGACAAAGACGGTGCCGTCCTCCTGGATGTCGACCGAAGCGCCGGTCTCGTCCTGGATACCGCGGATGACCTTGCCGCCGGAGCCAATGACGTCGCGAATCTTATCGGTAGGAACCTGGATGGAGACGATGCGCGGAGCGGTGCTGCGTGTGGTGTGGCGCGGCTCGGGAATCACATCGAGCATCTTCTGCAGGATGAAGGCGCGACCCTCCTTGGCCTGCTGCAGGGCGCGGGCCAGGATGTCGAAGGTTAGGCCGGTGGCCTTGTTATCCATCTGCAGGGCGGTGATGCCCTCGGTGGTGCCGGTGACCTTAAAGTCCATGTCGCCCAAGAAGTCCTCGAGACCCTGGATATCGGACAGGACCACGGTCTTTCCCTCCTCCTGGATCAGACCCATGGCGATACCGGAGACCGGGCGCTTAATGGGCACGCCGCCGTCCATAAGGGCGAGCGTGGAGCCGCAGGTCGAAGCCATCGAAGAGGAGCCGTTGGACTCCATGACCTCGGAGACGACGCGGATGGCGTAGGGGAACTCGTTCTCGTCGGGGAGCACCGGGAGCAGAGCGCGCTCGGCAAGGTTGCCGTGACCGATCTCGCGACGCTTGGGGCTGCCCATGCGGCCGGTCTCGCCGGTGCAGAACGGCGGGAAGTTATAGTGGTGCATATAGCGCTTGCCCTCGGTGGGCTCGATGGTATCCAGACGCTGGCCCTCGTTGAGCATGCCGAGCGACAGGACGGAGAGCACCTGGGTCTGGCCACGCTGGAACAGACCGGAGCCGTGAACGAGCGGCAGGTAGTTATCCTTCACCATGATGGGACGGATCTCGTCTGCAGCACGGCCATCGACGCGCTCGCCAGTCTCGACGACCATGGTGCGCATGGCCTTCTTCTCGAGCTTCTTGAGCGCCACGGGGATCTCGCGCTCCCAAGCGGCCTGCTCCTCCTCGGTAAACTCGGCGCGGATGGACTCCTTCAGAGCCTCGACCTTACCGATACGAGAGAGCTTGTCGGCGTCGCGAAGGGCAGCTGCCATCTCGTCGTAGTGGGCAAAGATGCGCTCCTGGACCTCCTCGACGGGCTGGTCGAGCGGGTACTCCTTCTTGACGATGGGGCCGTTGACCTGCTCCCACTCGGCGACGAACTCGTCCTGGGCCTGGCAGAAGGCAGCAAGGGCCTCCTGGCCAAACTTCATGGCGGCGAGCATGTCGTCCTCGGAGATCTCCTCGGCGCCGGCCTCGACCATCGAGATGAAGTCGGCAGAGCCGCCCAGCTCCAGGTCCAGATCGGAGTTCTCGCGCTCCTCGTAGGTGGGGTTGACAATAAACTCGCCAGTCTCCACGTTACGGCCGATGCGCACGCAGGCAAGCGGGCCCTCGAAGGGCACGCCACCGAGCGTCATGGCCAGGGAAGCACCCATGACGTTGATGACGTCGAAGGGGTTGACCTGGTCGGCGACGAGCGAGGTGGCGACGATGTGCACCTCGTTGCGGAAGCCGTCCGGGAAACTCGGGCGGATCGGACGGTCGATCATGCGCGCGGTGAGCGTGGCCTTCTCGCTGGGACGGCCCTCACGCTTGAGGTAACCACCCGGGATGCGGCCAGCGGCGTACATCTTCTCGTTGAAGTCGACGGTCAGCGGGAAGAAGTCGTAGTTCTTGCGCTCCTTGGAGACGACCACGGTGTCGAGCATCGTGGTGTCGCCCTGCTTGACCAGGCAGGCGCCGGTGGCCTGCTTGGCAAGCTCGCCCGACTCAAAGGTGTAGGTCTTGCCGTACAGCTCAAAGGTCTTGGATACGAGTGTCATTGTTCTCCTTTACCCCACAGGCCCCTTGCCTGCGGGCTTCTCATGTGACGCGGGCCCCCTGCCCCCGCCACGCTTCAGAGCGTGATTGTTCGCGCCCTTACACAAAAAGAGCGCCCCGCTGCGCAGGACGCTCTTAGCATGTACAAATCCTTACTGGATGTTGTCGCGGATGCCCAGAGCCTTGATGAGCTCACGGTACTCGACGATGTCGTTCTTCTTAATGTAGGAGAGAAGACGACGACGACGGCCGACGAGCATGAGCAGGCCACGACGGGTGTGGAAGTCCTTCTGGTGGGACTTCATGTGCTCGGTCAGCTCCTTGATGCGCTCGGACAGGATGGCGACCTGAACCTTGGGGTTGCCGGTGTCGACCGGGGTGTTACCGAACTGGGCAGTCAGCTCCGCCTTGCGCTCTTTGGAAACAGTCATTGTTTCACCTTTCGTTTCTTGTCGCCCTCGGGCGACGCTATTCGCCTCGGACTGGGAAGCCGCCGGTGGAGCGAGCATCCAAGATCGAGGTACCAACAGGTCGGTATGTTACCACAAGCAGCCCACGCCTGCGCATCATCACCGACCCAACATGAATTCCATCGCACGGAGGCGCTGATCGGTATGAGTTGCCGCCCAGACATGCGAAAGCCCCAACAAAAAAGCGGCAGTATGGGGATCAACCCTCTCGGCCATGAGCGCATCGAAGGTCATGGACATGAGGGCGCGCAGCCACGCGACCTCACCGGTCGACACCAGCTCGGCACCCGGAACGCTCGACGCACACGACCCGCACATGAGACCGCCCGCCTGGGGCGAAAAATACGACAGCATGGGGTCTCCGCACAGCACGCAGGCCGAAAAATCGGGTCGGTAGCCAACGTGCGACAGCAGCTTAAACACATATGCCGCCACAAGTAGATCCATGTGCGCCGTGTCGAGCCCGCTGCCCACCAGGGCAAGCGCTCGCTGCGTGATGGCAAAGGTAAACGGGTCCTCGGCGTCCTCAAACGAGCACACGCGCGCGACCTCGGCGATTGCGCTTGCGGCGCAAGTCGTCTCGTAATCGGGCGCTGCGCCGAGCGGCGCCTCCATAAGCTCGGCCTGCGAAACCACGTCAAGCGACCGTCCATGCGCGAGCAGCATATCGACGGTACAGAACAGCTCGCAGCGCGCAGCCAGGCGCCCACCGGGTTTGCGGGCGCCCTTTGCCACGGCGCGAACCTGCCGACCCCGTTCGTCAAGCATCGTCAGGATCAGGTCCGTCTCTTTGAGCTTCGTCTTGTCGAGGACGAGCGCCTTCGTGCGATATGTCCGGGAGCCTGCCATGCGCGCCGCGCGTCCTTAGTCCTCGGCGTTGTAGCCAAAGCGGCGAATCTGGGCCTCGTCGTCACGCCAGCCGGCCTTGACCTTCACGTCCAGCTCCAAAAAGACCTGCGTGCCAAAGATGCGCTCAAGATCGCGGCGAGCGTCGATACCGATATGTTTGATCATCTCGCCGCCCTTGCCGATGATGATGCCCTTTTGGCCCTCGCGCTCGACGTAAATGGTAGCGTGCACGCGCAGCACCTTCTTGGTCTGCTCGAGCGCATCGCAGATCACGCCAACGGAGTGCGGGATCTCATCACGGGTGCGGCGCAAGACCTTCTCGCGCACAAACTCGGCAACGAGCGTCTCATCGGAAGCGTCGGTACCCATGTCCTCGGGGAACCAACGCGGACCCTCGGGCAAAAAGTGCGCAACGGTCTCGATAAAGGCATCGACGTTGAAGTTCTTGACCGACGACGTCACGATCTCGTCGTCATATTCCATAAGCTCGTGGGCGGCCTTAAGCTGCTCCATGACCTGTGCGGGGTCGGCCTCATCGGCCTTGGTGAGCACCAGGACCTTCTTGGAACGGGCATTCTTGACGCGCTCGGCAACCCAGGCGTCTCCCCTGCCGATCGGCTTGGTGGCATCAATCAAAAACGCGACGACATCGACATCGTTCAGCTCGAACAGCGCGCTCTTGTTGAGCTCGGACCCCAGGCCGTCCTTGGGCTTGTGAATACCCGGGGTATCGACAAAGACCAGCTGGTAGCCGGGGCGATTGACGACGGCGCGCATGCGACGGCGGGTGGTCTGGGCCACCGGCGAGGTGATGGCAACCTTTTTGCCATAGCAGGCGTTGAGCAGCGTGGACTTACCGGCGTTGGGACGGCCGACCAGGGCCACGAAGCCGCTGCGAAAACCGGGTTCCACGTCGCCAAAACCCGCGAGGCTCTCATCCTCGTCGCACAGGGCGTCGAGCTCCTCGTCGCTCATGCCCTCAAACGGATCGAATTCCTCGACATCCTCGCAATCCTCGGTCGCTTCGGCATCCACCGCATCCAGGGACTCGTCGTCCAGAGTTTCATCGAAAGGCTGCATATTGTCGGACATGAAAATCCCTTTCTAAATAAAGTCGAGCGCGTGGGCAAATACCAGCAATCCCACAATCGCGGCGGTGATGGAAAGTACGTATACGGAGGCGGCGGCGATATCCTTCGCACGCTTTGCCAGCGGATGGAGCTCCTGGGTCGCCAGGTCGACGATCGCCTCCATGGCGGTGTTGCACAGCTCGCCGTGAATCACCAAGCCACAGCAGATGATAACCGTGGCCCACTCGGCAATGTCGAGCCCCACGATGCAGCCGGCAATGACGGTGCACACGCCCGCCACGAGCATGACCTTAGTGTTGCGCTCGGTCTTAACGGCGGTGACGAAGCCCTCCATGGCGTAGGAGAACGACTTTAAGAAGGACGGATGGTCCTTGTTCGATCCGGGAATCATAGACGGCTCCTAGTCGTGGGCGTGGTTGGTGATGGGGCCGACGTGGACCAGCTTGGGGTCCTCGCCGCGCTCGAGCGCCAGATCGCGCAAGATGGCGTCCTCGCGGGCCTCCATGACCTCGGCCTCGTCGTCCTCGATATGGTCATACCCCAGCAGGTGCAGCATGCCATGCACGAGCATCAGGCGGCACTCGTCGGTAGGGCTATTACCAAAGCCGGGGGCCTGGCGGGCAATGACCTCCGGGGCCAGGATAATATCGCCGAGCTCGAGCGTCTCGTCGGCGGGAATATCCTCGTCAAAGGCCGAGTCGCACTCAAACGAGAGGACATCGGTGGTACGGTCGATACCGCGCCACTCGTGGTTGAGCTCGTGCATCTCGTCCTCATCGACATACGAAAGGGAAATCTCAACTTCACGCTCAACGCCCTCGGCGGCAAGCACGACCTCGCAGATGTGCTCTACCTCCTGCGCGTCGAGCAGCGTATCGAGCTCGGCATCGTTGCTGATCAATACACTCAACGGGACTCCTTTCGGTCGTGCACGCGCTTATCGCGCACATCATCATAAGCATCGTATGCCTCGACGATACGCCCCACCAAGGCATGGCGCACCACGTCGGCACGCTCGAGGTGAGAAAATGCGACATCGTCGACACGGCCTAAAATCCGCTCAACGTCGGCAAGACCGCCGCGACGACCCACCAGGTCGCGCTGACTCAGGTCGCCGGTAATCACAAACTTGGAGTTAAAACCCAGGCGCGTCAGGAACATCTTCATCTGCTCGGGCGTGGTATTTTGCGCCTCGTCGAGCACCACGAAGGCATCGCTCAGCGTGCGGCCGCGCATGTAGGCAAGCGGGGCGATCTCAATCACGCCGCGCTCCATGAGCTCATCGGTGCGCTCGCGATCCATCATGTCAAAAAGGGCGTCGTAGAGCGGACGCATGTAGGGGTCAATCTTTTCCTCGAGGGTACCGGGCAAAAAGCCCAGATTCTCCCCCGCCTCGACAACCGGACGCGTCAAGATCAGACGGCCCACCTCGTGACGCTTGAGCGCGGCAACGGCGAGCGCCATGGCCAGATAGGTCTTACCGGTACCGGCGGGACCAAGGCCAAACGTGATGGTATGCGAGCGGATGGCATCCACGTAGCGCTTTTGGCCGAGCGTCTTGGGGCGAATGGCACGACCGCGATACGAAAGCAGCACATCATCGCGAAGCGACGTAGCCTCGTGCTCACCGTCGCGCAAGATGGCCAAGCAACGAGAGACATCGTCGGCAGACAGCGTGCGTCCGGCGGCCGCCTCGCGAAAAGTATGGTCGAAAAAACGCGCCACGAGCTCGACCTCGTCCGGGTCACCGCTCACGGCGATGCTGTCGCCACGGACGACCACATGGGCACGAACCAAACTCTCGAGTGCACGAAGGACACCGTCGCCGGCGCCCAAAACGCGCGAGGGGTCAATACCCTCGGGAACGGTAAGTCTAATCTTCGAGGCTTCCATGAACCTCCCTGCGTGCATGGACCAAGCCGGAATCATCGACTCCGATGATAGCAACATCGAGCAGGCACGGGGCTGTGAGTCCACAGGTATCGTCAAGACGGGCATGATGGAACGAACCGAGCGTCAGGTTGTCGCCATACTCAAGCACGGCACGCTCGACGGTTCCCACGCGACGGCGAGCGTCGGCAATGGCGAGTTCCTGCGCCGCGGCCCTCATGCGGCGGCTACGCTCGGCCATAACCTCGGGCGGCACCTGGTCGGGCATATCGGCAGCAAGGGTACCGGGACGCTTGCTGTAGCGGAACACGTGCATACGCGAAAAGCCCACACGGCGGCACAGTGCCAGCGACTCCTCAAACTCCTCGTCCGTCTCACCGGGAAAACCGACGATGACATCGCACGAAAGGGACACCTGAGGCAAGTTGGTGCGAATCATGCGCACCGTTTCCTCGAAGGCCTCGGCGCTATAGGGACGGCCCATGCGATGCAGTGTCCTGGTGCAGCCGGACTGCACGGGCAGGTGTAAAAACGGGGCGATGCGCTTCGGATAGCGCGCCATGACCTTAAGCAGGGACTCGGAGATATCCATGGGCTCGACCGAGGAAATGCGCACATGCGGAATGGACGTGCGCTCCATGATCGCCTCGAGCAGCTCATCGATCTCGACGTGTTCATCAGTCGCGCTCTTGCCATCGTAGGCGCCCAGGTTCACACCCGTCAGCACCACCTCGGGCACGCCGGCCTCCTGTGCCTCGCGAACTTGCTCGAGCACGGACTCGACCGGCACGGAGCGCTCGGGGCCGCGGGCCTTCCACACAATGCAATAGGTGCAACGATGGTTGCAGCCGTCCTGGATCTTCACGCCCAGACGCGAGCGACCGAGCGCGTCGACAACCTCGCCGTCGCTGCAGGCGGGAACGTCATCGGACTCAACGCCCAGCACCTCACAGACGCGTTCGGCGACATCGATCTTGGACGGCTCGGCGATCACGCGGTCCGAGAGCTCCAGCAGCTCCTCGGGATGCAGATTGACCACGCATCCGGTCACGACCACATAGGGCTCGTTTGGATAGGCCAGCGCATGGCGAACGGCCTTACGGGTCTTGGCCTCGGCCTCGCCCGTAACGGCACAGGTGTTAATGACGATCAGCTCAGCATCCTGAGGCTCCACCATCGCAAAGCCCAGGCGCATTAGATCGGCAGTGATACGGTCGGACTCAACCCGGTTGACACGGCAGCCGAGGTTGACGACAGAGATATGAGGTGCGAGCACGCGGGCTCCTTAATCGAGGATGTCGTCGAGGGCACTCTTGATACGGTCGGTCACCGACTTCTTACCGGATGCGACGTCATCGCCCATCTCGTCGGCAAAGGCGCGAAGCAGCTCGCGCTGCTTATTGGAAAGGTTCGTGGGGACGACCACACGCAGCTGCACGATCAGACGACCGCGCGAACCGCCACCGCCGATACGCGGCATGCCGTAATTGTTGACGCTCACGGTGTCGCCGTACTGGGCGCCAGCGGGGACGCACACCTTGACGACCTCGTCAGGCATAATGCCCTCGACCTCGATCTCGCATCCGAGCGCAGCCTGCGCAATCGAGATATCGCTCACGAGGTACAGGTCGTCGCCGTTGCGCTTAAAACGCTCGTGGTCGGCGACGCGCACGTTGACGATCAGGTCGCCCGACGGCTCGCCGCGAAGGCCGGCCTCGCCAAAACCGCTCACGCGCAGCTGGCGACCGGTCGAAACGCCGGCGGGAATATCGATATCGATCTTTTCGTGCGAAGGCGTGCGGCCCTGACCGTCACAGGTCTCGCAGGGATGGTCGATGACCGTGCCTTCGCCGTGGCAGTCGGGACAGGGCGAAGAGGACTGAACCTGGCCCAGGAAAGAACGCTGGACCGTCGTCACATAGCCCGTGCCGTGGCAGCGGCTGCACTGCTTTTCCTGTGCGCCCTCGGCCCTACCGGTGCCGTTGCAATCCTCGCAGGGGGCAAGGCGGTCATAGCTGATCGTCTTTTTGCAACCGAGTGCCGCCTCCTCAAGGGTCACCGAAAGGGAGATGGCCATATCGCGGCCGCGACGACGCTCACGGCGATTTCGGGCGCCACCGCCGGCACCGCCGCCAAAGAACGACGAGAAGAGGTCGTCCATGCCCATGCCACCAAAGATATCGTTGATGTCGACATAGCCAGAGCCACCGGGGCCGTCCGCGGTGCCGTAACGGTCGTAGTTAGCACGCTTCTGCTCGTCGGAAAGAACGGAATACGCCTCGTTGAGCTCTTTGAACTTGGCCTCGGCCTCGGGGTCGTCCGAAACGTCCGGGTGTACGGTACGGGCCTTCTTTAGAAACGCGCGCTTAATCGTCCGCGCGTCGGCATCCTTGTCGACGCCAAGTACCTCGTAGTAATCCCTATTTTCCGACACGACCGAATCCTTCCGACTTTCATTATTGTCACAGTGCGTCCTATACCCAAGCTGGGCCGGCCGCAAACAGAGGGGTTGATGTTATTGCATTGCGTAGGGCGAAAGCATGGCACGTTGCGAGCAGCTCGCAAACCAAACCGACACGAGCGCAAACATAAATCCGTTGGCAAAACCGTTGGCAAACTGCATCGCGCCGCGCTTCCACCACAGCAGGCTGCGGTGCAGCACGCCGTCCGAGACCACCATGAACAGGCCCATGGCAAACGGAATAAAGCACATCACGGCAAAGGCCGAGAACACGCCCGAGATGGCCGACAGCACCAAAAACGGCGCCACGATGCCCATCAGGTAAAAACCGGTACGGGCCTTGCCCTCCAGACGCTCGGCCTCGACATGAGCGCGGCCGACCAGATCGCCACCCGAGGCACCGTTGGTGCCGGCGTGACCCATGCCGCCAATGCGGACCTCGTCGCCATCGTGCGTACCGGCAGGAAACTCAATCGTCTGCTCGGAGGTCACACGGACACGGCCGCTGCCGCCGCAATCGGGGCAGGGGTCGGCGACGACCTTACCGGAACCGCCGCACTCGGGGCAGACCGACTGAAACGTGCCGGCACCGAACAGGAAGGACAGGTCGACATCGATGTGGCCGCGACCACCGCAGCTCGGACAGGTATGTGCATGCTCGGACGAAACAGAACCCGAGCCGCCACAGTGGCCACAGGTATCGAAGCGCGTATAGCGGACGGTCTTGCGGGCACCGCCCTTGGCCTCCTTAGCGTCGAGCTTGATATCGACGACCACGTTGGCGCCGTTCTCGGGATTATAGGCAGCCTGCCCGCGACGCGGCTGGCCCCAGGCGCCACCAAAGGGAAAGCCGCCCTCAAAGGGATTGCCATAGCCTGCGCTGCCGGCGTAGCCGCCGCCATAGGGCGAAGCCGTAGGAGCGCCGGCGAAGGGGTTGCCCGAGCGCATGGCGTCGTAGCGCGCACGCTTCTGCTCGTCCGAAAGCACGGCGTAGGCCTCGGAAACCTCTTTAAACTTTTCCTCGGCATCAGGTTCTTTGTTGACGTCCGGATGGAGCTTGCGGGCCTTTTGCTGGAAGGCCTTCTGTATATCACGCGAGGTGGCGTCCTTGGAGACACCCAAAATCTCGTAGTAATCTTTTTCGTTCATCGTCGCCATGCGCGGCAACCTCCTGCTCACAGCAGCGTATATATTGCGGTAATTCTACCCGAGCGGCCTAAGCTAGACCCCAAAACAGCTCGAACAGCACATTTCCATCGAGCCAGCCCAAGTGGGTGGGCGCTAAACGGGCGTGGGCACGACCTGCGATAACGTCTTTCGAGGCGACGCACCCCGCATGCCCCTCAACATAATCGGGCACCCAAGTGGCAAGACCCAACTCGAGCGCACGGTCACAGGCCGCCACCAGCTCGTCTGCAGCGATCACGCTTGCCGAGCGAACCAACAGATCGGGCCCAATGCCACGCGTCATGCGGCAGGCGAGCATCAAATCCTCGGCCGCAGCCTCGCGCTGCGACAGATACTCGGCATCAAACGTCGTCGCGGCGTCGTCGCGTTGCACCAAGCGCACGCGATACGCATCGCCGCGAGCAGGCACGTCGGGAAACAGCCCGGCCAAGCGATCGAAATCCTCGGCGTCGAGCATACCGGCGGCAGAGCGGCCCAAGCCCAGATAGCCCCGTCCTGTCCAATAGGCAATGTTGTGGGCACACTCATGTCCGTCGAGCGCGTAGCTTGCCACCTCATACGGGTGATAGCCGGCCGCACCCAGGCACTCACGCGCCGCGTCCATGCACGCAGCCTGAAAATCCTCGTCGGGCTCGAGCGACTCGTCGCGACACGCCATGTGGTAGAGCGGCGTGCCCTCCTCGAGCGTGAGCGGGTACACCGACACATGATGCGGCGCCGCCGCCAGCACACCATCGAGCGTGCGTTGCCAGCTTACGGCGGTCTGCCCGGGAAGTCCGCACATCAGGTCGCAGGACACATCGAGCCCAGCGTCCTTAACCGTCGTGATGGCAGCGAGCGCCCGATCGGCATCGTGAATACGGCCAATCGCAGCAAGCTCGGCGTTGTCAAGGGTTTGAACTCCCAGAGAGACGCGTGTGACACCGACCTTGGCAAGCGCAGTGGCAAGCCCGGCGGTCAACGACTCGGGATTGGCCTCGCAGGTAAACTCAACGGGCTTGCACCACATGCAAATACGCCGGGCAAGCTCCACCAGACGCTCTCCTGCCAGCGACGGCGTACCGCCGCCAACATAGACGGTGCGGACCTGCGCAAGCGCGCCTGCGTCGCCAAAGGCATCGAGGCGCGCATACAGTTGCTCAAAATAGACATCGAGCGCAGCACTCAGGTCGCACGAAGCAAAACTGCGTGAGTCAAAGTCGCAGTATCGGCACTTTTGGGCGCAAAACGGCACGTGGACGTACAGCGCGGTAACGGCCACCGTTAGGCCTCCAGCGGATGAGCGGGCACCGACTCGCCGGCGGCAAGCGCGGCCTCGCAGGCCACCACATCGCGCTCGATATCATCGACCAATGCCATGAACTCCTCGTATGTGGAGCAGCGCACCACCTGCGCGCGCCAGGCGGCGGCATGGGGCATCCCCTTTAGATACCAGCTTGCGTACGTACGGGCACGCGACATGAGCGGCAACAGCTCGTGCGTGAGCGTCAGGTGCTCGCGCAGGGCATCCAGGCGCTCGACCGAGCTACGTACCGGTACCGGCGTGCCATCGAGCGCAAGGGCGCGGGCATCGCCGAACACCCAGGGATTGCCATAGATACCGCGCGCGATGAACACGGCGCTGGCGCCGGAGTTGCGCAGATGCTCCGCGGCATCCTCGGCGCAGAACACGTCGCCCGAACCGATAACGGGAATCTCGACGGCGTCGGCCACCTCATCGACGACTGACCAATCGGCCTGGCCCGTATAGAGCTGCGTGGCACAGCGACCATGTACCGCCACCGCAGCGGCCCCTGCCCCCTCGAGCATCTGGGCAAACGTCGCGGCATTGCGGTCTTCGGCGTAAAAGCCCTTGCGGATTTTTACGGTCACGGGCACGTGCGCCGCGCCTACCGCCGCCTCGACAATCTGCTCGGCCAGCTCAGGCGTGCGCATAAGTGCCGAGCCCTCGCCCTTGGTAACGACCTTGCGAGCCGGGCAGGCCATGTTGATGTCGATCAGCGACAGGCGATCGCCAACACGCTCCTCAACGGCGGCGACGGCGCTCGCAAACTGATCGGGCTTGGAACCAAAGAGCTGTACGCAGATCTGCTGCTCCTCGTCGGCCGGTAGCACCAGGCGCCACGTCTTATTGCTGGCATAGGCAAGACCCGCCACGCTCACCATCTCGCTGTAGGCAAGATGGGCACCGCGGCGGCGGCACATGATGCGGTAGGCGGGGTCGGTCACGCCAGCCATGGGAGCCATAAGGAACGGCTGCTCGGCATAGGCACCCAGCAGCCGCGTACTGTATTCAGAAAGCGCCATGGGACCTACTCGTCCACCTTGAGGATCGCCATAAAGGCCTCCTGCGGGACCTCGACCGAACCGATGGCCTTCATGCGCTTCTTGCCCTCTTTCTGTTTCTCGAGCAGCTTGCGCTTACGCGAGATATCGCCGCCATAGCACTTGGCCAAAACGTCCTTGCGGCGCGCCTTAACGGTAGAGCGGGCGATAATCTTGTTGCCGATAGCGCCCTGGATGGGCACCTCGAACAGCTGGCGCGGAATGATTTCCTTGAGTTTGTCGCACAGCCCGCGGGCCAGGCCATAGGCCTTGTCCTTGTGCACGATAAACGAAAGCGCGTCCACTTCATCACCCGAAAGCAGGATATCGAGCTTGACGAGCTCGGAGGGACGATACTCGTTGAACTCATAGTCGAGCGAGGCATAGCCCTTGGTGCGGCTCTTGAGCTGGTCAAAGAAGTCCAAGATGAGCTCGGCGAGGGGCATATCAAAGCGCATCTCGACCGATTTGCTCGTGAGATGGATCATGTCGGTTGTAATTCCGCGGTGCTCGATAGCGAGCTGCATGACGGCACCCGTATACTCGGGCGGGCAGATAATCTTGGCCTTGAGGTAAGGCTCCTCAATGCGCTCGATGCGCGTGGCCTCGGGCAGATCCTGCGGGCTGCGAACATCAATCATCTCGCCGTCAGTCTTGTAGACGTGATAGTCCACCGAAGGGCTCGTGGCAATCAGGTCCAGGTTGAACTCGCGCTCCAAGCGCTCCTTGACGACCTCCATATGCAGCAGGCCCAAGAAGCCAACGCGGAAACCAAAGCCGAGCGCCACCGAGGTCTCGGGCTCCCACACCAACGACGGGTCGTTGACATGCAGCTTATCGAGAGCGTCGCGCAGGTTCTCGTAATCCTTGTTGTCGATCGGGAACAGGCCCGTATAGACCATGGGCTTGGCCTCGCGATAGCCGGGAAGCGGCTCGGGGCAGGGATTCGACGCCCACGTGAGGGTATCGCCCACGTGCACGGCCTCGGGGTCCTTCAGGCCCGTGACCACGTAGCCCACCTCGCCGACCGTCAGCGCGTCGACCGGCGTCTCGGCAGGACGCTTGACGCCCACGCCGTCGACCAAAAAGTCACCTTCTGCCTGCATCATACGAACGGTATCGCCCTTTTTAATGGAGCCGTCAAAAACACGGACCGTGGCAACGACGCCGCGGTACTCATCAAAATACGAGTCCAGGATGAGCGCCTTGAGCGGCGCGTTTGCATCGCCCTTGGGCGGTGAAATCAAAAAGACGATGGACTCCAGCAGGTCGTGGATACCCTCGCCGGTCTTGCCTGATACGCATACGGCATCGTCGGCGGGAATCGCCAGGTCATCCTCGATCTCGGTCTTGACCTCATCGGGGTGTGCCGACGGCAGGTCGATCTTGTTGATGGCGGGCACGATATCCAGGTTGGCGTTCATGGCGAGCGTCGCGTTGGAGACGGTCTGCGCCTCGACGCCCTGCGTGGCGTCGACGACGAGCACCGCGCCCTCGCAGGCGGCCAGCGAACGCGAGACCTCGTAGGTAAAGTCCACGTGGCCCGGCGTATCGATCAGGTTGAACTGATACGTCTCGCCATCGTCGGCGTCATAGGAAACGCGAACGGCATTGGACTTGATCGTAATGCCGCGCTCGCGCTCGATATCCATGGTGTCGAGCAGCTGCGACTCCATGTCGCGCTCGTCGACGGTATGGGTGAGTTCGAGGATACGGTCACTGATCGTGGACTTGCCATGGTCGATGTGCGCTACGATCGAGAAGTTACGGATGTGGGAAATGTCAATTGAAGTATTCATGCGGACTATCTTACCCGAGCGGTACAAAAAATGGAGCCTGTTCCATAAAACAGGCTCCATTTATGCGCGTAATCTGTGTGGTGTGAAATTTACAACTTAGGCGTTGATGCTGTTCACGAGCTTGGCAAGACCGGACTTGCGGTTGGAAGCCTGGTTCTTGTGGATAACATGCTTGGCGGCAGCCATGTCGAGACGCTTGGTGACGGTCTTGAGGGCAGCCTGGGCCTTCTCGGCGTCACCCTCGGCGACGGCGGACTGGACGTGCTTGGTCAGCGTCTTGAGCTCGGACTTGACAGCCTTGTTACGCATGCGAGCTGCCTCATTGGTGCGGATACGCTTCTTCTGAGACTTGATGTTTGCCACTTCTGGAGTTCCTTTCGAGTTCCTTGCAAAAAATGTATGACACCTCTGAGACACGGTGAGGTCATGCAAGCGCCTACTATAGCACGCTCCCCCACAAAGGGATAGAACGAATTTGTCAAATAGGCAGGTATCATCACGATTTTCTCAAGATGTTCGTAATCCAGAGCAAAAGCGCGGTCTCAGAATCAGCCGAACCCTTGAGCGCGAGCTCCACATCGACGGCACCCTCGAGCGCGGAAACGAGCTCGGTCATCGAAAAACGACGTGCCCAGGTCAGGTGATTCTTGACCTGCCAGGCCTGAAGCTTGAGCGTCGCGGCAAGCTCACGACCCTGCCCACGAGAGTCGAGCGCCTTGGCGACGATCAACTCGCGGATGCGACCGCATAGCAGCGTGTAGGTCCACACATAGCTCTTGGCGGGCAGCAGCCCAAAGAGCTCAAGCGAGCGGCGCATATCGCGGGCCGACACTGCGTTGAGAAAGTCCCAGGGCTGAACTTCGGCCGTGCGCACGATCCAGCGCTCCACATCGGCAAGCTCAATTTGCGGCGCCTCGACCATCTGGGCAAGCTTGGCCAAGTCGTTATCGAGCATGCGAGTGTTCTCGCCCGAGCGCGAGACGAGCTCCTCGGCAGCAGCTGTCGAGATGGACTTACCGCGCTGCGTCGCCATCTGCTGAACGCGGCGCGGCAGTTCCCAGCGCTTGGTACCCGAACAATCGACGATAGCCTTCTTGTCGATCTTGGCGATTGCCTTATACAGGCGCGTATTCTTGGCAAGTGAGTCGGCAATAATGAGACAGACCGTCGTGGGGCTGGGACTTGCGAGGTACTCGACAAGCGGTTCCGAGACCGCCTTGGCAAGCTTGGAGCAGCCGTCGAGGATCACCAGGCGAAACTCGCTGCCCATGGGAAAGGTATTGAGCGAGCCGATGATCGACTCAATATCGGGATCTTTCGTCATGTCACGTTCATCGAGGTTGAACTCAACCATACCCGACTTTTCCAAGCGAGCTTTCATACGCGAGACGGCGTGGTCGCGCTTGACCCCATCGGTACCGACGATCAGATATGCCGGCAGCAGACCGGTTTCGGACATTGCGCTCCCCTCCCGCAGGATCTCGTGTTCGTACCGTGCCATTCTAGCCCACGGGTTGGTCCCGCGCCAACGGCAGCATCACGGTCGCTGACATCGCATGGCAAAACCGGTTGCGGTCGGCGAGACGGTAATGTCTCCTTGTTCGATAGTGCATGCGAACGCGCCGCCCGCATCGCGAACGGCATCGATACAGGCATCGGATGGATGGCCGTAGCGGTTGCCCTCGCCCGCACTCGCGATAGAGAGCTCGGGCTTAAGCGTTTCCAGCAGCTCTGTGTCGACGGAAACTTTTGAGCCGTGATGTCCCAGCTTAAGCACATCGATATCGCCCACCTCCTGTACAAACTCGCGCTCCTGATCGAGTTCGGCATCACCAGTGAGGAGCATACGCAGGCTCTTGCCTTCCCGAGCATAGGAGAGCAGCAAGACAAGCGAGTCCTCATTGCCCTCGCCATCCACTGTGTCAAACGGCCACATCACACGAGCCCGAAATGCGCCGATATCGACCGTGTCTCCGCGGGCCACCTGCCGATACGTTACGCCGGGGCGATTTAGGACCTCAGAAGGCGCGCCGTCCAGCGCATCCGCTGCAACCGCAATGGATCCAACCGAAAACTGATCGAGCACATCGGGAAGACCACCCCAATGGTCTTCATCCCAATGCGTCACGAAGACGGCGTCGATATGGTGGACATTGTTGCGAACCAACGCCGACACCACGCGGTCATCGAGCCCACAGTCGACGAGCGCCACAGCGCTGCCTTGGCGAACCAGAATCGCATCGGCCTGACCAACATCGAGAACCGTTACCGAAGGCGGCACACATCGATCCCAATAGACATACGGAACCCCCGCAGCAAGCATCAAACATAGCAGCCCCACTGCCATGGGCCGCACGCGGGGGCGTGGCCACCAGACCAAGAGGACCGCCAGCGCAAACGGCACCACGTATACCAAGAGCGTATCGGGCGGCACGCTAACGGATGCGCCCGGAACGGCGGCAAAGAGCTGTTCAAAGAACAGAGCGCAGCGAGCGACAATCATGGGCACCACGAGCGCCCCGTGACGCAGCAGCGGCACAAGCGAGCAGGGCACCAACACAACCGATACAGCGAGCAGCATGCTTATCACCGGACCGATCACGGCATTTGCAAGCGGGGCAATGAGTGAAAACGTCCCAAATGCGGGAATGGTTACGGGAAGTGTCGCCAGCTGCGAGCACAGCGTGACGGACAAAATACTGGCGAGGCCCGGTGGCACACTCAGCTCGCCCAAGGCGTAGGTAGCGTAGGGGCAAAAACAAAGGATGGCAAAGACACTGGCGCACGATAGCTGAAAACCCATCTCGAACAGTACTGTCGGCCGGAGCAACACAAAGATTACCATGGTCAAAAATAGAGCCGAGAGGCCATGCCGACGACGCCCGGCGCCGTTGGCGACAAGCGACGCCGCCACCATAGAGCACGCGCGCACGGCCGAGGGCGAAGCGCCAGTAAAAACGGCATAGGCAGCGAGGGCCAGCACCAACAGCCCCCGCTGAAGCCCACGAGAGAGACGCGTCTTTTGCAGGGCACTCTCAATCACAAACCCCACGATGGCAAGATGACTGCCCGAAACGGCGATGAGATGTGCGGTGCCCGTTACCGAAAACCATTCGCCCGCAGGCTGGGCGCGCAGCTCGGACGAGCGCCCACAGACAACGCCGGCGATGAGCGAGCGCGCTGGGTCGGTCGCGGGCGCGATAACGGCAAGGAGCTCGTTTCGAAGCCAAGACAACGGGCCTGGAGGGCCCTCGTCGATCGATACCAACCGGACGACTTTAGCCTTTCGAAGCTCGCCCCGAAGCACGCGTGAGCGCCCATACGCATCATTCTCAAAGCGCGAAATTCGACCGATAGCACGTACATGCGAACCGGCGCCAAGCTCACGATCACACGACAGCCGTACCTGACCCAAACGCTTTTCGCCCGCATACGCATCACAGGTATAGGAGTACGCACCGTCATTGATGGACGGGTCGCCACACACAACAAACTCGAGACTGCTCGCAGCCCGATTATCCAACGCCCTCGAAGCGCGCAGCGCCCCTATCGCCCAACCCGCGGACACTACCGCCCCCGCCACGAGGCCGAGGGCCGCGGCATACAGCCATCGCCTCCACCGCACAAGGCGCATGCAGGACCGAGCCAATACGATGCACCCTGCTGCCGCAACGGGAATGGCCATAAGCAATGTGACGGGCGCCGCCCGCTCTCCCAGCAGCGCATCGGCCGCCATGTTAAGCACTAACCCACAGCTCGCACACAAGCCGGCACAAAGGGCTATCGTCCACGGCATCAATGGGCGCGGTGGCATCACATGCTCGCGCTCGGTCGCACTCATACGCAGATGCAATCTTTAATTTTGGCGAGTTTCTTCTCACCGATCCCCGATACGCGCATAAGGTCATCGACCGAGGCAAAGGCCCCGTTTTGCGTCCGTTCGTCGATAATTGACTGGGCCATAGAAGGCCCGATGCCCGAAAGCGTCTGCAGCTCCGCCGCACTTGCCGTATTGATATTCACAAGTCCCGACGAAGACCCTGTACCAGGGGTCGTGGAAGCACTGCTTTCGGCGCCGCCGACGGCCGCAGCCGTTTGTTGCTCCCCTACCGTCGGCACATAGATCTTTTGACCATCGGTGATCTTGGACGCACGGTTAAGACCCGTCACATCCGCCTCGGCCGTAAGCCCTCCGGCGGCATCAATCGCCTGGGACACCCGTGCTCCATCTTTAAGCCGGTACACGCCAGGCTTCACAACGGCGCCATCAACATCGACGTACACCTCGGCAGCAGAGGAGCTCTTGGCAGACGGCTCATCGGCATCGTCAGGAGAGGCATCCCCGGCCCCGCGCACATCCGAGGCGCTCGCCTCATCACTACGCTCAAACGATACGTCGCTGGAGTGACCACCAAAACCTGCTATCGCCAAGCCGCTCGCGGCGGCAATGACAACCAGGATCGCCACGACCATCGCCTTATGGCCGAGCAGCTTTTCTGCCCAGCGGTCCATCCGTTTAACCCGTTCGTGTTGCTCGCGCTGCGCCATAGCAAACACCTCCCAACACCATCGTGTCAGGAAACGAGCGCCGCAGCCTCCGCACGTCCACACCGGTTATCGCGGTCAAACCAAAAGCTGACCAAAACCTTGCGAGAAAATATCCATTTATTCAAGCACACGTCGACAAATGAACCGTTTATCGCCTAATGCCCAGATAGAAAAAGACCGACGATGCAAAAACACCGCCGGTCTATACACAACATTATTCGTAATCTTGGTAAATCTCACGTGGAGCGAGCTCAGAATGCTTGCGTTTTAAGGTCTTAGGGGCCTTATACGTGTTGCTCTCAAAGTCGATGTACTCAGTCTGTTTGAGCAAACGCTCAATCATCTCCTCGTGGTCGAACAGCTCCCAGGCCTCGTGCACGGCATCGAGTTTGGCGTGTGTCTCGGGACGACGCGGCATAAACAGCGTGCAGCAGTCGGGAGCAGCCTCGGTCGAGATACCGAACGTACCGATCTCCTCAGCGCGTGCAATGATCTCCTGCTTGTCCGAACCGATCAGCGGGCGGAACACGGGGATCTTGACGGCCTCGTTGACGGCCATAATGTTCTCGAGCGTCTGGGATGCAACCTGACCGAGCGATTCGCCGGTCACAATAGCCTTGGCGCCCTCGATATGCGCAATGCGCTCAGCAACCGAATACATAATGCGGCGATACATGATCACCCGCAGGTTGCTGGGGCAGGTCACCGAGATCTCACGCTGACAATCGCCAAACGGCACCACGTACAGGCGGCCGATCTGGACACCCGGCTCAAGCGCACGGATGATGTCCTGCACCAAATATTCGCTCGTATCAGGCGTCTGAGGACGACCGGAGAAATGTACCGGCACGCACACCGCGCCGCGACGCGCGAGCATCCAGGTCGCCACCGGCGAATCGATACCCGAGGAAAGCAGCGTCACAACCTTGCCGGCAGACCCCACCGGAAGACCACCCACGCCGCGCTCAGAGCGCGCATACACATAGACGCTACCCTGGACCACCAGCACGTGCACCATCGCGTCGGGATCGTGCATCTGGACCTTTTTATCGGGAAACGCCTCGCACAGTACCTCGCCAACCTGTCGATTGATATCAATCGAGGTGAGCTCGTAGTCGGTGTTAGAGCGCTTGGCGTGCACCTTAAACGAATCGAAGGAACCAAACTCGCGCAGCGCCTTCACGGCGGCGGCGCAGTACTCCTGCGGGTCGCGGTTGGTGTGGTACGCCAGGGACACACGGGCAACACCGGGGACGGTGCGGATAACGCGCGCCGCATCGTCGGCCTGATGCTCGTTAAAGGTCACGAGGATATAACCGGAAATTCGAGACACGGCATTCACGGAAAAGGCGGCCAAGGCCGCCTTGATGTTATCCATGAGGATATGCTCAAAATGTGCGCGGTTCTTGCCCTTCAGTCCAACCTCGTGATAGTGGACCAGGCAGACGCGAGCTGCCATTTAGGCTTCAGCAACCTTGTGGCCGAGCGCCTTCTCGTAACGGGCCTCGTCGTAGGAGATGTCGCCGTCGACAATCTCGTCCATAGCCATCGAGATGGTATCGGCGCCGGAAAGCGCAATGGTGATGTCATCGACATCCTGGACGGCGAGCACGCGGTTGTGCTGACCACGCAGCATGCTGTTAATGTCGCAGGCGCGCTTGGAGGCAAGCGAGGCGAGCAGGAAGCGGTTGTGATCGGTCTTCTCCAGAAGATCGTCAATGCAAGGCTTTACAACGGACACGGACCTCAGATCCTTTCATGCATATCGAGAACGCGAACGAGCTCATCGGTCGCGCGGTCGAGATCGTCATTCACCACGACGTCGTCGTAGCGGTCGGCAAGGGCAAGTTCATCGGCGGCGTTTGCCATACGCAGCTCAATCGTCTCGGGCGTCTCGGTACCGCGACCGACCAGGCGATCGCGAAGCACCTCGAGCGAAGGCGGCTTGATAAAGATCAACACGGCCTCGGGGAAACGCTCCTTGACCTGCAGGGCACCCTGAACATCGATCTCCAAGATCAGAGACGAGCCAGAGGCGAGCTTGGATGTGACCTCGCTCACCAACGTGCCGTAACAGTTGCCGTGGACCTCGGCCCACTCAACAAACTCACCGTTTGCCACGCGGCGGTCGAACTCCTCGCGCGTCAGGAAAAAGTAGTTGACGCCGTCGACCTCACCTTTGCGTGGTGCTCGCGTGGTAGCCGAAACCGTCAGGCCCAGGTTCGAGCGACGCTCGCGCACACGAGTGACGAGCGTGCCCTTGCCTGCACCTGACGGTCCAGAAATCACAAAGAGCTTTGAATCCTGAGCGCTCACTTATTTGGTCAGCTGCTCGAGGAGCTGCTCGCGCTGACGGACACCGAGGCCCTGGACGCGACGGGTAGCGGAGATGCCGAGCTCCTCCATGATCTTGGCGGCCTTGGCCTTGCCATAACCGGGGAGAGACTCGATGAGGGTGGAAACCTTCATGCGGGAAGCGATGGGGTCATCGGAGTTGAGCACGGACTCGAGGGACTTCTCGCCCTTCTTGATCTGCTCGCGAAGCTCAGCGCGGGCGTGACGTGCGGCGGCAGCCTTCTCAAGAGCCTGCTTGCGCTGCTCGTCGGTAAGCTGAGGGAGTGCCATTCGAACCTCCAAATAGTTGGGTTATATCTGATGCAATAATTGGCATTTTAGCACGTCAAACGCACTAAATGCCCAATCGACGGCACCATAGGTTAGACGATACCTGCGAAAAGTGCAATATACGGAGGTCAAAGTTGAGCCCCTGACCTGCGATTCCACACAAAGGATGGGAAAGTTTTCGCAGGCACAGGGGCTAATTTGTGCTAATGAGACCCAAAAGTGGTGACTTGAGGGAATCTTTTAGGCGACGTTTTCGACCAGCTCGGCAACGATGGCATCAAATGCGGCAACCGGGTCGTCGGCACCGGTGATGGGTCGGCCCACCACGATGTGGCTCGCACCGCGCTCGATAGCCTGAGAAGGCGTCGCCACGCGGGATTGATCGCCCAAGGCGGCACCCACCGGACGCACGCCCGGAGTCACGATCAGGGCATCGGGACCAAGCAGCTCGCGCATGTCATGGGCCTCCATCGGAGAGCACACGATGCCGTCGATGCCGTTGGCCTGAGCAAGCTTCGCCAGGCGGGCGGCTTCCTCGGCCACAGGCGACTCAACGCCGATCTCGGCCAGCGAATCCTGGTTCATGCTCGTGAGCACGGTGATGGCGACGAGCTTGGCTCGATCCTCGCGTGCCTCCTCGGCACCCTCACGGCAGGCGGCGAGCATAGCACCCGAACCCAAGCCGTGGACCGAGAGCAGGTCGGCACCGGCAAGCGAGGCCGAACGGGCGGCACCGCGCACCTGATGCGGAATGTCATGGAACTTGAGGTCGAGGAAGACCTTAAAGCCCAGGTCCTTGAACGTCTTGACGATCTCGGGGCCCTCGGCGTAATAGAGCGTCATGCCGACCTTAAGCCAAGCGGCATGACCAGAAAGCTCGTGGGCGAGCTCGAGTGCACGCTCACGGTCGCAGTCGAGGGCGACGATAACGCGGTCGCGGGCATCGTTTTCTAGCATTCGAAAGCACCTACCAGCTCATTGATGTCCTTCACGCCCTGGGACTCCGCCCAGGCCTCGAGCTCGTGCGCGATCTTAATCGATGCGCACGGATCGACAAAGTTGGCCATGCCGACCGACACGCAGGTGGCGCCAGCCAGGATAAACTCCGCCGCATCTTCGCCCGTCATGACGCCGCCGACACCGTTGATGGGGATATCGACGGCCTGAGCGACCTCCCAGACCATGCGAACGGCGATGTGGTGGCACAGCGGGCCCGAAAGGCCGCCCTTGGGCTTGGCCACGCGGGACTTGCGGGTATGAACGTCGATGGCCATGCCCTGGATGGAGTTGATGACCGAAAGGCCGTCGGCTCCCGCGGCCTCGAGAGCCTTGGCAATCTCGGCGACGTTAACCGGCGCCATCTTCACGAACAGCGGCTTATCGGTCACCTTACGGCAGGCAGCCATAACGGCAGAGGCGCCCTCGGGCGAGGAGCCCATGGCGGCACCGCCGGCGGCAATATTGGGGCAGCTGACGTTGATCTCGTAGCCGGCAGCCCAGGGGCACAGCTCGACATACATCTCGAGCGCGCGCACAAACTCGTCAACGGAGTGACCGGCGACCTGGCAGATGACCTGGCAACCGTCCTTGGAGAGCTGCTCGAGCCACGGACCGGACTCACGGGCGAAGGCAGCCACGCCGGGGTTCTGAAGGCCCACGGAGTTGATCATGCCGCCCGGGATCTCGGCCATGCGAGGCGCGGGGTTGCCGGGCCAGGGCTCGGCAGCACAACCCTTGGTGGTGATGGCACCCAGCTGGGAGACATCAAAGAAGTTCTGGAACTGCCATCCGTAGCCAAAGGTACCGGCTGCGGTGTTGATGGGGTTCTGCATCTTGACGCCGCCGAAGTCGACGGCCATGTTCACGGTACCCACTAGAAGACCACCACCTTGGAAGCATCGAACACTGGGCCGCACATGCAGGCGCCCTTCATACCGTCGACCGTCTCGACATTGCAGGTGTTGCAGGCACCAAAGCCACAGCTCATCATGCGCTCGAGCGAAACCTCGCAGTACGCACCGGCCTCGGCGGCAGCGGCGGCGACCTTCTTCATCATGACGGCGGGACCGCAGCTGGCCACGTAGTCGTAGCCGCCCTCGCCGAGCAGCTCGGCGGCAGGATCGGTGCAAAAACCGTGCGTGCCAAGCGAACCGTCATCGGTGCACACGTTGACCGTATCGCACAACGAGCGGAACTCGTCGATGCCCACGGCCTTGGACGCGGTGCCAAAGCCCAGGCACACATCGACGGCCACACCCTGCTCGGCAAGCATGCCGGCAAGGCACAGCACGGGCGGAACACCGATGCCGCCCGCAACGAGCAGCGCCTTCCTGGTGCCCTCGGGCACAAGCCAGCCGCGGCCGCCAGGGCCCAGCAGATTAGAGGTGGAACCGGGGGCCATCTGCGACAGACGACGGGTGTCGTCGCCCACGACGGCGTACCACAGCTCGACGGTGCCGGCCTGGGCGTCGGCGCGATAGAAGCTCAGGGGCACGCGAAGCAGCGAGGACGCATCGCCGGGCACGGCAATGTTCACAAACTGACCGGGCTTGAGCGCACTTGCAAGCTTGGGGGCCGAGATGACGAGCGAGAAGATGCCGTCGGCGATCTCCTGGTTCGAGACGACCTCGAAGTCGTGCATGCGTGCAGTGGAAGGTGTGGGCATAGACGCTCCAATCCCCCATGCGGTTGCATGGTCCAAACGAACAGAAAGCGCGGCACCGCAAGGGCACCGCGCACAAAAGCGATAAGGCTATGCTAGCAGATGCAGCCGTCGGCGAGCGTCTGCTTGCCGCCGACAAACACATCGGTGGCACGACCGGTGAGCGTGCGGCTGGCGAAACCGGAGTTCTCGGCGCGCGACTCGTAACCGTCCTCGCCGACCGTCCAGGTGGCGGACGCGTCGAACACGGTCAGATCGGCAACGGAGCCCGCCTTGACCTGAACCTGGTCGAGGCCCAGGATCTCACGCGGCTTGATGGCCATGAGCTCGACCATGCGGCCCATGCTCATCTTGCCCGTGTTGACCAGCTCGGTAAGTACAAGCGACAGCGAGGTCTCGAGGCCGATCATGCCAAAGGGCGCAAGCTCGAACTCGCGGGCCTTCTCCCACGGGGTGTGGGGAGCGTGGTCGGTGACGATAACGTCGACGGTACCGTCGATGACGCCCTGACGGATAGCCTCGGCATCCTCCTCGGTACGCAGCGGCGGGTTGACCTTGAGCGAGGTGTTGTAGGTCTCGTCCAGGTCGTTCTCGGTCAGGAACATGTGGTGCGGGGTGGCCTCGCAGGTAACCTGAACGCCAGCGGCCTTACCGGCACGCACGATCTCCAGGCCGTGGGCAGTGGAGATGTGCTGGATGTGCAGCTTGGCACCGGTCAGCTTGGCGATCTCGATGTCGCGAGCAATCTGGAGCTCCTCGCCGGCAGCAGGCCAGCCCTCGAGAGCCAGACGGGTCGAGACCTTGCCCTCGTTGATCTGGCCGTGGCCGACCAGGTCCTCGTCCTGGCAGTGGCTCATAAAGACCTTGCCGAACATCTTGCCGTAGTCCATGCAGCGACGGAGCATGCCCGCACCCTGCACGCCGCGACCGTCGTCGGTGAAGGCAACGGCGCCGTGGGCGACCATATCGCCCATCTCGGACATAGCCTCGCCCTTAAGACCGCGGGTCATGGCGCCCGACGGATAGACGCGGCAGTGACCGACCTCGGCAGCGCGGGACTTGACGAACTCCACGACGGTGCCGTTATCGGTAACGGGATCGGTGTTGGGCATGGCGCACACGCCGGTAAAGCCGCCCTTGGCAGCTGCGCGGGTGCCGCTCTCGATGTCCTCTTTGACCTCGTAGCCGGGCTCGCGAAGGTGAACGTGCATATCCACCAGGCCGGGGACGAGGTACTTGCCGGAAAGGTCGCGGACCTCGGCTCCCTCGACGGCGAGATTCTCGCCGACCTCGGCGATCTTGTCGCCGTCAATCAGGACGTCAACGACACCGTCAAGCTCGACAGACGGATCGACGACGTGGGCATTCTTAAGAAGCAAGGCCATTATCGGCACCTCCAAGCAGCAGATACAGGATAGCCATACGCACGCAGATACCGGCGTAGACCTGCTCCAGGATGACGGAGCGTTGCGGGTGGTCAGCCATATAGGAGTCGAACTCGACGCCGCGGTTGATGGGGCCCGGGTGGCAGATGATCGCATCGGGCTTCATGAGCTTCTCGCGGTCCTTGGTCAGGCCGAAGAGCTTGTGGTACTCACGAATCGTGGGGAACGGGGCACCCTCGAGGCGCTCCTGCTGCACGCGCAGCATGTAGACGACGTCCAGCTCGGGCAGGACGGAATCGAGGTCGCTCGTCACGTGGTCGCAGCCCAGGACCTCGGGCGCCGGCGGCAGCAGCGTGCCGGGGGCGACGGCGTAGGTCTCGCAGCCCATGATCTTAAGCGCGGGGATCAGCGAACCGCAGACACGGGAGTGTGCGATATCGCCGACGACGGCGACCTTCAGACCGTGGAAGTCGCCCTTGTGCTCCCAGATGGTGTACAGGTCGAGCAAGGCCTGCGTGGGATGGTTGTGCTTGCCATCACCGGCGCAGATGACGCTTGCGGGCGAGTTCTGCGTGACGATGTAGGGAGCGCCGGCGTGCTTATCGCGAACGACGATGCAGTCGATCTTATAGGCGTTGAGGGTCTCGACGGTGTCGACGAGGCTCTCACCCTTGACCGTGGAGGTCGAGGAGCCGCCAAAGTTAAGGCTGTCGGCCGAAAGACGCTTCTCGGCGAGCTCGAAGGAGCTGCGGGTGCGCGTCGAGGGCTCGTTGAACATGTTGACGATGGTCTTGCCCTTGAGCGTGGGGACCTTCTTGATCGCACGCTCGTTGACCTCGGAGAACGCCTTGGCGGTCTCGAGGATGAGCTTAATGTCCTCTTCGGAGTACTCGGTAATGTCGATCAGGTGCTTATGGTTGAACGCCACGGTACTACTCACCTCCCAGCGGCGCGGAGCCCACGTGGGAACCCGGCGCGACGTCGTTAATCTCGACGGCGGTGTGGCCGTCGACTTCCTTCATATATAGGTGCACGTTCTCCTCATGCGACGAGGGAACGTTCTTGCCGACAAAGTCCGGCGAGATGGGGAGCTCGCGGTGGCCGCGGTCAACGAGGACTGCCAGCTCAATACGGCTCGGACGGCCCAAGTCCATGACGGCGTCGAGAGCGGCGCGAATGGTACGGCCCGTATACAGGATGTCGTCCACCAGCACGACGCGCTTGCCGTCGACGCTAAAGGGAATGTTGGTGGCGTGGATCGCGGGAGCGAAATTGGTAGCGTAGTCATCGCGGTAGAAGCTGATGTCGAGGCTGCCGAGCGGAACGTCGACGCCCTCGATCTCCTTGATCTCCCCGGCGAGCTTCTTTGCCAGAAGGTCGCCGCGCGTGACGATGCCGACCAGAGCGAGGTCTTCACAGCCCTCGTTGCGCTCGAGAATCTCGTGCGCGATGCGGGTCATCGCTCGATTGACGGCGGTCTCGTCCATAATGACCGCCTTGGGGGAAGTCGTGCCCATCGATCTCCTTCCTCACATGTCTTGACTGCTGACACAGTCAAAAAAATAGATGCCCGACCGCTCAAAGCGGAACCAGACACCCACAGGAAGGGCTGCTCTTTGGCAGCTATGTAATTCCATGTGGGTATCTCGTACCCCTTTAATGGTCAAGGGATAGTGTAGCCAACCTCAAGCTGAATTGCGAGCATAAATACAGAGCATTCCGTAAACGGAGCCCAATGCCCAATAAACCTATATATATTTGTGGGACGAGCTTGAAAACGCACACACGAGCTGGCATAATCCCCTCTGCTGCACGCAAATCGGATCTACGTCCAGGGCCGTGGCGTGGGCACTATCGCCAAAAGAGAAATATCTCTGTGTAGATTACGCACAGGGAGCTGCTTCTGTGCTATAGTTCAGGCTTGTTTGTTAACGCGACATGTTCGTTTGTCGCCCAAGGAGGGTCAGTTATGTCCAAAGTTTGCGAAGTTTGCGGTAAGCACCCCGTTGCCGGTCGCTCCATCAGCCACTCTCACCGCGTCACCAACCGTAAGTTCCGCCCCAACATCCAGCGCGTCTACGTCGTCGTCGATGGCCACCGTCGCAAGATGAACGTTTGCTCCACCTGCCTCAAGTCCGGCAAGGTTGCGCGCTCCTAAATAAGGTCTTACCAACAAGTACCTCGGACTCTCCGGGTCAAAGACCTCGCGTTCACATAGAACTTACCAAAGGCGCCCTCCCCTACGGAGGGCGCCTTTTTGCACTCATTGGGGACAGGCTTACATGAGCGAAAACACCCGTGTAAGCCTGTCCCCAATGAGCGGGGCGATGCTATAGGATAGTTTAGTTAAAACGCTTCAGTATATTGAAGCGTTTTAGTGTGCCTTTTAGAGGAATCTGACCGTTCGCCGATTAATTTCTTGCTATCATGCAAGGCGTAGGGTAAATCTCCGATCGCAAGGAGACACAAATGGTGAAAAAGTCACCGGAAAACACTACTCCCGCAATTGTGGACAACGTAGAGGCGCTTGAGGCTAAGCTCGCTCAGATGCGAGAGGCCCAGGCGCTTTTTGCTACGTACACGCAGGAGCAGGTCGACAAGATCTTCTATGAGGCCGCCATGGCTGCCAACAAGGCTCGTATCCCGTTGGCGAAGATGGCCATCGAGGAGACCGGCCGCGGCGTTCTTGAGGACAAGGTCATCAAGAACCACTACGCCGCAGAGTACATCTACAACGCTTACAAGAACACCAAGACCTGTGGTGTCCTGGAGCGCGACGAGGCTTACGGCATCACCAAGATCGCCGAGCCCATCGGCATCGTGGGCGCCGTCATCCCGACGACCAACCCCACTTCTACCGCGATCTTCAAGACGCTGATCAGCCTGAAGACCCGCAACGCCATCATCATCTCCCCGCACCCGGCTGCCGCCAAGTGCACCATCGCCGCCGCCAAGCTCGTGCTTGATGCCGCCGTCAAGGCCGGTGCCCCCGAGGGCATCATCGGCTGGGTTGATGTCCCCTCCATCGAGCTGACCAACATGGTCATGCGCGACGTCGACATCATCCTCGCCACCGGTGGCCCGGGCATGGTCAAGGCCGCTTACTCCTCGGGCAAGCCCGCCCTGGGCGTTGGCGCCGGTAACACCCCGGTCGTCATCGACGACACCGCCGACGTGCTGCTCGCCGTCAACTCCATCATCCACTCCAAGACCTTCGACAACGGCATGATCTGCGCTTCCGAGCAGTCCGTGACCGTCATCGACACCATCTATGACCAGGTCAAGGCCGAGTTCCAGAAGCGCGGCTGCTACTTCGTCAAGCAGGGTGCCGAGATGGAGGCCCTGCGTGCCGCCATGTTCAAGAACGGCGCTCTCGACCACCGCATCCCCGGCATGGCTGCCGCCAAGATCGCCGAGCTCGCCGGCATCGAGGTTCCCGCCAAGACCAAGATCCTGATCGCCGAGGTCACCTCCACCGACCCCGCCAAGGAGGAGTTCTCCCACGAGAAGCTCTCCCCGGTCCTGGCCATGTACCACGCCAAGGACTTCCAGGAGGCCGTCGACAAGGCCGAGCACCTGGTGCTCGCCGGTGGCCCGGGCCACACCGCCTCTCTGTACGTGCACCCCGCCCAGGCCGAGAAGATCAGCCTGTTTGAGCACGTCATGAAGGCCTGCCGTATCGTCATCAACACCCCGTCCTCGCACGGCGGCATCGGTGACCTGTACAACTTTGGCATGAAGCCGTCTCTGACCCTGGGCTGCGGCTCCTGGGGCGGCAACTCCGTCTCCGAGAACGTTGGGGTGAAGCACTTGATCAACGTTAAGACTGTGGCCGAGCGCCGTGAGAACATGCTGTGGTTCCGCGCTCCCGAGAAGGTCTACTTCAAGAAGGGTTCCACGCCCGTTGCCCTCGACGAGCTCGGTACCGTCATGGGCAAGAAGCGCGCCTTCATCGTCACCGACCAGTTCCTCTTCAAGAATGGCAACACCCGCGCCATCGAGGCCAAGCTCGACGAGATGGGCATCGCCCACGACTGCTTCTACGACGTCGAGCCCGATCCGTCGCTGCAGTGCGCACGTCGCGGCGCCAAGCAGATGGCTCTCTTTGAGCCGGACGTCATCATCGCCGTCGGCGGTGGCTCCGCTATGGACGCCGGCAAGATCATGTGGATGATGTACGAGCACCCCGAGTGCAAGTTTGAGGACATGGCCATGGACTTCATGGACATCCGCAAGCGTATCTTCACCTTCCCCGAGATGGGCAAGAAGGCCTACTTCGTCGCCGTCCCGACCTCTTCGGGTACCGGCTCCGAGTGCACGCCGTTCGCCATCATCACCGACAAGGAGACCGGCATCAAGTGGCCGCTCGCCGACTACGCGCTGCTCCCCAACATGGCTATCGTCGACGCCGACAACTGCATGACCGCCCCGCGCGGCCTGACCGCTGCCTCCGGCATCGATGTCATGACCCACGCCATCGAGTCCTACGTCTCCATCATGGCTTCCGACTACACTAAGGGCCTCTCCGAGCGCGCTGCTAAGCTCGTCTTCGAGAACCTGCCCTCCAGCTTCACGAACGGTGCCAAGGACCCGCATGCCCGCGAGGAGATGCACAACGCCTCCTGCATGGCCGGTATGGCCTTCGCCAACGCCTTCCTGGGCCTCAACCACTCCATGGCCCACAAGCTCGGCGCTTTCCATCACCTGCCCCACGGCCTCGCAAACGCCGTCATCCTGACCCGCGTTATGCGCTACAACGCCGCCGAGGCTCCCGTCAAGATGGGTACCTTCTCCCAGTATCCTTACCCCAACGCGCTGCACAACTACGCCGAGATGGCCAAGTACTGCGGCATCGAGGGCAAGGACGACAAGGAGGTCTTCGAGAACTTCATCACGAAGCTCGAGGAGCTCAAGGACTTCATCGGTGTCAAGAAGACCATCGCCGACTACGGTGTTGACGAGCAGTACTTCCTCGACACCCTCGACGAGATGACCGAGCAGGCATTCAACGACCAGTGCACCGGCGCTAACCCGCGCTACCCGCTCATGAGCGAGATCAAGGAGCTCTACCTGGACGCCTACTACGGCCGCGAGCCCCAGGACTACGCCGTCTGCTAGTTTTTAGCACGGTTATTTGCGGCGGGGGTGCACGGGTGTACGCACGCCCCCGCCGTTGCTTCTATCGCATCGTTGAAAGGATGCAATCATGCTGCTCCCCGATTCCAAGACCGAGCTCGTCCGTCGCGGCAACAAGGTCGTTTACGACCTGGGTGACAAGATCGTCAAGGTCTTTAACGAGACCAAGCCCGTCTCCGACGTGTTCAACGAGGCTTTGAATCTTGCCCGCATCAATGAGTGCGGCATCCGCAGCCCCAAGGCTCTCGAGGTTTCTCAGCTCGAGAACGCCAACGGCTGGGCTCTCGTGACCGAGAAGGTTCCGGGCACCACCCTTGCCGAGAAGATGACTGCCGAGCCCCAGCGCTTTGGTGAGTACCTCGAGATGTTCGTCGACCTCCAGATCGAGATCCACGGCTACACCTCCCCGCTGCTCAACCGTCAGCGCGACAAGTTCGCCCGCATGATCGACAGCCTCGATCAGCTCAATGCCACCACGCGCTACAACCTTCAGGAGCGTCTGGACGGCATGACCAAGGAGTTCAAGGTTTGCCACGGCGACTTCAACCCCTCCAACGTCATCGTCGGCGACGATGGCCAGCTCTATGTGTGCGACTGGGCACACGCCACCCAGGGCTCCCCTGCTGCTGACGTTGCCACCACCTACCTGCTCTTTGCCCTCAACAGCAAGGACCAGGCCGAGGCCTACCTGGAGCTCTACTGCGACCGCGCTGACATGCCCATGCAGGTCGTGCGTCAGTGGACGAGCATCGTTGCCGCTTCCGAGCTCGCTCGTAAGCGCAACGTGAACGATGAGTTCCTTAAGGACTGGATCGACGTCGTCGATTATCAGTAATATCTGAGCGATTCATTTCGCATCGGAGGCACAAAGGGAAACCCCGCAGCTCGAATGGGCTGTGGGGTTTTTCTTTTAGCTATAAAAGATTCTTAGACGCAAAAGCGGCCCTGCGCCTCTCCCTCGAGAGACGCAGGGCCGCTTCGTAAGCGCACTCAACGCAGCGGGCTCGATTAACGGCGTGCTGCCTTCACAAGCTCGGCGACCTTGGCGACAACCTCATCGATTGCCACATCCTCGCGCTCGCCCGTAGCACGGTCCTTAAGCTCAACGGTACCGTTCTTAAGACCGCGCTTGCCCAGAATCACCTGATATGGGAAACCCATAAGGTCGTTGTCGGCAAACTTAAAGCCGGGACGCTCATCACGGTCATCGACGACAACCTCGATACCCTCGGCGCACAGACCCTCGACGATCTGCCCGCAGACGGAAGCGCACTCCTCCTTCTTGGGATCGAGCGGAATCACCGCGACCTCGTACGGGGCAACGGAGACCGGCCAGACGATACCGTGCTCGTCGTTGTGCTGCTCCACAACGGCAGCGAGCGAGCGAGACACGCCAACGCCGTAGCAGCCCATGATGAGCGGCTTCTCCTTGCCGTCCTCGTCCATAAAGGTGGCACCCATGGCCTCGGAGTACTTGGTGCCCAGCTGGAATACCTGAGAGACCTCGATACCGCGGGCAGCGGAGAGCGGCTTGCCGCAGTGCGGGCAGGGATCGCCGGCAACGACGGTAACCAGGTCGGCCCACTCGTCGACGGTAAAATCGCGCTCGGGGCAGGCACCGGTAAGGTGATAATCGACCTCGTTGGCACCGCAGGCCCACTGCTTGGACTCGCGCAGGCTCTCGTCGCAGACCAGACGGATGCCCTCGGGCAGGTTAACCGGTCCGATAAAGCCCTTGTGCAGACCGTAGGTCTGGAGCTCCTCATCGGTCATCATGCGATAGCCCCTGCCAAAGACGTGCTCGGCCTTGCAGTCGTTGAGCTCATGATCGCCCGGAACGATGGCCACAACCGGCTTGCCCTCGGCATCGATCAGCGCCAGGGACTTGCGCGTGCCGTTCTCGGGGAACCCAAAGAACTTGGCAACGGCCTCGATGGTGCCCATGCCCGGAGTCTCGACCTTGGTAAGCGTACCGTCGCCGGGACCCTCGGTCACGACAACCTTAGTGCTTGCCGCCTCGTCGTCGGCAGCAAAGCCGCAATCGTCGCAGTAGACCAGCGAAGCCTCGCCGGCCTCGGCCAGCGCCATATACTCGACGGAGGTGTCACCGCCGATCTCGCCGGAATCGGCGACGACGGGCAGGGCCTTGATGTAGCAGCGCTCGCAGATATTGGCGTAGGCCTGCTTCATCTTGTCGTACTCCTCCTGCAGGCTCTCCTGCGTGGCAGAGAAGCTGTAGGCGTCCTTCATGATGAACTCGCGACCGCGCATCAGGCCAAAGCGGGGACGGAACTCGTCGCGGAACTTATCCTGGATGTGATAGAGATTCACCGGCAGCTGCTTGTAGGAACGCAGTTCATTGCGCACCAAGGCGGTCACGGTCTCCTCGTGCGTGGGGCCGAGCACGAACTCGCGGCCGTGGCGGTCATCAAAGCGCACGAGCTCCTTGCCATAGGCATCGATACGGCCGGACTCGCGCCACAGCTCGGCATCGACCATGATGGGCATCATGAGCTCCTGGGCGCCGGCAGCGTCCATCTCGTCGCGCACGATGTTCTCGATCTTGCGAATCGAGCGCCAAGCAAGCGGCAGATAGGAATAGAGACCGGCGGCCTCCTTGCGAATCATGCCGGCACGAAGCAGCAGGCGATGGCTCGCAAGCTCGGCGTCGGCCGGATCCTCTTTGAGCGTCGGAGCATACAGCTTAGACATATACATTGCTCGAGTCATTTATTTCTCCTCAATAAGCTTGTCGACCTCGGCCATAAGCGCGTCGACAATTTGGTCCTCAGCTACTTTACCAATGATCTGGCCGTGCGAAAAGAGCAGGCCCTGACCTCGTCCGCAGGCAACACCCAAGTCGGCGTCAGAGGCCTCGCCGGGGCCATTGACCGCACAGCCCATCACGGCAATCGAAAGCGGCGCGGAGTAGTTCTTAAGCCGCTCGGTGACCTCCTCGGCGATAGGAATGAGGTTAACCTGGCAGCGAGCGCACGTGGGGCACGATACGATCTCGGGGCCACGGCGGCGAAGACCCAGCGACTGCAGGATACCCCAGGCGACCGGCGGCTCCTCGACCGGATCGGCCGTGAGCGAGACGCGCATGGTGTCGCCAATGCCCTCGGAAAGCAAAATTCCCAGGCCCACAGAGCTCTTAATGGTGCCCTGGAGCTTGGTTCCGGCCTCAGTCACGCCCAAATGAAGCGGAACATGGGGGATTTCGCGCGACAGGGCACGATAGGTGTCAAGCGTCGTGGACACGCTATGAGCCTTGGCGGAAAGCACGATATTGGTAAAGCCGCGATCCTCAAAATGTTTGACGAAACGCTCGCTCGACATCACAAGCTTTTCGGGCTGCGTAAGGTCATCGCGCTCGGCGATATCCTGCTCAAGCGAGCCGGCGTTCACGCCAATGCGAATCGCGCACCCAGCGGCGCCCGCGGCATCGATCACGGCATCGACCTTGGCCCAATCGCCAATGTTGCCGGGATTGATGCGGAGCTTAGCGGCACCGGCCTCCACGGCGCCAATGGCGAGCTTATGGTTAAAGTGGATATCGGCAACGATCGGCACCGGAGACTCGGCGCAGATGGTGCGGAAACCCTCAAGCGCGGCCTCGGTGGGCACGCTCACACGCACGATATCGCAGCCAGCCTGCGCCAACGCGCACACTTGCGCAAGCGTTGCCTGGGCGTCGGCGGTATCGGTGCAGGTCATGGACTGAACCACCACCGGAGCGCCGCCGCCTATCTGCACGTCGCCCACAAACACGGGGCGCGTCAGCTCGCGCGGCAAAGGATGGGACAAAGACAATCCAAACACTCCCCTACAAAATAAATCGAAGGACGTCGGAACGAAGCATATAGACAAACAGCAGCGCAAAGAGCGCGATGCCGACATAACTGACGATTGTCTGCACCTTGAGTGGCAGCTCGCGACCGGCGACCTTTTGAATGATCTCGATAACCAGCTTTCCCCCGTCGAGCGGCGGAATGGGCAGCAGGTTCATAAAGCCCAGCGAGAACGAGATGAGCGCGGCAAACGTTAAGAATGTCGCGGGACCGGCGGCAGCCGCCTGAGAAGACATGACGCTGATGCCAACAATCGAGCTGGACTGATCGAGTATCTCCATCGTATGCTGCGGTTGCAGCAGGCGCATAACGCCCTCGGCAGTCTGCTGAACATAGGAGAACGACAGGCGCGCCGAGGTGATAGGGTCCAAATGGACCACTTGCGTGGAGGCATAAACGCCCAAACGCTCGCCCTCCCTGAGCGCGACCGAGGTCGAAAGTTTCTTACCGTCGCGCTGGTACTCAATGGCGATATCGTCCTGACCGGCAGCCTTGCCGATGGCATCATACACATCCATCCAGCTGGAGCAGGACACGCCATCGACACTAAGAATCGTGTCGCCGGCCTCAATGCCCGCCTTGGCGGCTATAGAGCCTTCTTCAACCTGACCGATCACATTGCTATCGACCGGCACCGATACGCCGGCGATAGAGTAGATGCTCATAAGCAGCAAAAAGCCCGTCAGGATATTGACGAGAATGCCCGCGAGCAGCATAAAGGCACGCTTGAGAAAACCTTGGCCCAGATAGGTATGCGAACGCTCCTGCTCAAGAAACTCGGAAGCGGCGACCGGCAGCTCCCACACATCGCCCTCGGCAGTAGCATGCTCTCGATCGAACTTGCGTCCGTCAAAGGTGGTATATCCTGCAGCATCGCGCGGCAGCGTCTGGTACCTAACCGGATAATAGCTGGGTGAAGGCTTCTCCCCTTCCTCGTACCAAGGCGCAATGGAACCCCAGCCCAAAAGCAAGGCACAAGCCTCGAGAACATCCTCCTCGGGCAGCTCCAGCTCGACGGAAAGGTCTGCAACCGAAACGCGACCATGACGATAGATCGCCGCAAGCACACGGTCGGCGCACGAGACATCGGTCGGGTCCATACCGCAGATAGCGGCATAGCCACCCAGCAGCAGCGGCGTCACGCCAAACTTGGTACCGATGCGACGCGACGTATGATGAATATCGAAGCGGCACGGTAGGCCCAAGAAAAACTCGGTGACGCGCACGCCGCACGCACGGGCCGCCAAAAAGTGGCCGCCCTCATGCAGAAACACGAGGACGGATAGCATCAAAAGGCCCCAAAAGACTGAGGAGAGAACGCTCAGAACAGTATCCATAAAACGAAAAGCAATCCTTACGATTAAGAGCGGGTTGCAGCGAGCACCTCGGCGGCCTTGGCACGAGCCCACGTATCGATATCGCGAAGCTGCTCAAAGGATGCGACCGCCTGCGTATCGTGTGCATCCATGCACGACTCGACGATACGGTCGATATCGGTAAAGGTACAGGCATCGTGCAGGAAGGCATCGACGGCAACTTCGTTGGCGGCATTCAGCACGCACGGCATGGTGCCGCCCGTTCTGCCGGCACGCTCGGCCAGCGCCAGGCAGCGGAATGTGTCCATATCGGCAGCATCAAACGTGAGCTGCCCGAGCTCGCGGAAATCGATTCGAGGCGCTGGGGTATCCCACCGCTCGGGATACGAGAACGCGAACTGGATGGGAATGCGCATGTCGGACGCACCAAGATGTGCCATCACAGAGCCGTCCGCATACTCGACCATCGAGTGGATCTTTGACTGGCGCTGAACGACCACGTTGATAAAGTCGAGATCGCACCCGAACAGGTGCATCGCCTCGATACGCTCCAAGCCCTTATTCATGAGGGTCGCAGAGTCGATGGTGATCTTAGCACCCATGGCCCACGTGGGGTGTGCCAGCGCATCGGAGCGTGTCACGCAATTGAGCTCGTCGCGCGTACGGCCAAAGAACGGACCACCCGAGCAAGTGAGCCAAATGCAGTGAGCCTCGCGCGGATTCTCCCCCAGATAGCACTGGTAGATGGCGGAGTGCTCGGAGTCGACCGGAATAAGCTGACCGGGCTGCGCCAACGGCATCAGCAGGTCACCGCCGACAACGAGGGACTCCTTGTTAGCAAGTGCAAGACGCTTGTTCGAGGTCAGGGCTGCATGGCTCGCTTCGAGCCCGGCAGCGCCCACAATGGCAACAAGCACACAGTCGACGTCATCGCGACGCGCGAGCTCACAAACCGCCTGCGCACCAACACTGAGCTCGGTGCCCTCGGGCAGCTCCTGCAGCACAGCGTCCGTACCGTGGGTGGTGTCGGCCACGGCAACGGCCGGAACCGAAAACTCACGGGCAAACGCAACGAGCTCCGAGGTGCTGGAGTTAACGGACAGTGCCGTCACCTGCAGTCGATCGGCATGCTGACGGCATACATCAAGTGCCTGCGTACCGATGGAGCCCGTACAACCCAGGATGGCAACGCGAAGACGCCCATCGGGGCCGTACGTCGTCTGAAAGGCCATTACAGCACGCCTCCGATCATCAAAAGCAGCTGCGCGGTAATGCAGCCAAAGATAAGCGAGTCGCTACGATCGAGCATGCCGCCATGGCCCGGAATAAGGTTGCCAGAATCCTTGACGCCCACGCCACGCTTGATGCGTGACTCGATGAGGTCACCGATAACGCCCAGGATGGACACAACCACGCCGCAAAGCAGCGCATAGGGCAAGCTCAGCTTATAGAAATGCGTCGCCCACAAAATAAGCCAAATAAGAACCGAGCCCAAGATGCCGCCGACAAAGCCCTCCCAGCTCTTTTTGGGAGAGATCTTGGGGACCATCTTGTGCTTGCCGATACGGCTGCCCACGATGTAGGCAAACGAATCGGAGACCCAGAGAGACGCGCAAACACCCACCGAAAGCAGAGCGCCGGCAAAACCGGGCACGGCATCGCGCAGCAGCACGATGGCCGACAGCATAAAACCGGTGTAGATGGGACCCATGAGCGTCACAGCTACATCGGATATGCGGGTACGCGCCGACCAGACATACCAAATACCCACCGCAAGCATCAGAGCAAAAAGCAGGGCATTCAACAGCAGCGAGTCGCCCAGCGCCGAGAGCGGAAAGAGCACGGCGGCAGCGATACCCAGGCGCTCGTTGGCCACCTTGCCATCGAGCTTCGTCATGCGGAAAAACTCAAAGCAGCACAGGCCGCTCATGACGGAGACGAAGATGGCGGTGGGAACGATACCCAAAACCAGGCAGAGAATAAATACGACGGCGTAGACAATACCTGCGGCGGCGCGGGTAATAAAGCCGGCCAGCCACGAAGTCGCAGCCGCGCCGCTTTTGGCGGCAGACGCCTTGGGAGCAGACGCCTTGGGACGATCGGACACGATTAAGCCTCCTCGGTCTTGCTCAGTCCACCAAACCTACGGTCGCGGCCCTGATAGGCCAAAATGGCGTTGACAAGACCCCAACGATCAAAGTCGGGCCAATAGGTATCGGTGACATAAAACTCGGAATAGGCAACCTGCCACAGCAGATAGTTCGAAAGACGAAGCTCGCCGGAGGTGCGAATCACAAGCTCCGGATCGGGCAGTCCGGCGGTGTACAGATGCGAGGCAACCATATCATCGTCGATAGCGGCGGGATCGATCTTTCCGGCAGCGGCATCGATCGCAATCTGACGGACAGCACGGGTGATCTCGGCACGGGCGCCGTAGTTGACGGCAAGCGCCAGCGTCATGCCGGTGTGGTCGGCACACTCGGCAAGGCCTCGCTCAAAGACATCGCGGGTCTTCTTGGGCAGTGCGGAAATATCGCCCAAAAAGACAACGCGCACATTTTCGCGCTTAAGCAGCGGCAACTCATCGATAAACGTCTTGGCAAACAGATGCATCAAAACGTTGACCTCGTGCTGCGGACGATTCCAGTTTTCGGTGGAAAACGCATAGGCCGAAAGGACGTCGACGCCCAAGCGCACGCATGCGGTAATAATCTCGCGCAGGGAGACGATACCTGCCTTGTGGCCCTCGGTGCGGGCAAGACCGCGCGCCGTGGCCCAGCGTCCGTTACCGTCCATGATGCACGAAATATGATGCGGGATCTTATTGAGGTCAAGGTCGGAAAAACCGACGCCCGCGGGGGCGTCGGCAAAGTACTCGACCAGTTTGTTCTCGTCGTATTGCACCTTAGATCTCCATGACCTCGGCTTCTTTTTCCTTCAGAAGCTCCTCGACCTTGGCAACATACTCATCGGTATACTTCTGGACCTTGGCCTGCTCGCGACGGACATCGTCCTCGGTGAGCTCTTCGTCGCGCTCGAGCTTGTTGTTAAAGTCGCGACGGATGTTACGGATGGAAACCTTGGCCTGCTCGGCATACTCGCGGCACTCCTTAACGAGCTCGCGACGACGCTCCTCGGTGGGAGCCGGGAACGGCAGGCGCACGACGGTACCGTCAGAGTTAGGGGTAATGCCCAGATCGGAAGCGCTGATAGCCTTCACGATTGCGTTGACGAGGGCCTTGTCCCAGGGCTCGATGAGCAGCATGTGAGCCTCGGGGGTCTTAACGGCGGCAACCTGGGTAACCGGCGTGGGAACACCGTAGTAATCGACCGAAATGTCGGACAGAATGTTAGCGTTGGCGCGGCCCGTGCGAACCTTGGAGAAGTTGTGCTTGAGGGACTCGAGCGACTTGTCCATGTGGGCGGTGATGTTCTCTGCCATGCTTAATCCTCCTGATAGACGAGCGTGCCGACGGGCTCACCCGAAAGCGCGCGCTTGACGGTGTCCTCGCCATCGATGTTGAGGACCAAAATCGGCATACGATTATCCTGGCACAGCGCCGTGGCCGTGGAATCCATAACCTGCAGACCGCGGACGAGAACCTCGTGATAGGTAATCTTGTCAAAACGGACGGCATCGGCGCACTTGACAGGATCCTTGTCGTAGATGCCGTCAACCTTGGTGGCCTTAATCAGAATCTCGGCACCGATCTCGCAGGCACGAAGAGCCGCGGCGGTGTCGGTCGTAAAGTACGGATTGCCCGAACCGGCGGCAAAAATAACGACATTACCCTTGGAAAGGTGGTTGATGGCGCGACGGCGAATATAGGGCTCGCAGATCTCGTTCATCTGGATAGCGCTCATCACGCGGCAGGGAACATCGTTGTGCTCAAAGGCATCCTGCAGGGCAAGCGCGTTCATAACGGTTGCCAGCATGCCCATGTAGTCGGCCTGGGCGCGCTCCATGCCACCGGCAGCGCCGGCCATGCCGCGGAAAATGTTGCCGCCGCCGACAACAACGCCGACCTCATGGCCAACGGCGAGCAGCTCCTTGACCTGCTTGGCAAGATGGTCGGTAATCTTGGGGTCGATGCCATATTGGCCGTCGCCCATCAGTGCTTCGCCGGAAAGCTTCAGAAGCACGCGTTTATATCGGATGTCGGACAAAGCGATCCTCCTTTAATTAGACTCTCAATATGATAGCAAAGGCTCTGATAAGAGCCATGAAAAAGCAGGCTGTGAGTAAAACCCACAGCCTGCTCATTACCAGCTACAAGAGCTTATTTACTCGCCACGGACCAGACGGTCGAAGGCAACGACGGTAATGGTATCGCCGAGCTCCTTGGAGACCTGCTCAGCGTACTTCTTGATGGTGAGGGAGCTGTCCTTGATGAACTCCTGCTCGGTGAGCACGGACTGCTTGTAGAACTTCTCCAGACGGCCAACAGCCATCTTCTCCTGGATAGCCTCGGGCTTGCCGGACTCGGCAGCCTGGGCCATGTAGATCTCCTTCTCGTGCTCGACAGTCTCGGCCGGAACCTGATCGCGGGTAGCGCAAATCGGGGCGACGGCGGCAACCTGAAGGGCAACGTCGTGAGCGAAGGTCTTGAAGGACTCGGCCTGAGCGGTCTCGGCCTTCTCGAAGGCGAACTCGACGAGGACGCCGATCTTACCACCCATGTGGATGTAAGAAGCGAGAGCGCCGTTCTCGGCCTTGCGAGCGGAGAAACGAGCGATCTTCATGTTCTCGCCCATGATGTGAATCATCTCGGTGAGCTCGGAGGAAACGGTCTCCTCGCCCATCGGCTTCTCGAGCAGAGCATCGACATCGGCCGGCTCGGTGGTAGCGACAACCTCGGCGACCTTGGAAGCAAAGCCGGTGAACTTGGCGTTGGAGCCGACGAAGTCGGTCTCGCAGGAAAGCTCGAGCAGAGCGCCGGACTTGCCGTCCTCGGAGACGAACGCGGCGACAGCGCCCTCGTTGGTCTCACGACCAGCCTTCTTGGCAGCCTTGGCGAGGCCGTTCTTGCGCAGAACGTCAACAGCGACGTCCATGTCGCCGTCAGCCTCGACGAGAGCCTTCTTGCACTCCATCATCGGGGAGTCGGTCATCTCGCGGAGCTGCTTGACCATAGCGGCAGTAATCTGGGCCATTGTGGTTCCTTTCAAAGAGATGAAAAAGACTTAAATAGGACTGATTTACTCGGCCTTGGGCTCGGCGGCCATCTCGGCCTCGGAGACCTGCTCCTTACCGGAGCCAGCGAGGCAGGCGTCGGCCATGAGCTCGCACATAAGGGTGACAGCGGAGATGGCGTCATCGTTGCAGGGGATGCCGTACTCGACCTCGTCGGGATCGGAGTTGGTGTCGATCAGAGCGACGACGGGGATGTTCAGGCGCTGGGCCTCCTTGATGGCGTTCTCCTCGCGCTTGGTGTCGATGACGAAGAGAGCCTGGGGCAGACCCTTCATGTCGCGGGCGCCACCGAGGTTGGTCTGGAGCTTAGCGAGCTCCTTGCCGAGCACTGCCTGCTCCTTCTTGGGCAGCACTGCCATGCGGCCGTCCTCGACCATGGCCTCGAGCTCCTCCATGCGGTTGATGCGGGAGCGGATGGTGACGAAGTTGGTCAGCATGCCGCCGAGCCAACGCTGGTTGATGTAAGGCATGTTGGCGCGCTCAGCGGCGTTCTTAACGGCCTCCTGAGCCTGCTTCTTGGTGCCGACGAACAGCACGTTGCCGCCCTTGGCGACGTTCTTGACGAAGGTGTAGGCCTGATCGGCGTCAAGGATGGTCTGCTTGAGGTCGAGGATGTAGATGCCGTTGCGCTCACCGAAGATGAACGGCTTCATCTTGGGGTTCCAGCGACGGGTCTGGTGACCGAAGTGGCAGCCGGCCTCGAGCAGGGTGCGGATATTAATCTTGGTAGCCATATTAAACCTCCTGTGGTTTGCCTCCGCGCGGGGTCATCCTCCAAAACCAACCCGGACATGTGCTACCAAAGCCCGGGCACCACGGTATGAAGTAGCCGCGCGTGCGTGATAAAAACCTGTTGCCGTGAAGCAACCCGATGAATGATAGCAGGATTGCCTCTTCCTGCCAACCCGCAATCAAAACCACACACCTCGGTGCGGCGCGGGAGGCCCTTCTCCTACTCGCCGCGGGGGTGTGCCTGACTCACGGCACGCTTGAGTCGGTCGGGCGTGAGGTGCGTATAGATCTGCGTCGTGGACAAGCTCGCATGCCCCAGCAGCTCCTGAACCGAGCGCAGATCCGCGCCGCCCTCGAGCAGGTCGGTCGCAAAGGTGTGGCGCATCGCATGCGGGGCGATGTCGGCAGGAATGCCGGCAAGTGCCGCAAGCATGTGGAAACGCCTCCTCAGCATGGCGGCACTCATGCGGTTTCCGCGCGCCGAGATAAACAGCGGATGCACGCCGTTCGCACTATCGACACGCTTTGCCTGCACAAGGAGATGTGGCCTCCCCTCCTCAATATAGCGGCGAGTCGCCTCGAGAGCGCGCCGATAGAGGGGCACGATACGCTCCTTGCTCCCCTTGCCCCAAAGTCGCAGCGTTCGCTCTGACCAAGCAATGGACTCCACGTTGAGCGCCGCGAGCTCCGAGATTCGCGCGCCGGAGGCATAGAGCAGCTCGAGCATCGCTGCATCACGCAGCCCCGAAGGCGTCGAGGTGTCGGGGGCCTCGAGCAACGCCTCGACTTGCCGGGTCGTCAGCACACCGGGAAGATCGCGCGGCAGTTTGGGCGAGGATATCGCCGAGACCGCATCGCCCTCAACGATTCCCTCGGCAGCCATCCACCGATAGAGCGAGCGAATGGCAGACAGATGCGCCGCAAGGGTCCGAGCCGCCACCTGGCCACGCGACAGCTCGGCCAAATAGGAGCGAACGGTCCGTACGTCGGCGACGCGAGCGTCGATGCCCTCACGGTCGCACCACGCGGCGAAGTGCTCGAGCCGCGAGGCGTAGGCGGTTACCGTATTGGGAGCGAGCCCTTCGACGCGTGCAATGTAGGCGATGAACGAGTCGACGGCATCGTACAGGTCAAAGGCTATGACCTCTCGCCTCCAAACAGATCGGAGCGCGATTCCAGATAAGCATCCAGGGCCTTAAGGGCGCGATCCGCGTAGGCCTGGTAACGATCGCGCTTGCTGCGACGCTTACCGTCCTCGAGCGGCGGCACGAGCCCAAAGTTGACGTGCATGGGCTGATAGCCCACCGTAGCCGGATCGGTCGCATAGCCCACGAGTGCGCCTAGGGCGCCCACGCGCGGCAGCTCAACAGGCTCCGCCTCGATTGCCTCGGCATAGGTGTTGAGCGCGGCGAGCAGACCCGTCGCCACGGCCTCCATATACCCCTCGGTACCGGTAATCTGGCCGGCAAGACGCACGCTCGTGCCGGGCACGGCAAAGGTGCCATCGAGCACGTGCGGCGCATCGACAAAGGTGTTGCGGTGCATGACGCCGTAGCGGAAGAACTCGGCGTTCTCCAGGCCGGGAACCATATGGAAGACGCGCTTCTGTTCGCCGAAGGTCAGGTTGGTCTGGAAGCCAACCAGGTTATAGGCGGTCTTCTCCTTGTTCTCGGCGCGCAGCTGAATTGCCGCCCAGGGACGGCGACCGGTGCGCGGGTCGGTGAGCCCGACGGGCTTCATGGCGCCAAAGCGGATGGCATCCTTGCCCGTGCGCGCAACCTCCTCGGCAGGCTGGCAGGCCTGGAACAGGTCACCGCCCTCAAAATCCTTGAGCACCACGCGATCGGCCGTGGTGAGTGCCTCGATAAAGGCCTCGTACTCTTCCTTGTTGAGCGGGGCATTGAGATAGTCGCCACTCCCCTGCTCCTCGTAGCGCGACTGCGAGAACAGCACGTCCATATCGAGCGTCGAGGCATCGACGATCGGGGCGGCCGCGTCAAAGAACGCCAGGGCGTCACCACCGACAAGCTTCATGACCTCCCCGCTCAATGCCGGCGAGCACAAGGGGCCCGCGGCGATAACCACATGACCCTCGGGGATCTGGGTGACCTCACCGTGGACGACCTCGATATTGGGGCGGGCGGCAACCTCGGCCTCGACGAGCTCGGAAAACTTGACGCGGTCGACCGCCAGGGCGCCGCCAGCGGGAACGGCCGCACGATGAGCGCAGTCGAGCAGCACCGAGCCCATGCGCTCGAGCTCGGCCTTCAGCAGGCCGGCGGCGGAATCGGGACGGGTCGACTTAAACGAATTGGAGCAGACGAGCTCCGCCAAGTGATCGGTATGGTGGGCAGGAGAGCTCACCTGCGGGCGCATCTCGCACAGCTTTACGGCGAACCCGCGATCTGCCAGCTGAATCGCGCATTCCGATCCCGCCAGACCGCCACCGATAACCGTCACCTGATCAAACAGCATCTGCAAACACCTTTCTAATTGACACGTTTTCCATTGTGACCGAAGGGCGTCTGGGCGTGAAGGGCAAACTTGGAGGGCGCATACCTTCCATCCATCATGCGCTCGATGAGGCCCTCGAGCTCGAGCGAGCCCAGGAGCTTGAGCACGCCGACGGCATCGAGGGAGACGAGTGTGGCGATGTCTTCAACCTTGAGCGGCGAGGCGATGAGGGCATGCATCACAGTCTGCTGTGTGGCATCCAGGTCGGCGATGCCGGGCGCATCGGGACGCGAATAGCGCAGGGTACCGTAGATTCGAGAGATGGCCATCTCGATGGACTCCTCGTCAATAATGCAGCAGGCCCCGTTGGCAATGAGATAGTTGGTCCCGCGCGACTCGGGCGACAAAATGGAGCCCGGTACCGCAAGCAGTTCGCGCCCCAGGTCCATGGCGGCCTCGGCGGTAGAAAACGTTCCGGATGGCATGCCGGCCTCCGATACAAAGAGCGCCTGCGACAGCGCAGCGATCACGCGGTTGCGGCGCGGGAAGGCAAACTTGCGCGGCCCCATGCCCCACGGCGAGATGGACACGACCGCGCCGCCCGTATCGAGCGTACGGGCGATAAGCCCCGCGCTCGAGCGCGGGTAGACCACGTCGGCGCCCGTACCCAAAACTAAGACGTGCCTGCCCCCGGCGTTGACCGCGGCCCAACCCGAGGCCTGGTCGCAGCCGACCGCACCGCCCGAGACCACCGTCACCCCCGCTTCCACGGCAACCTTGGCTGCAAGCTCCGCGACGGCAAGACCGTAGGGAGACGCCTTGCGCGCACCGATAATCGAGAGCGCCGGCGTCGAGAGCACCTCCGGGTCGCCACGGACGAACAACGTCTGCGGCACATCGGAAAGTTCCAGAACAGTAGCGGGAAACAGCCCATCACCGGGATGCAGTTCATAGCGGACCTCACCCATCACTGGTCCCTCCTTCCCTGATACATCGCGGCCTCGAGCACATGATCTTGCGTCACCCGCTCGCTTTCGGCGACATCGGCGATCGTGCGCGCGATGCGCACCAGGCGCACGATGCCGCGCCCCGTGAGATGCGTGCGCTTCGACAGGCCGAGCACGCACGTTTCCGCCGCCTGATCGAGCGCAAAGGTCGACACAACACCATCGATAGAGCGGGACTCATCGTCCTCGGCCTCAGCGTCCGCATCGTCCATATGAGTCTCGCGCCAGGCACGAAAAGCCCGACCGCGGACAACGTAGTCGCGCAGCTCGGCCGACGACATGCCCTCGGCGCCCTCGATAATCACCTGCGGATCGGGGCGGGACACGTCGATCATCAGGTCGATGCGGTCGGCCAAGGGACCACGCAGCTTGGACCGATAGCGCTCGACCATCGATGCCGAGCAACGACACGGAACCTCGCGATCGCCCAAAAAACCGCAGGGGCAGGGATTGCTCGCCGCAAGCAGCTGAAAGCGCGAGGGAAACGTAAAGGCGCCATCGACGCGCACGATTCTGACATAGCCGCGCTCGATAGGCTGACGAAGCGTCTGCAGCACACCGGTGGGAAACTCGGCAAGCTCGTCCAAAAAGAGCACGCCGCCATGGGCAAGGCTGATCTCGCCCGGATGCACCGGGCGCCCTCCGCCAATAAGGCCCGCAGTCGAAATGCTGTGATGGGGACTACGAAACGGCCGATGCCCCGCAAGCAGGCCATCGATGTTCTCACCCAAGACCGAATGGATACACAATGCCTCCTGCTGATCCTCGACGGAAAGCTCGGGCAAGATACCCGTCATGCGGCGCGCAAGCATGGTCTTGCCCGATCCCGGAGACCCAATCATAAGCAAGCCCAGCTCCCCTGCCGCCGCAAGCGCCATGCCACGCTTGGCGACCTCCTGCCCCAACACGTCGGCATAATCGAGCTCGGGCTCAAAGGTGGCCTCGAGCACTTCAGAATCCAGATAGTGCCGAGCTGCCTCGCCCATACCGCGGGCAAGCTGCGACAGATGATCGATAAAACCGCAGTCGACGCCCGCAAGCGGAACATGCTGGTCGGACCTACCGGCGATAAAAGACAGCCCCATATCGCGAGCCAGTAGCTGGAACGCCACCTCGCCCTTGACGGGAAGCACCGTGCCATCCAAGCCGAGCTCGCCGGCAATGAGGCAGCGGTCGAGATTGTCGCGGGGAATCTGCCCATCGGCCGCAAGCACCGCAATGGCTATCGGCAGGTCAAAGCCGCTACCGGTCTTTCGGATATCGCCCGGCGCCAGATTGACCGTAATGCCCGAGCGCGGGATCTCGAATCCGGCAGAGCGCATCGCGCAGCGAATGCGCCCACGCGACTCCATGACCTCCATACTCGGGATGCCGAGCATTTGTATGCCCGGAATGCCGCCCGCAAGCGAAACCTCGACCGTGACGGGAATCGCCTCGACGCCGCGGATACAGGCTGCGTGAACGGCAAAAGTTTCGAACGCCATCACGACACCTGCCAATCGAACGCATTGTACTGGTGCTCGATCTCGGCGATATGCCCGCCGCGAATGGTGACGCCCACGGCATCGAAGCGGATTGCCTTGAGCGGATAGTGCTCCATGAGATAACAACTCGCGATGCGACGATAGCGCCGCTGCTTTTGGGCGTTCACCGCTTCCTCGGGAAACACCCGCGTATCGCAATCCAGCGCAACACGCCTGGTCTTGACCTCGGCCATCACCACCACATCGTCGAGCTCGTCGAGCAGCACCAGGTCGGCCTCGCCCTCCGAGCATCGATAGCCTTGTTCCAGCAATGCATAGCCGCGCTCGTTAAAGTAATCGATTGCGATAAGCTCGCCCAGCATACCGAGCTCGCGAGGACTGAGCCCCTTGATAAACTCAGGCGTGATCGACCCGCAATCGAGCTCCCCCTCTTCCCAACGTTCCTTGAGCTGCTGCGTCTTGCTCATTTTGGCTGCGGCACACATGGGATCTCCTTTCCCACTCCCTGCATTGCCTCGATAATGAGGGCAGGTTTCATGCGGGTAAGTACCGGAAGCAAACCGAAAACCAACCAAATGCCGACAAATGAGGGGCCGCGCGCAACAATAGCGTTGCACACGGCCCCTACCAGCAGGTTTATAGAACCCTTAAGGTCCCTGTCTCCACAATTGGCCTAAAAAAGGCGCTCAGTCTGCAGAAAGTTTCCGCAAAAGCTCACACGATGCAGCGGAGAAAGACCATGTTTGCGAATGGCCTCGATGTGCTCGGGACTCGCATAGCCTTTCGATTCGGCCAAATGGTACTCGGGATACTCGGCATCGTACTCGACCATCATCTCGTCACGCGTGACCTTTGCCATGATGGATGCCGCGGCGATACAGGCGATCTTGGCATCGCCCTTGACCACGTCGCGCTCATGGGGCACGGCGCCCAGGGGGTTACCGTCCATAAGCACGCAATCGGGCTCAAGCCCCGTATCTGCCACCGCACCCGCGACAGCGGCTCGAATGGCGCGGGCCATGCCCATCTCATCGATATCCGCAGGAGCGATATGGCAAAAGCCGATAGCAGTCGCCACCTCGGCAATCTTCACCGAGAGCAGCTCGCGGCGCGCCGGCGTGAGCTTTTTGGAATCGTTGATGCCCCAGATGCGCGGCTCCATCGGAAGACACACGGCACACACGGTCAAGGGACCCGCTACCGAGCCACGGCCCACCTCGTCGACGCCCACGACCACGCCATCACCGCCGAGCTCATGCATAAGCTCGTACATGCCGTTGACGCGCTCGCGTTCGGAAAGTTCCTTGGCATGGCGCTTAAGGGCACGTTCGCAAGCCTTGATCACCTGCTGGCGCGGATCCTCGCGATAATGCTCCACGAGGGCGGGAATCTCCTCGAACGTGGCGCTCGCCAGCTCGCCGGCAACCTGCGATGCCGAAACCGAGCTCGTCATATTGGCCATACCAGGCCCTCCTTGCATGCAAATCAGATAAAAAGAAGGGCCACCCGAAGGTGACCCTTGTGTCCAAACGAGTGGACAGACGCTGCGATCTTCTTAGCGCTTCTCGGGGATGCGAGCAGCCTTGCCCACCTTGTCGCGGAGGTAGTACAGCTTGGCGCGACGGACGCGACCATGACGAACGACCTCGAGCTTGGCGATCTTGGGGCTGTGAAGCGGGAAGGTGCGCTCAACACCGACACCGAAGGAAATCTTGCGGACGGTGAAGGTCTCGCGGGCACCGGCGCCGGCCATGCGGATGACGTCGCCCTGGAAGACCTGGATGCGCTCGCGGTCGCCTTCCTTAATGCGGTAGTGAACCTTGACGTTGTCGGCGACGCGAACCTGAGGAATGTCCTCGCGGATCTGCTGACGCTCGATTGCGCGGATGTAATCCATGTGCAATTCCTTACTCTTCTAGAGGTGCCGTACCACCTTGGCCGGCACGTAGTTGAACAAACGTATTCGAGTATACACGCGCGGGTTTCTGCTGCAAGAACAATTTTTTACGCAGACAAAAAGACAAAACCCGCACATGATAACCGCCCGCCTCACGAATGAGACGGGCGGCGTGAAGGGGGCTACGCTAGGCGCCCAAACCCAAAACGTTAGGCGGAACGCTTGGCCTCGAGCTTGGCCTGAGCGGCAGCCAGGCGCGCGAGGGGCACACGATAGGGCGAGCAGGACACGTAGTCCACATCGGCCACGTTGAACAGGCCCTTGATGGACTTGGGGTCGCCGCCGTGCTCGCCGCACACGCCAAAGTGCATGTCGGGGTTGGTGGCCCGACCCTTCTCGACGGCCATGCGCACCAGCTCCAGTACCGCCGAGTCGATGGTCTCGAAGGGGTTGTCCTTCAGAATCTTCTTGTGCATGTACAGCGGGATGAACTTGGCCTCGGCATCGTCCCGAGAGAAGCCGAAGGTCGTCTGCGTGAGGTCGTTGGTGCCAAAGCAGAAGAAATCGGCGTGCTGCGCGATCTCGTCGGCAACCATGCAGGCACGCGGCAGCTCGAGCATCGTGCCCACGGGAATATTGAGCTCGACGCCCTCCTCGGCGGAAACCTCGGCGATCACGCGCTCGATGACTTCGCGAGTCTGAACGTGCTCGGCCGTAATGGAAACGAGCGGAACCATGATCTCGGGGCGCGGGTCGACGCCCTCCTTGATAAGTCGAGCAGCAGCCGTGGCCACGGCGCGAACCTGCATGAGCGGCAGATCGCTAAAGACGACGGACAGGCGCACACCGCGCAGGCCGAGCATGGGGTTCGACTCGACTATGCCGTCGATACGGCGCAGGCGGGCACGCAGGGCGGCAAGCTCTTCCTCGCTGGCGCCAGCGGCTTCCTTCTTGGTGATGGCGACCTCGAGCTCACGCGGATTATCCAGGAACTCGTGCAGCGGCGGATCGAGCAGGCGAACGACCACATCGCGACCGGACATGGTCTTGAACATCGCCAGGAAGTCCTCGGTCTGAACCTTGAGCAGGTCGGCGAGGGCCTGCTGCTTCACGGCCTCATCGTCGGACAGGATGAAGCTCTGGATGATGTTCTTGCGATCGCCCAGAAACATGTGCTCGGTGCGGCACAGGCCGATGGCCTCGGCGCCAAACTCGAGCGCGAGCTCTGCGTCCTCGGGATTGTCGGCGTTGACGCGCACATGGTTGGCGTGGCCACAGGTCTCGTCCAGACGGATCTCGTCGGCCCAGGACAGGATGGTGTCCAGGTCGCCGGTGAGCTCGGCGGAGACCAAATCGACAGCGCCATCGACGACGATGCCCTGGGTGCCGTCGATGGAGATGACATCGCCTTCGTGCAGCACACGATCGCTACCCTCGATGCGCACGACCTTTTCGGCGGCTTCGATGTGGAAGCGCTCAACGCCGCAGACGCAGGGCGTACCCATACCGCGAGCGATAACGGCGGCATGGCTCGTCTTGCCACCGTGGCTGGTCAGGATACCCTCGGCGGCGACCATGCCCTTCAGGTCATCGGGGTTGGTCTCCCAGCGAACCAAAATGACCTTGTGACCCTCGTTGGCGCGCGCGACGGCATCGTCGCTCGAGAACACGACCTCGCCCACGGCGGCACCAGGGCTGGCGTTGAGGCCGCATGCGAGCGCCTCGTACTTCTTGGAGGAGTCGAACTGCGGGTGCAGGAGCTGGTCGAGCTGCGCGGGGTCGATGCGGCTCACGGCCTCCTCACGGGTGATAAGGCCTTCCTCGACCATCTCGATAGCGATGCGCAGAGCGGCGGTTGCGGTACGCTTGCCCACGCGGGTCTGGAGCATCCAGAGCTTGCCCTGCTCGATGGTGAACTCGATGTCGCACATGTCGCGGTAGTGATCCTCAAGCGTCAGGAAGACACGCTCAAGCTCCTCACCTGCGGACTCGAGGCCCGGGGTGGTCTTGAGGTCGGCGATGGGCTCGGTGTTGCGGATGCCGGCGACGACGTCCTCGCCCTGGGCGTTGACCAGAAAGTCGCCGTAGAACTCCTTGGTGCCGTCGGCCGGGTTGCGCGTAAAAGCGACGCCGGTCGCAGAGGTCTCGCCCTTATTGCCAAACGCCATAGCCTGGACGTTGACGGCGGTTCCAAGGTCATCGGAAATGCCATGCTGCTTGCGGTAGATGCAGGCGCGCTCGTTCATCCAACTACCAAAGACGGCCTGGATGGCAAGGCGCAGCTGAAGCTCCGGATCGTGCGGGAAGACGGGCTTGCCGTCCGCGACCTCGAGCTCGGGGTACACGGCGGCCTCGACGTTGTCGGAGAAAATGCCCTTGAACGTCTCGACGAGCTCCTGCAGGTCCTCAGCCGAAAGCTCGGAATCAACGCGAACGCCGGCGACCAGGCGGGCCTGGGTCAGGGCATTCTCGAACAGGTCGGCGTCGACGCCCATGACGACGTTGGAGAACATCTGGATAAAGCGACGATAGCTGTCCCAGGCAAAGCGCGGGTTCTGCGTCTGGGCGATAAGGCCCTGGACGGAATCGTCGTTGAGGCCCAGGTTGAGGACCGTGTCCATCATGCCGGGCATGGAGAACGGAGCACCCGAGCGCACCGAGACGAGCAGCGGATCACGGGCGTCGCCGAGCTTCTTGCCGCAGCGGGCCTCGAGGTCGGCCTCGGCGGCAACGATCTCGTCGAGCGCGCCCACGGGCCACACGTTGCCGGCGCCAGAGTACTCGACGCAGGTCTGGCAGGTAATGGTAAAGCCACCGGGAACCGGCAGGCCGATGCGGCTCATCTCGGCAAGGTTTGCGCCTTTGCCGCCAAGCACGAAGTTCATGGACTTGTCGCCCTCGGTGACACAAGTGCCCTGGGCATCGGTTCCAAAACGGTAAACCCTCTTGCAATCGCTCACGATACTTCCCCTTCCATGCGCTCTCGCGCGCGACCGTGGTGACGAATCGACCCACCGGATGCGGGCCGTGAGGGAACTATACGGCGGGATTTGAACGGGCTTGAGCAGAGGATACGAGGTTTGGTAAACGTGCTAAAACTAGCGGTAAACGGTAGGTAAAGGTGGTTACCTTATGGAGATACCACTACAAGAAACTCGCAGGTCAAATGCAAGTTATTTGCTAAATCGCTTTATCAGTATCAGGTTTTTTAAGCTAATCCAATAAGCTAGCTTTGTTGGGTGCGGCGGGCGGCACGGCGGGCTCTTGCCTCTTGAATTTCTTCGAGGTGGGCAATGATCTCGGAGGCACTCTCCTCGATCGCCTTGCCGTCGGTGCGCACCACAAAGCAACCCAGACGTTTCATGAGGGCACGAGCCTCCTCGAGCTCGCCGCGCACGCTCTCGGGCTCGGCATAGGAGCCGGCGACGGCGCGGGCATAGTCGTCGCCCAGGCGGCTATCGCGAATCTCGGCAATCACATCGACGGTCGAAATCAGACCGAACAACCGCATCGGATCGACCTCGTAAATCGACTTGGACGGCTCTATGCCCTGGGCCAACGGAACGTTGGCGACCTTGTAGCCCTGATAGGCCAAATACATCGACAGCGGCGTCTTGGACGTGCGGGATACACCCAGCAGCACGATATCTGCCCCCGAAAGGTCGTCGCAGCCGCGCCCATCATCGTGCTCAACGAAATACTCCATGGCCTCGATGCGATGGAAATAGCGGTCATCGGTCTTGTGAATCACACCCGCAACGCCCTTGGGAGGCACGCCAATAAGCGACGACAGCACGGCAAGCGTCGGGCCGATCAGGTCGACCGAGCGAATGTGCAGCATGCCCAGATAATCGAGCACGCGGGCGCGAAGCGCTGGGTCGACGATAGTGTGGAACACGGCAATATCGCGATGATCCGCATCGACGCGCGGACCCACAAACGACTTTACCTGCTCCACCGAGTTCACCTTGGGCAGGCGCAAGAGATGAAAAGCCCCTTCATCAAATTGCCCGGACGCCGCAAGCACCACCTCACAAGCGGTATCTCCAAGCGAGTCGGAGATAACGATAACGGTGGGACGAGCGGTGACCGGGCAATCCATGCGGGCTCCTTTTGCGCTTATGCGCAGGCTAGCTTACTTTTTGCGGGCAAGCTCACCGATGTTGGCGATGCCGGAGAAAACGGCCTCGAAGCGGTTAAGCAGCTTAAGGCGATTATCGCGGAGCTGCTCGTCCTTGTCCATGACCATAACCTCGTCGAAGAAACGGTCGATGGGCGCGCGCAGGGCGGCGAGGGCGGCAAACGCGGAAGGATAATCCTCAGCGGCGAGAGCGGCATCGACGGCGGTCTGAGCGGCCTCGGAGGCGTCGGCAAGCGCAAGCTCGACCTCGCCCATCAGGGCGCGATCGTACTCCGCGCCCAGCTCGGGCTTGGAGATGTGCGCCGCGCGGGCGTAGGCGGTTGCAAGGTTGTCGAAGGTCTCGGCGTCGTTCTTGCGGGCCTCATCGAGGGCGGCGCAGCGGGCGAAGAAGACCGACGGGGCAATGATGTGCACCGCGGAAACGGCGGCAACGGTGTCGGCCGGGATCTTCTCGTCGCGGGCCATGCTCACCAAACGGCCGTGGAAGAAGTCGCGAACCTGCTGGGCGACCTCGGCGGCGTCGAACTCAATGCCCTGCTCGCTATAGAGCTCGAGCGCAAAGTCGATGAGCGACGTGGGGTCGATCGGCAGACGGTCGCGCAGGATATTGATGATGCCGATGGCGGCACGACGCAGCGCGTACGGGTCGGAAGAGCCGGTCGGGGGCTCGCCGATGGCAAAGATGCCGGCAATGGTATCGAGCTTGTCGGCGCAAGCCACGATGCAGCCAGCGGTGCCCTCGGGTAGCTCGTCGCCGGCAAAGCGGGGACGATAGTGATCGCGAATAGCGTGAGCGACCTCGTCGTTCTCCCCCATCGCGCTGGCGTAGTAACCGCCCATCACACCCTGCTGGCTCGTGAACTCGACAACAGCGTTGGACACCAGGTCGGCCTTGCACAGGTGAGCGGCGCGGCCGGCATCGGCGGCCAGGTGGGCACCCAGGTGAGCCTCACGGGCAATAGCGAGCGCAAGCTGCTCAATACGCTCGGACTTGGCGAGCACACTGCCGAGCTTCTCCTGGAAGGCGACCTTGGCCAGACGCTCGCGGAACTCGTCGAGGGAGATCTTCAGATCCTCCTCGTAGAAGAACTTGGCGTCGTCCAGGCGGGCGCGCACGACACGCTCGTTGCCGTCGATCACGCGCTCGGCATTCTCGGGCTTACTGTTGGAGACGACCACGAACTCACGCGTCAGCTTGCCCTCGCCGTCATAGATCGGGAAGTAGCGCTGGTTGGTGAGCATAGACTCGCAGATGATCTCGTGCGGCACCTTGAGGAACTCCTCATCGAAGGTACCGACGAGCACCGTCGGCCACTCGCAGAGGTTGATGACCTCCTCAAAGACCTTCTTGGGCGTATCGACGTGGCAGCCGGGGCGCGCAGCCTCGACCTCGGCGATACCGGCAAGGATGGCCTCACGACGGCGCTCGGCAGAAAGCACGCCGGCGTCCTCGAGCACCTGCTCGTAAACAGCGGGGCTGGCGACCACATGGTCACCGGGACCAAGCACGCGGTGGCCGCGCGTGGTGTTGCCACTCGTCACATCGGCAAAGGACACGGGCACGACATCCCCGCCCAAAAGGCAGCAGATCCAGCGGACCGGACGCACGAACGTGGCGTGCTCGTGGCCCCAGCGCTGAGAGCGGTAGTTGGGCCACTGCAGGCCGGCGATGGTCTTCTCGCACAGGGCCGTCAGAATCGGGGTGGCCGGGGCGGAAGGAATGTTCTTCTCGGCAAATACGTACTCACGGCCGTCGGTGTCCTCGCGACGGACCAGATCCTCGGCAGCCACACCGCACTTGCGGGCGAAGCCCTGGGCGGCCTTGGTGGCGTTACCGTCGGCATCGAAGGCGATGTTGGCCGCGGGACCGCGCTTGACCTCGTGAACCTCATCGGTCGCGGTGGCGACGTCGGCCACGAGCGCAGCCAGGCGACGCGGGCTCGAGATCACGCGGACCTCGCCGTGGGCCAGGCCGGCCTCGTCGAGACCCTTGGCGATCATGGTGCCAAGCTGCTTGACGGCATTGTTCAGCGGTGCAGAGGGCATTTCCTCCGTACCGATCTCAAACAGGAAATCCTTAGCGTCTGCCATGGCTTACGCCACCTCGCCTTCCTGGTCGGCATTCTCGTTGATTCCGGCGACCTCGGCCATATAGGCCTCGCAGCACGCCTTGGCGACGGCGCGGACGCGCAGGATGTAGTTAGCACGCTCGACCGCGGACAGCGCACCGCGGGCATCGAGCAGGTTGAAGGCATGGCTGCACTTCATGACGCAGTCATATGCCGGCAGCGGCAGCTTGCGCTCAAGGCAGGAGTGGCACTCGGCCTCGTAGTCGTCAAACTTCTGACGCATCATCTCGACGTTGGCGACCTCAAAGTTATAAGCGCTGAACTCGCGCTCGTTCTCCAGGAACACGTCGCCGTAGGTCATCGGCGTGCCGTCGGGCAGGTAGCTCCACACCAGGTCGTAGACGGAGTTGACGCCCTGGGCGTACATGGCGATGCGCTCCAGGCCATAGGTGATCTCGACGGGCACAGGGTCGACCTCGATGCCGCCCACCTGCTGGAAGTACGTAAACTGCGTGACCTCCATGCCGTTGAGCCAGACCTCCCAGCCAAGGCCCCAGGCGCCCAGCGTCGGGCTCTCCCAGTCGTCCTCGACAAAACGGACGTCATGGTCGTTGGGGTCCAGGCCGATAGCGGCAAGAGACCCCAGGTAGAGCTCCTGGGCGTTGACCGGCGACGGCTTGATGAGCACCTGGAACTGATAGTAGTGCTGCATGCGGTTGGGATTCTCGCCGTAGCGGCCGTCGGCGGGACGGCGGCAGGGCTGAGCGTAGCAGGTGCGCCACTCGGCAGGACCGAGCGAGCGCAACGTGGTCGCGGTGTGGAAGGTACCGGCACCGACCTCGGAGTCATAGGGCTGCATAATGACGCAGCCCTGCTCGCCCCAGTACTGCTGGAGGCGCAGGATGATGTCTTGGAAGGAAAGCGATGAAGCGTTCATGCCTCTAATATCCCCTCGTCGAAACGATTACACGGTTAGGTTCTGTACTATAGCGGTTTTTAGTCGATAGTGCCGATGCGGTTGAGCGGCCAGTAGCGCACAAGCGCCACGGCGATCAAGTCAGAGCGATCGACGGGACCAAAGTAGCGCGAGTCGGCAGAATTTTCGCGGTTGTCGCCCATCACCCACACGCACCCGTCGGGAACGGTGTAGGGATAGCTTACCTGAGCGCCGGGAGCTTGGACCGAAAGCGGCCAGCTCATGCCGGTCGTATAGCCCTCGTCGAGCGCCTGGCCGTCAACGACCACCTTGCCGTCCTGAAGGTCGACCGTCTGGCCGGCCGTGGCAATAACACGCTTGACGAGAACATCGTGCTCGGAGGTGCCATCGGGGTTATGGAACACCACGATATCGCCTTGGTTGACGGGCTGGCCGAGCTCGAGGCTCACCTTTTGCGCCAGGATCTGGTCGCCGATCTCGATCGTGGACTCCATGGAGCCGGTGGGCACCACAAAGGGCTCGACCACAAACGAGCGAATCAGGAAGGTAGCGACGAGTGCGATCGCGACGACCAAGATCCACTCAAACGCACCCTTTAGCACGGAATGCTGCGAAGGAACCATTCTCACTCCTCGCTCTGCGAATACGACGCGTCCAGGATCTCTTGCGCGTATGCGCGCTCCTCGGGCGTAAGCCGCGCCGTCTCGATCAGGTCGGGACGCCAGCGGCAGGTGCGCTCGATGGCATTCTTACGGCGCCAGGCGTCAACCTTCGCATGGTCGCCGCTCACGAGCACCGGCGGCACACCCTCGCCGTTGAACTCGGCGGGACGGGTGTACTGCGCGTACTCGAGCAGGCCACCGTCCTCGGCAGTCGAGAACGACTCATCGACGTTGCTCATCTCGTCACCAAGGGCGCCGGGAATCAGGCGTACGACGGCATCGGCAACGACCATAGCGGGAAGTTCGCCGCCCGTGAGCACATAGTCGCCGATCGACAGGCGCTCGTCGGCATACGCATATGCACGTTCGTCGACGCCCTCGTAGCGGCTGCATACAAACAGCAGACGCTCGCTTTTGAGCAGGCGCTCGGCCACATGCTGCGTAAAGGGCTCGCCGCAGGGGGTAAAGAACACCACGGTGGGCTTGGGACCCTCGGAGCTGATGGCCTCGATGGCCTCGGCGATAGGCTCGACCTTCATGAGCATGCCCTGCCCGCCGCCGTACGGCTCGTCATCGACGGTACGATGGCGGTCGTGCGTCCAGTCACGCAGGTTATAGGCCTTAAAATCAAAAAGGCCGGCCTTGCGGGCGCGGCCCAAGATCGATGTGGACATGACGGGCTCAAACATCTCGGGAAAGACCGAAAGGGTCTCGATCAGCATGTTATCCTCCCTACTTGTCCATATCGATCAAACCGTCCATAACGCGGACGGAAATTGTCCCCTGATCGGGAAGATCGAGCACAACCTGCTCGATCACGGGAATCAGCACCTCGCCGTACCGATTGCCCTCGACAACCCAAACATCGTTGGCGGGCGTCGACATGATCTCGACGATCGTACCGAGCAAACCGAAGCGCTCGTCGACCACCTCGCGACCCATCAGGTCGGTATAGGCAGCGTCGAGCGAATCGAGCTCAAAATCGTCACGATTTGCCAGCACGTAGCATCCCGTGATGCCCTCGGCGGCCGTCAAGTCGTCAATGCCCTCAAACGAGACCAGATCGCCATCGCCCGTATCGGTGACGGATACGACCGTGCAAAAACGGTCGCGCTTGAGCGCCGGCGGCGTCAAGGCGACGCGCATACCCGGCGTCAATACAGAAGGAAGCCCCCGCAGCGGCTGCGCGAGGACCTCCCCCTTCCTTCCGTGCGGCTTGACCACACGGGCGATGTTTTTGTACTGGGACCTCAAGGTCCTAGCCCAGAACCTCTACCTCGACTGCAGTGTCGAGGCGAGCGGCCAGTGCACGGGCGAGCGTGCGAATGGCCTTGATGGTACGGCCACGACGGCCGATGACCTTAGCGACGTCATCCTCGGCAACAGAAACCTCAATCGTGGAGGCGTCGTCACCATCGATGACCTCGAGGCTCACGGAATCCGGGTCGTCGACGATCTGAACAACGAGATATTCGACGAGATCGGCGATGCGATCTGAGAGCATTGCCTCACCCTCGAGCTGTGCAGCGTCAACCTCAGGCACGATTTACTCCTCGGCGCCCTCAGCGGCCTCAGCGGCAGCCTTAGCGGCCTCGGCCTCTTTGGCGAGCTGCTTCTTGGACTTCTTGACGACGGTCTCGGTCTTCTCGCCCTCGTTGGCGGCCTTGACCAGAGCAGCGACAGCGTCGGTGAGCTGAGCGCCCTTGGACTGCCAGTCAGCGATCTTCTCGAGGTCGAGGTTGATGGTCTTGGGGGCGGTCATCGGGTTGTAGCGGCCAACCTCCTCGATGATACGACCGTCACGCGGGGCGCGGGAATCGGCGACGACGACACGGTAGTACGGACGCTTCTTAGCGCCGTGACGAGCAAGGCGAATCTTGACTGCCAAAGGAAACTCCTCCAACCAAGCAGCTTTAGGCTGCAACTACAAATAAACAGTTGAACATAATACGCCATCGACGCGGGCAGGTGAAGTCCGTGAGACCAACTTCTTCGGTGTAGTCGAAGGCAAATCCATATCTTAGACAAGAATTCTCGATTTGCAAGCACATACACGCACCCCACATGAGCTGCGCGGTATACTCATGCCATGAAAAGACGCGAACATACATACGGTTATGAGGATGCCATGGGCGTCACGCCGCCTCCCTGGACGGGTCCGGCGGTGGGCCTCATGGATCTCGATGCGTTTTTTGCGAGCGTGGAGATGCTCGATCATCCCGAGTGGCGCGGCAAGCCGCTCATCGTGGGCGGAGACGCCGATTCGCGCGGCGTCGTGTCCACGTGTTCGTATGAGGCACGTCGCTTTGGCGTGCACTCCGCCATGCCCTCGGCCGAGGCACGGCGCCTCTGTCCGCAGGCCATTTGGACGCATGGGCATTTCGATCGCTACCACGAGGTCAGCGCACAGGTCATGGCGATTCTCGCCGACGAGACCCCACGCGTAGAGCGCGTATCCATCGACGAGGCCTTTATCGATATCACGCCAGGTCGCTTTGCACCCGAGGACCCGTTGCTGATTGCGCGGCGTATAAGCGACCGCGTGGCGGCGCTGGGGGTGACCTGCTCCATTGGCGTGGGCTGCAACAAGACGGTCGCAAAGATCGCAAGCGAGCGGGATAAGCCGTTTGGGCTGACCATCGTGCGCCCCGGAACCGAGCAGCGCTTTTTGGCCGCGCTGCCGGTATCTGCCATGAGCGGCATCGGGCGCACTGCCGAGGAGCGGCTGCGCCGCATGCGCATCTACACGCTCGGCGAGCTATCACGTGCACCGGAATCCACCTTGGCCTCTATTTTTGGCGTCAACGGCGAACGCATGCGCCAGCGTGCGCTGGGACTCGAGGTTTCCGAAGTTACGAGCTTGGACGAAGGTCGCGAGGTCAAGTCGGTCAGCAATGAACGCACCTTTGCGAAAGATTTGACTGAGCGTGGGGACATCGAAGCGGCGATCGCGCTGTTGGGAGAGTCAGTGGGACGCCGCCTGCGCCGTCAGGGACTAACGGGCGCCACGGTGACGCTCAAACTCAAGTATTCGTATGGCAGCGGTCGCTCGGCACAGCGCCGGCTGCCGCATCCGACCGACGATGAGAACATCTTTGTGGCGGTGGCGCTCGAGCTACTCGATAACATCTGGCAGGAAGGCATGCATGTGCGCCTGGCGGGCATCGGCATGAGCGACTTTGACCATCAGGGCGGCATCCAGACCGACCTGTTCTGCGAAATCGACGACCGCGGAGCCCAATCCAGCGACCGTCGCGACCTCTCAGTCGCCATCGACGCCGTCCGAGACAAGTTCGGCGACACCGCCCTCTCCTTCGGCCGCCAATCCCGCTTCTCCTCCCAATGATTTTTCTGGGACGGGGATTAAAAAATCATTCTGGCGCTATCGATGCTTTTGATTATTTTGGGACGGGGATGAAATAATCATTTCAGGCCTCATTTCGACCTCTGAATAATATTTGTCCCGATTCCCGTAATGCGCGAAATCTGGGCAATCGTAAAGCCTCGATGTTTAAGCATTGCCAACAGACGATTCCGTTCTTGCTTCGGCAACGTCTTGAGCTGGTAGGGCTCAAGTGGAGCCAATAAAGCCTGTGCGACTTCCAAAGCATCCATATCGGAAACGTGTTTGCCTTCAGGCAAATAATACGAATTGGGCTTACCGTCTGTACTTGTAAGGTAAAACGCCTCCGACCCACCAAAAAGTTCGACAATATCACTGCAATCGCAGATTTCAGGCGTACCGAAATACTCGTGGAAGCTACTCCAACGATACATGGGTGCAGAAGATATGCCTGCCTTCGCAGGGTTGTCGTGAATGTAACGAACGCAACGGAGCAACTGCTCATCATCAGAAATAACAACACTCTTAAAACGTTCTTGAAAAACTGGCCCACGCCTGCCTGTCTTCAAATTAAATCGCATAGCATACGCTGTATCTATGGCGTGCATCGCAGCACTCATTTGGTTATCGGGGTCATCAAATAGCAGATGCACATGATTGTCCATCAAACACCAAGCAAGCAACCGAATATGGTCGGATATAAAACGCTGGCTCATCAGATTGAGGAAATAGTAGCGGTCGTCATCGTCCTCAAAGATCAGCTGGTCAGCACACCCTTTGACCATAACATGATAATGACCGAGTTCGGATAACACACGAGCAACGCGAGTCATCGAAGCCCTCCCTTCCGAGTCTGCAATAGCTACAGCATACAAAAGGAGGAAAAAGAAAAAACCGAACCGCCCAACAAAGATGAGCGGTTCGGTGAACGGTAGGAATGATTTTTTTATCCCCGTCCCAAAAAAATCATTTAGAGGAGGTCGAGGGGAAGCTGGGGGGCGTCGCCCCAGAGCTTTTCGAGGCGGTAGAACTCGCGCGCCTCGGGAGTGAAGACGTGGACGACAACCGAACCGTAGTCCATGAGCATCCAGGTCTTCTGCTCGCGGCCCTCGATGGAAAACGGGTGCTCGCCGCAAGCCTCGGCGACCTTCTCCTCAATCTCGTCGACAATCGAATCGACCTGGCGGTTGTTGGTGCCGGTAGTGAGAACAAAGTAGTCGCACACATCAGAAAGCTCAGTCAGGTCGAGCACCTGAACGTCCTCGCCTTTCTTGTCGTAGGCGGCCTGCGCGGCGGCGCGGGCGACATCCTCGGCGGCGACACCGCTCGCGGACAGCGAGGCGGCAGTGCGGTCGGACGTGGCAGCGAAACTCTTGTGCTCCACACCTTCAAGAATCTGCTCGTCGGTCATGGTCTCGTCGGCCATGGAATACCTCTTTCTAGACAGCCCGAGCTAGCGCAGCTGGGCGTAATGGTTGTAAATCGTAATAGCCGTGGGATAAAGATAACGCCCGGTCTGGATCACATAGACCAGACCCTGCGCAAAACAGGAGAAGAACAACTCGTCGAGCGAGGACTTCCCCACCATCTTGCGCAGCGCATGGGCATAATCGCCGTGGCGGTTGGGTTCGATGGCATCGGCCACAAAGACCACCATATCGAGCGGCGTCATGTCGCAAGCGCCCACGGTGTGACGGTCGACAGCCTGAAAGACCGCCGGCGACAGCTCGGGAAAAAGCTGCGGAAGCTCATAGGCGGCAACCGGGCCATGCAAAAGCGGCGTCGCGGCAGACGGAGAGCCGGCAATCTTAATGCCATAATGCAGAGCGCGCGTGACCAGCTCGTCGTCGGAGAGCACCTTATCCCAGTCATGGATCAGGCCGGCGGCAGCGGCATCAAAGCGGTCGACACCGTACACCTCGGCTAGGTGCAGCGCAGTCTCGGCAACCCCGAGCGAATGCACGTAACGCTTACGCTTATCCTTCATGCGCACATCGAGCAACTCGTGGATACGCGTCAAGAGCGCGCGTTCGTCGCCCTCAAACTGATCTTCTACCGACAACGTTCTCCCCCATCAATCAAAATCGTCTTGCCCAAGATCGGCATACAGGCCGCGTTTACGGATATAGCCGAGCACGGACTCGCTCGTAAGATAGCGCACGCTCATGCCGCGAGCAACCCGCTTGCGAATGTTGGTCGAGCTAATCGCCAGCGCCGGAATCTGGATATACCGCACGTCAAACGGCAGGCCCGATTCCTTAATCCGCGCCCGGGCCGTATCGATGTCAAAGCCGGGACGCGTCGCAGCAATAAAGGTTGCCAGTTCGGCAATCTCATCTGCATTGTGCCAGGTCACAATATCGATAATCGCATCGGCACCCGTAATAAAGTAAAGCTTCACCTGTGTCGGGTAAAACTCGCGAAGGGCACGCAGCGTATCGGCTGTGTAGGTGACACCGGCACGATCGATCTCGAAGCGGCTTGCCAAAAAGGCCGGGTTCGCGGCGGTCGCGAGGACCGTCATGGCATAACGGTCCTCAGCAGGCGTCACCGGTTTGTCGAGCTTGAAGGCAGGAGAGCCGGCCGGCATAAAGAGCACGGCATCCAAGTCAAGGGACTCACGCGCCTGCTCGGCAGTAACCAAGTGCCCGTAATGAATCGGGTCAAAGGTGCCGCCCATAATGCCAAGCCGAAACTCGTGCCCATCCTTGATGGGAAGTTCAGGCAATCCGATTCCACCGCGCAGCGACATGACTTACTCGCCCTCCGGGGTCTCAACGTCTTCCGCAGCAGCAGCGTCATCGGTGCCGTCAATGGCATCCACCGCGTCGACAGCCTCCAAGCTATCATCGGCGACGTCAACGAGCTCGACGGCGACGTCCTCGCTACCGTCCTCGAGCTCGTCCTCGTAATCCGAGAAGTCCTCGGCGCCCTCAAAGTCAAAGGCGCGCTGGCAAATGCGAACCTCGTCGCCGGCACGGCAGCCGGCCTTTTCGAGCGCATCGTCAACACCCATGCGGGAAAACTTATGCTGCAGGTAGATGACGGCTTCCTCGTTTTCCCAGTCGGTCTGGATAACCATGCGCTCGATGGCGCGGCCGACCACGCGGAAGGCGCCGGGCTCTTCCTGGACGATACGGAACCGCTTCTCGCGCTGGAGGCGGCGACGCTCCCACTCATCATCGCGAAGATCGACCGGCTCGTCAGAGACCGCCAGCTCGGCGCGAAGCTTAGCCACCTGCTCGCCCACGGCAAGCATCAGCGTGTTGAGACCGGCACCCGTCACAGCGGACACGGCAAAGAACATATGGCCATCGTCGAGCGCCGCACGCTTAAGGTCGGCAATCTTGTCGGCCGTGCCCGGCGCATCGCACTTGTTGGCGACGACGATCTGCGGGCGCTCCGAAAGCTCGGCACCATACTGCTCGAGCTCACGGTTAATAATGCGATAGTCCTCGACTGGATCGCGATCCTCAAATCCGCCCGTCATGTCAACGACATGCATGATCAAGGCCGTACGCTCAATGTGGCGCAGGAACTGATGGCCCAGGCCACGCCCCTCGCTCGCGCCCTCGATAAGACCCGGGACATCGGCGACGACATAGGAGTACTCGCCGGCTCGCACCATACCCAGATTAGGCACAAGCGTGGTGAAGGGGTAGTCGGCGATCTTGGGACGGGCAGCGCTCATGCGCGCGATGAGCGAGGACTTGCCCACCGAGGGAAAGCCCACAAGTGCGGCATCGGCCATAAGCTTCATCTCGAGCTCAATCCAGTGTTCCTCAGCAGGCTCGCCGAGCTGGGCAAAGGCCGGAGCGCGACGCACTGACGTCACAAAGTGGGTGTTGCCCAGACCGCCGGCACCACCGGGCGCCACGACAACGCGCTCACCGTCGTGCACCAGGTCGGCAATCTCGAACATCGGGGTCTGCGTCTCGGGGTCGAGCTCGCGAACTACGGTGCCCATGGGCACCTTGAGAATCAGGTCCTCGCCGCTCTTACCATTGCGACGAGCGCCCTGGCCATGCGTTCCGCGCTCAGCACGAAAGTGATGCTTAAAGCGGTAATCGATCAGCGAGGAAAGCTGAGCGTCGGCCTGAATGACGACGTTGCCGCCACGACCGCCGTCGCCGCCATCGGGGCCGCCCTTGGGAACAAATGCCTCGCGCCTAAACGACATGCATCCGGCTCCGCCGTCGCCGCCGCAAACGTTAATGCGGCTGATATCGGTGAACTGTGACAACAGAATCGCCTCCTACAAAAAAGAGGGAGACCCTTGAATCCTAAAACTCAAGTGCCTCCCACATATGTGCTCTATGAAGGGTGAATTACGCGTTCGCGAGCGGGCGTACGCTGACCCTGTGCTTGATACCCTTGTGGAACTCAACGGTACCGTCGACCAGCGCGAACAGCGTGTCGTCCTTGCCACGGCCAACGTTCTCACCCGGGTGGATGTGCGTGCCGTGCTGACGGACGAGAATCGTGCCCGTGGTTACCGTCTGGCCGGCATAGCGCTTCGTGCCAAGGCGCTGACCGCGGGAGTCACGGCCATTACGGGAGGAACCGAGTCCTTTTTTGTGTGCCATTGTGTATACCTACTCTTTCGTTACGAGTGTAATCTACTCGGCGACGGGAGCCTCGGCAACAGCCTCAGCCTCTGCCTTGACAGCCTTCTTGGCGCGGGAGGTAGCCTGAACCTTCACGATCTTCAGCTTGGTGAGCTGCTGACGGTGACCCTTCAGACGACGATAGCGCTTACGCTTGTGGAACTTGAAGACCAGCTGCTTCTCGCCCTTGAACTGCTCAACGATCTGAGCGGTAACCTTGGCCTTGGCCAGCTTGTCGGGATCGGTGACGATCTTCTTACCATCGTTGAGGAAGATAACCGGCAGGGTGATCTTATCGCCCTCATTGCCCTCGATCTTCTCGACGGTGATGACATCGTCGGTGGCGACCTTGTACTGCTTGCCGCCCGTGTTAACGATTGCGTACATGTTTACTTGCCCTTCATGCATCAGTTAGTGCAACAGCCGAATATAGTAGCAGGCGATAATACCCCCGTCAACGAGTATGTGGAGCAAATCCACAAGTTCGCACAGGTATGGGGCTGACGAGTCGGCCCTCGTCGTCCTCGCATGCTTGATTCTGACGCTCGACATCGTAGGAGCAGATGGTCACGAGGTCTTGCATACCGGTGGAAACGATAGGTGCATCGACGCCCGGGGTCAAGCCCTGCAACAAAACATCAGCGGCAGAAAGCAAAATTTCCGGACGCATGGACCCCTCGTTGTCGGCATGGGTGTCGAGCATGAGCACCAGATGGTCCGGGCGCTCCCCTGCCGTGAGCTCATAGCCCACCAGTGTGTGGTCAAGGTCTAGGCGCTTGCCCTTCTTACCGCGTGCGTAGTCGATGCCATGGCCCGCGCGCAGCGTATCGATAGCGCGACGCACCTCGTCGGCATCCACCGGTGCCTCAGGATCGAGATGCAGATCGATACGATAGGACAGACGCGTGAGTTGCGCCGTCAGCGCCGGCGTGCGCACGTCGATGTAGGCGGCCTCGATGGGGGCCAGATCGGCCGGAGAGGCAGCAGCCAGGCGCCCAAACGCCTCGTCGAGTGCAACGAACTCGGTCATAAACAGGTCATACCACTCGCAGGTCGACGACGTTCCCACCGGCAACGCCGACGAAAAGCCCACGCGCATGTGCGGGGAGAAACCCTGCGTCACGGCGTAGGGCAGCCCCGCGCGACGCACGATGCGCTCAATGGTATGAATCACTTCGAGATGGCCCAGGTACTTAAGACGGTCGCGCTTGCCATAGCGAACGCGAAGCCTAAAGAGCGTGGAGTTGTCGGTCAAGCGCTCACTCATGCGCGATCACCCACCAATACGTTCTTGGCATGGAGCGTGGGGCAGATTCCACAGCCGGTGCACGACGTGCGGGTGCAGTCGGGCGTCGTGACACCCTCCAGCGAGCGGCGGTACTCGCGCTCGAGAAAGCCGCGCGAGCAGCCGGGGCTCACGTGCTCCCAGGGCAGGCGCCAGTCCAGTTCGTAGGGCAGGTGCACGAGCTCGTTGAGGTCGATGGCGTTTTTGGCCGCCGCCTCTTTCCAGTTATCGAGCGAAAAATGCTCCACCCAGGCGTCAAAACGCGAGCCCGCACGCCAGGCGTCGATGATGACCGGCGTCATGTCACGGCCGGCGCGAGACAGCGCGGCCTCAACGAGCGAGGTCTCGGCATCGTGGTAGTGCACGCGTACGGCGCGGTTGCGCACGCTCGTGATGAGCAGCTTTTGGCGACGCTTGACGTCATCGTAATCGAGCTGCGGGCACCATTGGAACGGCGTGGCGGCCTTGGGGATAAACACCGACACCGAGATGGACACCGAGATGGAGCCGCGACGCGCCTTGGGAACCACGGAGCGGCCGAGCTCGAGCACATGGTCGGCCAGGTTGGCGATGGCCACGATATCCTCGTCGCGCTCGCCGGGAAGGCCCATCATAAAGTAGAGCTTCATGCGGTTCCAACCAGCCTCGAAGGCCGCCTTGGCCGCACGGTCCAAGTCCTCCTCGGTCACGTTCTTGTTGATGATGTCGCGCATGCGCTGACTGCCGGCTTCGGGGGCAAACGTCAGGCCGCCCTTCTTTTCGCCGGCGACCGACTCGGCCATATCCACGCCAAACGAATCCAGGCGCTGCGAGGGAATGGACACGCGAATGCCCGTATCTTCCAGACGGCGGTTAAGGCGACCGAGCACATCGCGGATGCAGGAGTGATCGGTGGTCGAAAGCGAGGTAAGCGACACCTCGTCATAGCCGGTCTTTTCCAGGCCCTGGATCACCGAGGACACAATCTGGTCGGCCGAGCGCTCGCGCACCGGGCGATAGGTCATGCCGGCCTGGCAAAAACGGCAGCCGCGGGCACAACCGCGCAGAATCTCGATCGACAGGCGGTCGTGAACGAGCTGCGCGTAGGGCACGCACGACTGCGACAACGGATTGGTAGCGCCAAAGTCCTCAACGACGCGCTTGTAGACCGCCGGTGGGACGTCCTTGCCTTCGCGCGGCACGGTGTAGCCATGCGGCGAGCAGGGCTCGTCATGGCGCACCTCGTAGAGCGACGGCACATAGGTGCCACCGACCGTCGCGAGCTGCTCGACAATCTGAGCGCGCGAGACGCCCTCGTCGCGCAAGCGGCGATGCAGCTGGCAAACCTCGAGCAGCGACTCCTCGCCCTCGCCAATGAGGATGGCATCGAAGAAGGCTGCATACGGCTCGGGGTTATAGACCGAGGGACCACCGGCAATGATGATGGGGTCGTCCTCGGTGCGGTCGGCCGCCAGCAGCGGAATGCCGGCTAGATCGAGGGCCTCGAGAAAGTTTGTCACGGCCATCTCATGCGGCACGTGCATGCCGACGATATCGAACGAGGCCACGGGTGCTGCGCCCTCGAGCGACAGCAGCGGGATACCAGCCTCGCGCATGGCATCGCCCATATCGGGCCACGGCACATAGCCGCGCTCGCAGGAAATGCCCTCGGCCTGATTGAGGATGTTGTACAGGATGGCAATACCCTGGTTGGGCAGGCCAACCTCGTACACATCCGGGTAAATCATGCAGCAACGATAGTCGGCATCGGCCTTGGAGAGCGTGCCCCACTCATGGTCGATATAGCGACTCGGCTTCTCGACCTTTGCGAGCAGGGGCTCAATCAAATGAAAACAGTCTTGGTACACAGCGCGCAAAAGAAACCCCTAAGCAGCGAGATCGGATGCGTCCTCAAAGGGACCCATGGGACGAGTAGCGCCGGCAACCGTGGTCACCAGGTCGCGAACGCGCGAGAACGTGGCGGCAGCCACCTCGTTGGCACGGCTGTAATCGATGTCGCGCTCATACAGCGAAACGAGCGCACGGCCCATACCATAGGTGCCCGCGGCGGCGGTCAGCGCCTTGACGACAAACCCGATATGCGGCGTCTGCTTTACCAGGGCGCGGGTGACGGCGCGGAGCACCAAGCCGCCGGCAAGCACGCCCGCGACCTCGTAGCCGCGCTCGGGCTTAATACCGCGTCCAAAGATGGCCGCGAGCTCAAAGAGCATGCCCACCTGCGCCAGCGCCATAACGGGATAATCGGCCCCCGGCAAAAACACCAGCGCACCCGTCGCCATATTGGTAAGCGCGCACGAGGTGATGATGCGGTTGGCGGCGGCGATACGCATAAAGGCAAAGTTCGCCGCAAAGGCTGTCTCCTTGTCCGTGCGGTCGAGAATCCAGCGAGCGAGCGTCTCGAGCAGATACGTCTTATCGGTAGCCGCCACCGCGCCGAGCATGGGCGTGGACTCCTGGATAAAAGGCACCTCGACAGCGGACTCGGCCAGCACGCACACGGGGGCGCCGGCAATCACAAGCTCCTGTACAGCGCTCTCCAGACGGTCGGATCCGCACGAAAGGACCAGCACCACGTCGGTATCGGTCTTGGGGACGATACGGTCCTCACCCAGGCGCTCAACGCGCACAATGCCAGACGTCGTCTGCGGCACGAAGGCATCGCGCACCGTCTCGACCAAAAAACGCGAGGCAGACGAATCGAGGTAGACGGACACGCGAACCGGCGTGTCGGAATCCTTCTTGGTGGTCGCGCCCATCTTAAAGACGCGGGTCAGCTTGTCCACGGGAATCTTCATAGCAAACCCCTCCAGCGGTTACGCGGCGCCCGAACGATGCCGCCATATGGATTGTACGATACCCACCGTCAGCAACTGGATCATCATCGAGGACGAACCGAAGCTAATGAACGGCAGCGGAATACCGGTAATCGGCATCATGCCGATGCACATGCCGATGTTCTCGAAGGTCTGGAATGCCCACATGCCGACGATACCCACGCATGACAAGCGTAGGAACAGAGACTCACACTTAAAGGCGACGCGAATCGTCGAGAACATGAGCAGCACGTACAGGCACAGCAGCAAAAAGGAGCCGCAGAAGCCAAAGGTCTCGGACAAAAAGGCAAAGACGAAGTCGGTGTGGAACTCGGGCAGAAAGCCACCGGCAGACTGCGTCGCATGGCCCAGACCTTTACCGAAAAAGCCACCCGATCCAACCGCGATGAGCGATTGCTGCAAGTTGTAGGCATCGTCCGAATCGGCATTATCGGGGTCGATAAAGACGGTCAGTCGGTTCATCTGGTACTGCTTGATCAAAACGTCATGGCCCAAAAGAGAATCGAGCACCGAATCGAGCGCCAGGATGAGCGCCACCAAACCCACGAGCAGAGCCAAGGTCGACAGCACCCATTCGCGGCGCGCACCGCTCATGCAGATCACAACGGCACCCGACACCAACACGACCAAGCCCGAACCCAGGTCGCCCATAGCGACGACGGCCAAAAACGGAACGGAAAGCATGCCGCAGAGCTTAATGTAGTCGCGGGCGGTATCGATGCGGCCGTTGTACTGCGAACCAAGCGTGGCGATAAAGAAGATCGTGATGAGCTTGGCGAGCTCGACCGGCTGGAAGGTAAGACCGATACCGGGAATCTTGATCCAGCCCGTCATGCCCAGACCGCCCGTATAGGACAGCCCCGGAATCTTGGGCGAGAAAATCACAATGAGGTCGATGACGAGCAGCGCCGTCGAGAAGTTAGAGATGCCGCGCAGATCGGTACGCCAGACGAGCACCGCAAGCACCGCACCGATGCCGATGCCCAACAGGTGGCGCGAAAATGAGGCGTCGGCCTTAAACTGCGATGCCGACCAAATGATGATGGCACCATAGGCAACGAGTGCCAAGGTTGCCAGCAGCACGCCGATGTGCACCTTCTGGCGAAACGTGCCGCGCGAGGCCGAAAGCTGCTTGTTGACACGGTCCAGGCTGCTGCGGGAACCGGTTTTAGTTGAGCGGAACAGGTCCGCCGGCGAAAAATCCATCGCAACCTCCTATCGAACCGAAGAATCGCCCGTGGCAGAAGATGTGTCGGGCTCGTCATAAATGGCACCGAGGACATCGCGCACGACGTGCAGCGCGGTATCGGAGCCACCACCGCCCTGTTCCAAGACAGTGACAATCACGTACTTGGGCTCATCGGCCGGCGCGTAGGCGCAAAACCACGCGTAATCGTCCTCGCCGCTCTTCTCGCCCGTGCCGGACTTGCCGTAGACCGTGGGGGTCAAGGAGTTAAAGTGTGCGGCGGTCGAAGTCGACGCCGAGTAAATCACATCGTGCATGCCGTTGCGGACCAGCGCAAGATCAGCATCGTTGTTAATTTGAGCCTCAAGGCGCTTCTTTTTGCCCTTGCCGTTGTACTTGTAGGCATCGCCGTCGCCATCACGCGAGACAGCAGACAAGAACACATGCGGCACATACTGTTTGCCGCCGTTGGCAAGGCCCATGTAGGCACACGCCATCTGCAGCGGCGTCACCAAAATGTCGCCCTGGCCGATAGCGATGTTAGTCATATCGCCGGCATTCCACTTGCGGTCCTCGGCCGAGGCGTCGGTAAAGTAGGACTCTTTCCACTTGGCGTCAGGAATGCGACCGGTGCCCTCACTTGGCAGATCGATGCCGCAGGTCTTGCCCAGGCCCCAACGGCGAAAGACCTCTTGCAGACCCTCGGGATGCTGGTCGTTGTAGAAAAACGCCTTACCCATATCGTAAAACACGGGGTCGCACGAGTTGGCGATACCGGATTGCAGCGTCATAGTGCCGTGACCGGAATGCAGCCAGCAGTACTTACCCCATGACTTGCCCAGGCCCGTCCAATAGCCCGTGCAGTTCGTGGTCTGGCCTGAGGTATAGGTTCCAAACTCAAGACCGGCCAGAGCCGAGAGCGGCTTGATGGTCGAAGCCGACATATACTGGCCGCTAATGGCGCGGTTGAGCAGCGGATGCGAACCCTTGTCGTCGTTGAGCTCGGTCCACACGTCGTTGGAAACGCCGCCGATGAACACCGACGGATCAAACTTGGGCTCGCTCGCCATACCCAGAATCTCACCATTGTTGGGATCGAGGCACACCACGGCGCCGTTGCCGGCATCGCTATGACCCGTGGTCTTGGCAAGCTCAATGGCATTCGCCAGAGCCGTCTCGCAGGCCTGTTGAATCTTAAGATCGAGCGTAAGCTTAATGTCAGAACCGGCCTTGGCGGGAACGGCGCCGGCTTGACCGGTCACGTTACCCGAGGCGTCAACTTTCACGGTCTGCTCACCACGAATGCCCTGCAGCAGATTTTCGTAGTAAATCTCTACGCCCGCCTGGCCCACAATATCGCCCGATTGATACGAGATCTGGCCAGCCGCGCTATCGCTGCCGTCCGACGACTTCCTGTTCTGCGCCTCGAGCTGCTCGGAGGTAATGGTGCCGGTATAGCCCAAGATATGGCAGGCGGTCTCGCCATACGGGTATTGGCGCTCGGTGCGCTCGGCGATCTTCACGCCGGGAAACTCACCGGCGTGCTCCTGAATGTAGGCGACAGTGGAGCGGCGCACGTCAGTCGCGATCGTATGCAGGCTCTGCGCGCCTTCGGAATTGTCCTGGATGTTGCGCAGCACCGCGATATACGGCATGCCGAGCACGTTGGCAAGATGACGCACCAGTACCTTGTCGTCGGCAAGGTCACGATAGGCGACGACGGCGAGCGAGGGGCGGTTTTGCACCAGCGCGACGCCGTTGCGGTCCAAGATGCGGCCACGAACGGCAGGCGTGGTAACGGTACGGGTCTGATTGCTCTTGGCCTGCTTGTCGTAGTAGTCCGACGAGACCATCTGCATGCCCCACAGCTTAACGGCAAGCGCGGCAAACATCGCACCCACGCCCGCGGTGAGGATGGAAAAGCGGCCCTTGAAGGCCGTAGCGGCCGTATTGCCCTCGCCCTCGGTGGCGCGCGGGGCCGTTCCGTGCTGCGTGTCGTAGGTAAAGCGGGAGTCGCCGCGGCGCATGATGACCAGCGCGACCACAATGGCCACGACCAGCACGATACCGGCGACAACAACCGTCAACTGGGAAGACATCTACAGACCTCCCCTATTTGAGCTTACGGGTCTTGGGCTTAAAGCGCATACCCGTCTGACGCCCACCGCGCGCGGAGAACCCATAGCCAGACTGCGGCGCGACGCCGGACATCAAAAACGGAACGGCGACCAGACCGGTCAGAATCGAGGACGGCAGGGCGTGTCCAAAGATCGCCACGACAAAACTCGATTCCAGTCCCATAAATAGCAAGATAATGCTGTAGATCACGTTAATGGCAAGCGCAAAGGCGCCCACCGTGATGCCGCGAGCGCTCGGGGTGCCGCCCGTCTGACCGGCGGCACTGTGTGTCAGGGCAAAGCTGCCCACTGTCAGCAACAGCGACATCACGCCCACCGGCACGGCTGCCGACAGGTCGTAGAACAGGCCACTGCAAAAACCGCAGATGACGGCCCGCGTGGGATCGCCCGAAAACACACTCAGGCACACCAGGATAATCATAAAGTTGACGCGACCGCCCGCGATGGAGATCTGCGGCGCCAAGCCCGCCTGCAGCAGGACGCAGACAATGGCGGCAATCGCAAAAGTGCGGGAGCCAGTCCCCTGTTCGTGTAGATCCATGGACATGCCTCCCTATTCGCTCGAACCCGAGTCAGTCGTGTCGGACGCATCGGAGCTTTCATCCGAGCTTTCGTCTTTGGACTTGGTGGCCGCATCGCGCGAGGTGCCCTGCGGCGTACTGTTGGCGCTGCTCACATCCTCGTCCGAAGCCGACTGCTCATCGGTCAGCGACGTAATGACCAGCACTTCCTCGTTGTTTTCGGCCGTTGTCTGGGCGCGCACGACGATGGTGTAGTACACATCGTTGGCAGACTTCTCCACCGACGAGACCGTACCGAGCGGCAGGCCCTTGGGGAATACGCCGCCGATGCCCGAGGTCACGATGATGTCGCCCACCTTCACGTCGGAATCGACACTCACGTGCTCCAGGCGCAGGGTACCGTCGGGCTGCCCCTGCAGCATACCCTGAGCGCGCGTATCCTGCACCATGGCGGACACGCCCGAGTTCTCATCACTAATCAGGCGGACGGTGGAGGTCTTGGCCGAAACCTCGATAATCTGACCGATAACACCGGCAGAACTCGTCACGGGCATGTTAATGGTAAGACCGTCGGCAGAGCCTTTGTCGATGGTAACGGTCGAGGTCCAGGCATCGCCCGACGCGCCGACAATGCGAGCCGCGGTGGACTTGAGGTTGTAGGTCGACTGCAGACCGACCAGGCTCTCGAGTCGCTCGGCGGTCTTTTGAGCCTCGGAGAGCTCAGCGACCTTTGACGTCAGGACCTCGTTTTGCTTCTTAAGCTCGTCGAGGGTGTCTTGCGAAGCCGTAAGGTTTGAGAACACGTTTCCGATTGCGTTAAAGGGCGCGGCCACAGCCGAGCCCACAAAACGCACCGGCGAGGTAATCGTCGTCACGCCCGAACGCACGGCATGAATCGGCCCCGCCTCGCCCTCGCGAATGTAAAACGTGAGCAGCAGCACCGAAATTACGCTGAAAACAATCAACGGGCGCATACCCGTTGATTGTCGCTTGGTATTCAGATTTGAAGAGAAACCCGAAGATCGTGCCAAATGGAATCCACCTTTTGGAAATTAAGCATTGGTCTGGACGAAGCCACCGTCAAACGCGTTGGCCTCGAGCACGCGGGCGCAGCCGTTGACGACGTTGTCGAGCGCCGTAGGGCTGACGTTGACCGAAACGCCGGTCTCGTCGCGCAGACGCACGTCGAGACCGCGCAGCAGCGCACCGCCACCGGTCAACAGGATGCCGTAGTACATAAGATCCGAGGCAAGATCGGGCGGCGTGGCGTCGAGGGCGTCCTTGACGGCCTTGGCCATCTCGTCGAGCGGCTTGTTGAGCGCGCGACGAATCTCCTCACTCTCGATGCGCACGGTCTTGGGCAGGCCCGTGATCACGTCGCGGCCGTTGACCTCGACGTCGAGCTCGTCCTTGAGCGGCACGGCAGAACCGACCTTGATCTTGATGTCCTCGGCCGTGCGCTCGCCGATAGCCAGGTTATAGGCATCGCGAACATGGGTAAGGATAGCCTGGTCGAACTCGTCACCGGCAATGCGGATGGACTGCGACACGACGATACCGCCCATGGCGATAACGGCGACCTCGGTGGTACCGCCACCGATATCGATGACCATGGAGCCAGTGGGCTCCTCGACAGGCAAGTCGGCGCCGATGGCAGCGGCCATGGGCTCCTCGATCAGGTATGCCTGGCGGGCACCGGCCTGGATCGTAGCCTCAAAAACGGCGCGCTTCTCGACCGACGTGACACCGGAGGGGACGCAGACGACAACGCGCGGACGCGGGGTCCACGGATAGCGCTTCTCGGACGCCTTGTCGATAAAATAGCGAAGCATGGCCTCGGTAACGTCAAAGTCGGCGATAACGCCGTCCTTAAGGGGACGAACGGCCACAATGTTACCGGGCGTACGGCCGAGCATGCGCTTTGCCTCGATACCGACAGCCAGGATGCGCTCATCGTTCTTGTCGATGGCGACAACGGAGGGCTCGCGAATGACGATGCCCTTGCCGCGCACGGAGACAAGCGTGTTGGCGGTGCCGAGGTCGATGGCAAGATCGCCCGCATAGCTACCGAAGAACATATCCATCAAAGAAAACAACGCAACTCCTGATGTGTTGGATGATTGCTGGAAAACTACTAGCCCATCATACTAGCGCAAGCCCGGCACCTCACTTGCGGTGAAGCACCGGGCAGCGCCAAATCTCATAAGGTCACTACTGGTTGTCAGCGGCCGAGAGATCGATGTCGAGCGAGGAGACGGCCCAACCGATATGGTTGTCGGAGCGCACGAACTTGACGGTGTACTCCTGCTCGCCGCCCTTGGACAGCGACGCCTTGACCTTGGCGGTGGTCTCGGTCATAGACTGGTCCATGCCCTCGATGGAGACGGTGGCGCCCTGCGGGATCGAGGAAACGATCATCGCCTTGGCGTCCTCGGACAGGCTGGAGGCCAGACAGGACTCAGCCTTGGCGGTATCGCCGTCACCGGCAGCCTGGAACAGGTCGGTGACAACAGACTCCTGCGAGGGGAAGCCCAGGCCGCGCGTGTAGGCGAAGCCAAGACCGCCTGCGGCAATGACGATCAGCAGAAGCAACACCAAGAAAACCTTGAGGCCCGTGTGGCGATGGCGACGACGGACCTTGGCCTCCTTGCGGTCCTGCTGAACCATCTCGGACTCGGACAGGGTGAAGAAGCCGGTGTCCGAGGGGTCGGGCATAAACTGACCGGTAGCACCCGTGGGGTCGAGCGGGTCGACGGCGGGAGCATCCATCGCGGGAGCCGGCGCCGTGGCCATGGCCGTCTGGGCCGAAAGCGCGGCGAGGGAATCGTGCACGCGGGCAAGCTCGTCGGCCTGCTCGGGCGTGAGCTGGTAGATGCCATCGGCGGTGGCGGCGTTAAAGGCATCGAGCGCGTCAGAGGGGCGACCGGCGGCAGAGAGCGCCTCGCCCATACCGGCGTTAAGCGCACGTGTGTCGTCGCGCGGACCGGCAAAGTCAATGGCCGTGCGGTAGGTCTCCACGGCGTCTGCCGGACGGCCGAGCTTAATGAAGCAGCGGCCAAGATCGCCGAGGGCGGCGGCGGGAGCCGGGTTGGCGCCATCGATGGCAGCCTGACGGAAGGCGGTGCCGGCATTGGCATAATCGCCCGACTGGAACAGGGCGTTGCCCAGACCCAGATAGGCCTTAAACGGCGTGGCATAGGATGCATCCTGCGTTGCAGCGGAGAAAGCCTGGGCTGCGGTCACATAGTCACCCACGGCAGCAAGCGCCTTGCCGCGGTTGGTAAGCAGCGCGCCGCGCTTGCCATAGGTACCGTCGTTAAGGGCGGCGGCGTAGGCCTCGGCGGCCTCGGCATACATGCCCAAGTGCATCAAGGCGTTGCCGCGCAGATGGTCGGCCTCGCCCATAATCTCACCGGGGGTCTTTGCCGCACCGAGCATCTGGGCGGCAGCGGAATAATCACCCGCGCGATAAGCGGCGCGGCCCTGTTGGATCAGCTGGCTATTCAAGGAAGTCCCCTTTACTCGTGAACGATCTCGACGTGGACGATCTCGTCGCCGGCACGCAGCTGCGAAATCACATCGAGGCCCTCGACCGTGGTGCCAAAGACGGTGTAGACGGAGTCGAGGTTATGCTGGGCGCCCAGGCAAAAGTAGAACTGCGAACCTGCGGAATCGGGATCCATGGAACGTGCCATGGCAAGCGCGCCGTCGACGTGGCTGTTACGCGGGTTGGTAGCGAACTCGCCCTTGATGCAGTAGCCGGGGCCGCCGGTACCGGGCATGCCGTCGGGGCCCTCAAGGCCGGCGGCGACATCGGCGCCGGACATATCGCGGGTATTGGGGTCGCCGCCCTGGATCACAAAACCGGGCACATAGCGATGGAACTTAAGGCCGTCGTAAAAACCCATCGTGGAAAGCTCGCAGAAGTTCGCCACGTGAATGGGGGCGCCCTCGCCGTCAAACTTGACCTTGATGGTGCCCTTCGACGTCTCGATCACCGCGCACTCATCGCCGACAAGCTGATACTCGGGCGTGTAGAGCTCTTTCTTAAAACCAAACATGTGGTTCCTTCCTCGTGCGTTTAAAGCATATTTGTACGAATTGTAGCAATAAGCACGGGCTTCCATCAATTGCGCACGCAGGTTATGCCGCCGGAGGGCAACAAATTACGAACGCTGCTGCGGCCTCCATGCGCTCACGTTGGCGTCGTACTGGTTAAGCGCGCTGTTGCCGCCTTGTGCGATGGGCGCCAAAATCTCACTCTGGTGAGCGCTCAGCGACTCACCGTCGGGAATGGATAGCGAGATGTCCCAGCTCTGGCAGATCACGTCGACGCGCTCGTACATCCACTCGGCAAGCTGCTTAAGGTGGGCGATATCGTCCACATAGACCGTATCGTCCTGGTACTTAAGGTTGTCGAGTTCGTCTTGCGTCTTTTTGATCTGATCGCGCAGGGCATAGGCGCCCTGCGACAGCTCCTGGCGCGTGGACAGGGGCGTGCGCAAATAGCCGCTGTTAAACGAATCGATAACCTCGCCGATCTGATCATTGTTGTACGACACAATGGTCTGGTACAGGCTGTCAAGCTTGGCGTAGAGCTGGTCATCGGTCAAGACCGTCTCTTCCTGCACCACCTCGGCAGCATCGTCCTGCTCGGCATCGTCCTCGGCCGCCTCGCCCTTCTGGCGCGTGGGGAAGGTGGTCTGAGCAGCCTGGCCAAACTGGTCGTAAAACCCGGGCATGACGCCCAGGGGGTCGGACGTCACAAACCAATAGGCACCGCCGCACACAGCCGCGAGCAGGGCTATGACAATAACCGGCTTGGGAATATGGCGCTTATGCTTGTGGTAGGCATCCTCGTCGGGATGCACCTTGCGCTTGGGCTTTTGCTTATTGGACAGTGCATCGTCGCGCAGGGAAACAGGCGTCGGCATGTCCACCTTGGGGATGCCAAAATCCTTGTCGAAGGCAGGTAGCACGCAGGTCTCGTTGGGATCGGCGGCGTCCGAAAGAACCGCGGCGGCAGACGCCGGCGCATGGGGCACCTCGGTATCGATCTGCTCCTGCGTCAAGCGCGGAAAGCCGGCCGTGCGACCTGCCGCCAGATCGGATGCGGCCGCGTCTTTGGAAAGGATGCCCGGGGCAGGGCGCCCGCACTTGGGACAGGTGCGATCATGCGGGGACAGGCGTGCGCCGCAACCATCGCAGAATACGAACTCGGTATGCTCGGGACCGTCGCCCGGACCAACGTATGCGTTGCAATAGGGGCAGAACGAGGCGCCGTCCTCTATGGTCTTAAGGCAATGCGGGCAGATCACGGCTTCCTCTTTTCGGAGCAATTCATACAGTCGAAGCTAGAGCATAGCATCGCCACGCCCCCACAGGGGCAAGGCACCAATTCAACATCGCCAGGGTAGTCTTTTTGGGGGGATGATTTTTCTGGGACGGGGGTTAAAAAATCATTAGGAACACAATAATTTTTTTACCCCCGTCCCAGAAAAATCATCCCCCGGGCGGCTGGGGCTAGGCCTTCTTTGCAGGCTTTTTCTTCTTGCTCGGCATCGAGACCTTAATGCCCTGAGCGGACTTGGTCACCCGCGAACGTTTGATGCTCGCACCTTTCTTTTTCTTGGGCTGGGCCTTTTCTACACTCTCGAGCGCGCGAACCTCGGCCTCGCGAGCGGTGCGCTCCTCACGGCGTTGCGCCATATCGGCGGCGACGCGCTTGGCAAAACGCTGGGCAGTTGAGCCCGTCGAGCTCACCTTACCGCCGCCGCGACCCAGACGGACGCGAACGCCACGGCCAAAGCCGGTGGCAGCATGGCGACGGCGCGGCTTAAGCGAGTCCATCATCGTGGCGAGCTTAAAGAACACCGTGCAGGTAAAGACGATGATCGCCAGCAAGATAACCGCCTCACCCGTCGACAGGTTGGCAATGGACAGCAGCTCAGGGAATCCGATAACGCCCACCAAGATGCCGACGACGACAAATACAAAGAGCACCACGCGCAAGGGAGTGAGCGGCTGCGAGATACGCCAGATCAGACTCACGCTCGCCGCACACGACGTAAGCAGGCACATGGTCGAAAGCGTGAGCTGGTTAAAGCCAAACACGCGCGCTACAAAGATATCGAGCGCCGCAGCCATTATGACCGCCAGCGACGCCGGCAGCGCACGCTTGAGCACGTTGGTCAAGAATGACCCCTTCACGCGGGCATTATTGGGCTCCAAACCCAGCACAAAGCCCGGCGCGCCGATGCAGAAGAAGTTGATGAGTGTCATCTGAATCGGCTCGAAGGGATATGGCGGAAACGCGATGCACAGCGCCGCCAAGCCCATCGAGAACAGCGTCTTGGTCAGAAACAGCGCCGCAGAGCGCTGCAGGTTGTTGATGGAGCGACGGCCCTCAGCCACCACGGCGGGCATCGAGGCAAAATCGTTGTCGACCAGCACGATTTCGGCCACGTTGCGCGCGGCATCGGAACCGGCGGCCATGGCCACGGAGCAGTCGGCCTCCTTGAGCGCCAGCACGTCGTTGACGCCGTCGCCCGTCATGGCAACGGTATGGTCGCGACGCTTGAGCGCCTGCACGAGTTCGCGCTTCTGCTGCGGGGTCACGCGACCAAATACGTGATAGCGGTCCACTGCCGCATCGATCTTGGACGGCGTATCGAGCGTCGTGGCGTCGACGTAGGCATCGGCCCCCGGGACGCCCACCACGCGCGCGATCGACGACACCGTGCGCGGGTCGTCGCCGCTGATCACGTTGAGGGTCACACCCTGCTCGTTAAAGTAGCCGATGGTCTCGGCAGCCGAGGTACGGATCTCGTCGCGAATGGTCACAAAGCCCACGGGCTCGGCCTCGCCCACCATATCGCCGTCGGGCGTAAAGCCGTCCACACGGGCCACCACAAGCACGCGGCAGGTGTCGGCAAGCTCGGCCACACGGTTCTCGACCTGCGCAAAGGCGCGCGCCGAAAGCACAAATTGCGCTGCGCCCATCACATAGGAGCCCTGCGCAAACGAGGCGCCGCTCCACTTTTTAGACGACGAGAACGGAATGACCGCCAGCGGCTCGGACACCTCGACCGGGCGGTCGGCGTAGTAGTTGAGCAGCGCCTGACAGGTCTCGTTGGCGTCTGCCGAGGTGGCACGCGCTACGTTGGCAAGCGCAAAATCGAGGACCGTGGTCTCGACGGGGACAGCTGCCTCGTCCGAGTCCGCGCCAAAGCCAACGCCCTCAACAGGCAGCGGGTAGGTACCCTCGACCTCCATACGGCCCGAGGTAATGGTGCCCGTCTTGTCCAGGCACAGCACGTCGACGCGCGCGAGCGTCTCGATACAGTAGAGCTGCTGCGCGAGTACCTTGCGGCGCGCCAGGCGCACCGTGGCGATGGCAAGCACCGACGAAGTCAGCAGCACCAGGCCCTGCGGAATCATGCCCAAAAGAGCGCCCACCGTAGACAGCAGCGCCGACGAAGGCACGCGACCGGCAAGCAGCTCGGAAAAACACCACGAAAGCGCGCTATCGCCCGGCGTACCGGCGGCATCCCACAGCTCGCTCACACTCGAGGCAAAGAGCGCCAGGCCGAGCGGAATCATAATGAGGCTCGCAAAGCGCACGATGGCGTTGAGCGCGTTCATGATCTCGGAATTGACCTTTTTGACGTACTTGGCCTCGTTGTTGATCTTGGCCACGTAGTTGTCGGCGCCAACATGGATCACGCGGGCGCGCAGCAGGCCCGAGTCGATAAAGCTGCCGCTCATGAGCTCGGAGCCGGGCTGCTTTTTGATGAGATCGCTCTCACCCGTCAGCAGGCTCTCGTTCACGAGTGCCTCACCCGACACCACCACGGCGTCGGCGGGAATCTGGTCGCCGCGCCCCAGGCGAATGATATCGTCGAGCACGATCTGGTCCAGGTCGAGCTCTACCTCGGCGCCGTCGCGCACCGCGATGGCCTTCTTAGAGGTGAGCAGCGTAAGCTTATCGACCATCCGCTTGGAGCGCATGGACTGGATGACGCCAATTGCCGTGTTCAAGAACACCACGAACAGGAACGTCAGGTTCTTAAACGAACCGGTCAGCAACACCAAAATCGCCAAGACCACGTTGATCAAGTTAAACAGCGTGCAGAGGTTCTCGATGATGAGCTCGCGGACCGACTTGGTCTTGAGTTCCATGTTGCGGTTGATCTTACCGGCGGCGATGCGCTCCTCGACCTCGGCGGTCGAGAGTCCGTGCTCGATATCCGTTGCTGCCATACCTTGTCCCATCACGTCGCGTCGGTATAAGAAAACCGCCCGGACCATGCGAGGTTCGGACGGTCTTACGTTCGAGGGTGCCCCATGTTGGATTCGAACCAACGGCCTTCTGCTCCGGAGGCAGACGCTCTAATCCCCTGAGCTAATAGGGCGAACGGTTGGCATTATACCCAAGTGCGCCACGGGCTAACAAAAGAATAGAAAAAGCTTTGCAATTACGTGGGAGACACGGCGCAGAGGCTCACCTTAGAACGCAAAAGTGAAACAATTAGTATAAACTCTCATGCACATATATAACGGCTCGCGATGCGGGCCGTTTTTGCAAGAGCTATCCATCGAGGTGAGAGGCACACCATGATTGCGATTTTAAAGCAGAGCGCCAGCGACGAGGCCGTCGGCCATATCGTCAGCTGGATTGAGAAGAAGGGTCTCAAGACCGACGTCTCGCGCGGCGAGAACGAGACCATCATCGGCCTGGTGGGCGATACGACCAAGATCGACCCGTTCTTGCTCGAGTCCATGGATGTCGTCGAGCGCGTGCAGCGCGTCTCCGAGCCCTTTAAGCGTGCCAACCGCAAGTTCCACCCTGAGGACTCCGTCATCGACTGCGGCCACGGCGTCAAGATCGGCGGCGACCAGTTCCAGGTCATCGCCGGACCCTGCTCCGTCGAGGGCGAAAACCTCATTCGCATCGCACGCCGCGTAAAGGCCGCCGGCGCCACGATGCTGCGCGGTGGCGCCTACAAGCCCCGCACCTCCCCTTACGCCTACCAGGGCATGGGTCCCGCCGGCCTGGACCTGCTATGCGAGGCATCCGCCGAGCTCGACATGCCGATCGTCACCGAGATCATGGACCCGCGCGACGTGCAGGTCTTCTTGGATAAGAAGATCGACGTCATGCAGATCGGCGCCCGCAACGCGCAGAACTTCCCCCTGCTCAAGGAGGTCGGCAAGACCAAGACCCCGGTCCTGCTCAAGCGCGGCATGTCCGGCACCGTCGACGAGTTGCTCATGGCTGCCGAGTACATCATGAGCGAGGGCAACGACAACGTCATCCTGTGCGAGCGCGGCATTCGCACCTTCGAGACCCGCACCCGCAACACCTTCGACCTCAACGCCGTGCCGGTGCTGCACCACCTATCGCACCTGCCCGTCGTCGCCGACCCCAGCCACGCCACCGGCTACACCCGCTATGTCGAGCCCATGGCGCTCGCCGCGACTGCCTGCGGCGCCAACGGTCTGGAGATCGAGGTCCACGACGACCCGAGCCACGCTTGGTCCGACGGTGCTCAGGCCCTCACCCCCGACCAGTTCGACGACACCATGCGCCGCATCCGCGCCATCCGCGAGGTCGTCTGCCAAGAGACCGTTCAGGAGTAACCCATGGGTACGGTGAGAAACGCACGCGTCAACCAGGGTGGACCCAAGTGCGCCGGCATCGTGGGCCTGGGCCTCATCGGCGGCAGCTTTGCCCGCGGCTATGCGCAGGCGGGCGTTCGCGTGCTTGCCTGGGACCCCGACGATGACGTGATGACGGCCGCCAGCATGGGTACCGTCGCCGGCGAGCTCAACGACGAGACGCTCGGCAAGTGCGACATCATCGTCCTTGCCTGCTATCCTAAAGGATGCATCGAGTGGCTCGAGGCCCACGCCCAGGCGCTCGCCGACGCCACCGACACCGAAGCCATCATGGGCCCCGTGGTAATCGACACCGTGGGCGTCAAGGGCATTGTGTGCGAGCGTGCCTTTGAGCTCGCACAAGAGCACGGCTTTTACTTTGTGGGCGCACACCCCATGGCGGGCACCCAGTTCTCGGGCTACGCGCACTCCCGCGCCGACTTGTTCCAGGGCGCACCGCTCGTGCTCGTTCCGCCTGCGGTAGACGATGCCCTTAAGCTGGAGCTCTTGGGCCAGGTGCGCGAGATGGTGCGTCCCTTGGGGTTTGGCAAGTTCAGCGTGACCACCGCCGCCGAGCACGACCGCGTGATCGCATTTACGAGCCAGCTCGCACACGTGGTGTCCAACGCCTACGTAAAGAGCCCCACCGCCCAGGTCCACCACGGCTTTTCAGCCGGTAGCTACCGCGACCTCACGCGCGTGGCACACCTCAACCCGCAGATGTGGTCCGAGCTCATGATTGACGACGCCGACGCTCTCGCCTTCGAGATCGACCATCTGATCGATTCGCTCGGCGCCTACAGCCGTGCGCTCAAGAACCGCGACCAGCGTTATCTTGAGAATCTCCTTGCCGAGGGCGATCGCATCAAGCGCGCACTCGACGACGAGAGCGCCCACTAGACCACCTATCACGCCAGGTCGAAAGGACCATAGCTTATGGCGATTACCATCGATATCGACACCGCACGCCCCTACCAGGTACACGTGGGCACGTTTTTGCTGGAGCAGGCAGGGCCACTCGTTCGCGCCACCGCCGGAGGCACCCGCGCCGTCATCGTGACGGACACCAACGTGGGCCCGCTCTACCAGATGCCCGTTAAGCAGAGCCTGGAGGCGTCAGGCTATGAGGTAAGCATTTGCACCTTCGAGGCCGGCGAGGTACACAAGCGCGCCGAGACCTACGTTGCCATTCTTGAGTTTGTAGCCGAGCACGAGCTTTCGCGCTCCGACGTGATCGTGGCGCTCGGCGGCGGCGTCGTGGGCGACGTGGCCGGCTTTGTGGCCGCCACCTACATGCGCGGCTGCAAGTTTGTGCAGATCCCCACGAGTCTGCTCGCTATGGTGGACTCGTCGGTGGGCGGCAAGACGGCCATCGACCTGGCTGCCGGCAAGAACCTAGCTGGCGCCTTTTGGCAGCCAAGTGTTGTCATCGCTGACGTGGGATGCCTTGCCACCCTCACGCCCGAGCAGTTCGCCGACGGCTGCGGCGAAGTCGTCAAGCACGCCGTGATCGCCGACCCCGAGCTCTTCGCCGAGCTGGAGAAGACCCCGCTCACGCTTGAGCTGCTGAACCGCGACGTGGCCCGCGTGGCGCTCATAATCGCCCGCAATATCGACATTAAGCGCGCCGTGGTCGTTGCCGACGAACGCGAGACCAACCAGCGCAAGCTCCTCAACTTTGGACACAGCGCCGGACATGCCGTCGAGGCCTGCGAGCACTTTGAGCTGGGACACGGCAACTGCGTGTCGATCGGCATGGGCATCATCACGCGTGCCGCAGCCCTGCACGGCATTTGCGATGCCGAGCTGCCCGGTCGCATCGAGGAGCTCTGCGCCCGTCATGGCCTCAAGACCCGCTGCGAGCTTTCGGCCGACGCCATCTTTGCCGAGGCGCTGCACGACAAAAAACGCGCCGGTGACACTATCGACCTGGTGATTCCGCACGGTATTGGCCGCTGCAGCATCGACCGCACGCCGCTTTCCACCTTCCATGATTTAATTGCCGAGGGCCTCGGCCAGAAGGGAGACGCATCCGCATGCTAGCCCGCATCACCCCCTCCCCGCTCAAGGGCACCGTTCCCGCCATTGCATCCAAGTCGATGGCGCACCGCCTCATCATCTGCGCCGCACTTGCCAACGGCGAGACGCACGTGACCTGCAACACGACCTGTGCCGATATCGAGGCCACGGTGCGCTGCCTCACAGCGCTGGGCGCCCGCATCGAGACCGTCGAGGATGGCTTCCAGGTCCATCCCACTATGAAGAGTATTGAGTTTGGCCTGCTCAAGGCACTTGCCGGCGGCACGCTCGACTGCGGCGAGAGCGGCTCCACGCTCCGCTTTATGCTGCCCGTCGCCTGCGCGCTGGGGGCAGAGGCAACCTTTGTGGGCCAGGGCCGTCTGGGCGCACGCCCCCTCTCCCCGCTCTCCGACGAGATCATTGCCGCCGGCTGCGACCTGCAGGGTCTGGGCGGCTTTCCGCTCAAGACAAGCGGCCGCATGCGCCCGGGCACCTTTATCCTGCCGGGCAACGTGAGCTCGCAGTACATCTCCGGCCTGCTGCTGGCGGCCCCGCTTTTGGCCCAGCCCTCCTGCGTGCAGGTGATCGGCCTTATCGAGAGCCGCCCCTATATCAACCTGACCATCCAGGCCATGAAGGCCTTTGGTGTCGAGGTCAACGTCGAGCGCATCCCCGCCAAGGACGGCCAGCCCGAGGTCACGAACTTCCGCGTGAACAGCGGCTCGTACCGCACGCCCGGCAGCGTAGCCGTCGAGGGCGACTGGTCCAACGCCGCCTTTTGGCTGTGTGCCGGCGCCATCGGCTCCGACCCCATCACCGTGGAAGGCGTGTCGCTGAGCTCTGCACAGGGCGACCGCAACGTGCTTGCCGCGCTCTCGCGCTTTGGCGCCCGCATCGTGCGCTCTACGAACGCCGCCACCGTGCAGTCCGACAAGCTCGCCGGCTTTGAGATGAGCGCACACGACATCCCCGACCTGGTGCCCGTAATCTCGGCCGTGGCATCGTTGGCGCAAGGCCGCACGTTCATCCGCGATTGCGCTCGCCTACGCATCAAGGAATCTGACCGCCTGGCCACCACCACCCGTGAGCTCACCGCGCTGGGCGCACAGGTGCGCATTGCCGGGGACGACCTCATCATCAAGGGTGTCGATGCCTTTACCGGCGGCGAAGTCGATTCGCACAACGACCACCGCATCGCCATGATGGCCGCCATCGCTGCAAGCCGTGCCACCGGCGAGGTCGTGATTCACGGCGCCGAGGCCGTCAATAAGTCCTATCCCGATTTCTTCGACCACTACCGCCTGCTGGGCGGCAAGGTCACGCTCGAGGAGGAATAGCATGTCCTCGACCTTTGGCAACGTTTTGCACTTAAGCATCTTTGGCCAGTCGCACTCCCCTGCTATCGGCTGCTCGCTCGACGGCATCCCCGCCGGTATCGCCGTTGACCAGGAGCAGCTGCAGGCCTTTTTGGACCGTCGCGCCCCCGGTCGCGACGAGACCGCAACCAAGCGCCGCGAGGCCGACGCCGCGCATATCATCGCCGGTGTGGTCGATGGGCACACCACTGGCGCACCCATCGCAGCGATCATTGAGAACACCAATACGCGCTCCAAGGACTATTCCGAACTGCGTCGCAAGCCCCGCCCCGGGCACGCGGACTTTCCGGCGCGCGTGAAGTACCACAACATGCACGATGTCGCTGGCGGCGGGCACTTCTCCGGCCGCCTGACGGCCCCCTTATGCATCGCCGGCGGTATTGCGCTGCAGGCACTCGAGGCCCGCGGCATTCGGGTCATGGCGCACGTCGCACAGATCGGCGGTATCTCCGACCTGCCGATGGACGACATGGTCTATCGCGAGGCCGACCGCAAGGCGATCCTTACGAACGATCTACCGTGCATTGACGCCGCCGCAGCCGGCCGCATGCGCGAGGAGATCCTAGCCGCGCGCGACGAACTCGACAGCATCGGCGGCATCGTGGAGTGCGGCATCTACGGCCTGCCCGCGGGCATCGGCGACCCCATGTTCGACGGTATCGAGAACCGCATCGCGCACATCGCCTTTGGTATTCCCGCCGTAAAGGGCGTGGAGTTTGGCATGGGCTTTGCCGTGGCCGCCATGCGCGGCAGCGAGAACAACGATCCGTATCGCATCGATGCCGAGAACGGCAAGATCGAAGTCGAGTCCAATAACGCCGGCGGCATCTTGGGCGGTATCTCCACCGGTGCACCCGTCATGTGGCGCATGGCCGTGAAGCCGACGCCCTCCATCGGCCGCGAGCAGCAGACCGTGGACATGGACGCCATGGAAAATGCCGAGCTCTCGGTCCACGGCCGCCACGATCCCTGCATCGTCCCGCGCGCCGTCCCCGTAGCCGAAGCAGCCGCCGCCCTCGCCATCTGGGACGCCCTCCTCGAGGACGCCGCTCAGCTCTAAAAATCTCCGGGGGGCCAACTCCGGCCCCCACGTCCGTCCCAGAAAAATCACCAACACGTGAAAGGGGCCTCCATGGACCTTGCCGATATTCGCCAGGCCATCGATGGCATCGACACCACCCTGCTCAACAGCTTTGTCGAGCGTATGGACATTGCCACCGAAGTCGCCAAATCCAAGATCGAGATGGGCAAGGCCGTCTTTGACCCCGCCCGCGAACGCTCCAAGCTCAACAATCTCGCCAGCCGCGCACCCGAGCGCTATGAGGCCCAGACCATCACTCTGTTCCGCCTCCTCATGAGCATGAGCAAGGCCGAGCAGCAGCGCTACATCAACGAGCTCAAGGGCATCACGGTGTCGCAAAAGGCCCGCGCCACGGCCGCAGTCTTTGACACGCCCTTCCCCCAGACGGCCACCGTCGCCTGCCAGGGCGTCGAAGGCGCCTACAGTCAGATCGCCGCGTGCAAGCTCTTCGACGTGCCCGATATCGCCTTCTTTGAGACCTTCGAGGGCGTTATGCGCGCCATACGCGACGGCTTCTGCGAGTTTGGCGTGTTGCCCATCGAAAACTCAACTGCCGGATCGGTCAACGCCGTCTACGACCTGCTTGCACAGTTCGACTTCCATATCGTGCGCTCGCTGCGCCTCAAGATCGATCACAACTTACTCGTCAAACCCGGCACCAAGCTCGCCGACGTGCGCGAGGTCTACAGCCACGGCCAAGCCATTGCCCAGTGCGCCGGCTTTATCGAGGGCCACGGCCTGCATGCCACCAAGTATCCCAACACGGCCATGTCGGCCGAGATGGTCGCCAACTCCGAACGCACCGACGTCGCCGCTATCGCCTCGCGCAGCTGTGCGGCACTCTACGGCTTGGAGGTGCTGGAGCCCAACATCCAGGACTCGGACAACAACTACACGCGCTTTGTCGTCATCAGCCGCGAGCCGCGCGTATACCCCGGCGCCAACCGCACCTCGCTCATGATCACCACGGCCAACGAGCCGGGCGCCCTCTACCGCGTGCTCGAGCGATTCTACGCGCTCAACATCAACCTCATCAAACTTGAGAGCCGCCCCATCCCCGGCCACGACTTTGAGTTTATGTTCTACTTTGACTTGGACTGCCCCTTTGGCAGCAAGGCCCTCGACGACCTGCTCGACTCGATCGACGACGTATGCGAGAGTTTCACCTACTTTGGCAGCTACACGGAGGTGCTCTAGATGACCGATACCGCCGCAACCCGTCCCTACGGCGTGCTGGGCCGCGTGCTGGGCCACAGCTACACCCCGACCATCTACAAAGAGCTCGCAGGCCTGGAGTACGCGCGTTTTGAGCGCGAGCCCGAGGATCTCGAGGCTTTTATGACGGGTGACGAGTGGGAGGGCACCAACGTGACCATCCCCTACAAGCGCGCCGTCATGGAATACCTGGACGAGTTGAGTCCGCTCGCCGAGCGCATGGGCAACGTCAACACCATCACGCGCCTGCCCGACGGCCGCCTGCGCGGCGACAACACCGACTACTTTGGCTTCCAATGCCTGGTCGAGGAGCTAGGCGTAGAGGTTGCCGGTAAGAAGGCCCTCGTGCTCGGCGCCACCGGCGGTGCCGGCACCACGGCCAGCATGGTGCTCGACGACCTGGGCGCCATCGTCGTACCCGTGGGTCGCACGAGCGAGGTCAATTACGACAACATCGCGCAGCAGTCCGATGCCGCGCTGCTCGTCAACTGCACGCCTGCCGGCATGTTCCCCCACTGCCCCGGTGCTCCCTGCACACTCGAAGGACTCGATGCGCTCGAGGGCGTCATCGACATCGTCTATAACCCTGCCCGCACGGGTCTGATGCTCGAGGCCGAGCGCCGCAGCATCCCCTGCATCGGCGGCCTGCTCATGCTTGTTGCCCAGGCGGCACAAGCTGTCGAGCGCTACACCGGCCAAGCCACCCCGCGCAAGCGCATCCTGGATGTGACGGAGCGGCTGTCCCACCGCGAGCAGAACATTGCCCTGATCGGCATGCCGGGTTCGGGCAAGACCCGTGTGGGCGAGCAGATCGCCCAGCTCACGGGTCGCGAGCACATCGACTTGGACGCCGCGCTTGAGGAGCGCCTGGGGATGCCCTGCGCCGACTTTATCGTCGAGCGCGGCGAGGCAGCCTTCCGCGAGCAGGAGACGGCGGAGCTGGCCGACATCTCCAAGCGCAGCGGCCTGGTGCTTTCCACGGGCGGCGGCGTGGCCACACGCGACGAGAACTACCCGCTGCTGCACCAGAACAGCCAGATCGTGATGCTCAACCGCAAGCTCGACGAACTCGCCCATAAGGGTCGCCCCATCACCGCCCGCGATGGCATCGATAAGCTCGCCGAGCAGCGCATGCCGCGCTACCGCGCCTGGGCCGACTACATCATCGACTCACGCGACTGCGCCGCCAACACCGCCCGCGCCGTCCTCGACACCCTCCCACCCGCTCTCTAACAAAAACCACCACAAAGGGGACAGGCACCTTTGTGGTGGTTTTTCATTCCGCCTCACCGCCCGCCTAACCACAAAGGAAGCAACCATGAAAGCACTCGTCATCAACGGCCCAAACCTCAACATGCTCGGCATTCGCGAGCCGGGCATCTACGGCAGCGACAACTACGACCGCCTGGTCCAGATCTGCCAGGAGGCAGGCGCCGCGCAGGGCTTTGACGAGGTCGAAGTCTTCCAGTCCAACCACGAGGGCAGCATCGTCGACAAGATCCAGGAGGCATACGGCAAGGTCGACGGCATCGTCATCAACCCGGCTGCCTATACGCATACGAGCGTGGCGATCCTCGACGCGCTCAAGGCCGTCGCCATCCCGGCTGTGGAGGTCCACATTAGCGCCGTCGAGACCCGCGAGGACTTCCGTCAGGTGAGCTACGCCCGCCTAGCATGCTTTGCCACCATCACCGGCGAAGGCCTGCAGGGGTATGCGCACGCTCTGGAGCTGCTGAGGGAGCGTCTCAAATAGTAAGGCTGCAACACTGCAGATAATTAGAAACAGTGGGGAGGACCAAGTTGGTCCTCCCCACTGTCGTTACGCCTTCTTAATCACGTACGCCAATCCAATATCGCAGGCACAGCGCACAATCGATGCGAAGAGCCACGATGCCGGCAGTGTCATAAGCAGAGGCATGGTCTGCCAAGGGATAAACCAATCAACCGCATGGATTGCGAAGATGGCAAGGCTAGCCTGCCCACAAAACACGAGTCCTCGCCCAAAAGCCCCCAAAATCGGCATGGCCTTCATCTTTTCAATCGCCATAGAAACCCAGCACACGCAGTAACTGCCAGCGAGAGCGGCAATCGTGGCAATGACAAAGCCATCCACGCGGCGGCTCGAGAGCTCAAGTCCGCTCAAAGCCGCGAAAGTAAGCCAAACAACATCGAAGCCAATAAACAGCAGTGGCTTGTCCACGCTCGGCTCCAGCCCCCTATGACGAACCGTATAGCCAGCCCACATCAACAGGACGATATAGCAGCTCAGATCCAGATCGAGCGGCAGGTAAACACCCAAAAGGCGAGACACGCTCAGCCCGCAGAAGGCAATTACGGCACAGGCGGCGCCCTGGTAAACAACTCCAACCTCGCGTCCATCAAACAACAGCATCAGAGCATTAAACAGCAACCGTGACGTAAACAGCGCCGCCAGAAACCATGCCATGCCGACGGCGGCAACGCCAAGCCCAGGCACATCAACGCCAGAGGCAAACACAATCGTCTCAAGTCCCGCAACCAGCGTACCGCCCGTCAAAGGAGCGCCGCTCATCAAAAACGTCGGTACCTGCCACGCCAACGCAAGAACCAGATATGGCACTAGAAGACGCGGCACCGATCCGCTCAGCAGCTCACGCCACGGCTTAGGCCTGAATGTGTACCCGGCAAGAAAAAAGAACACCGGCATATGAAAAGAGAAAATTGCATGTCGCAAAGGAGAAGGATTTGGAACAGTGTGCCCCACAATGACCAGAATAATTGCAATGCCCTTAGCAATATCAATCCAATCGAGCCTTTTACTGCTCATAGCACGCCCTTCAAAACTGCAGCAACAAGAAAAAAGCCCAGACCACCAAGCGGTCTGGGCTTAATAAACGATGGTGCTCCATGGCGGATTCGAACCGTCGACCTTGGGATTAGAAGTCCCCTGCTCTATCCAACTGAGCTAATGGAGCAAATGACCGCACGCCCAGCCAAGCAACTCAGCCAAGCGCAAGTAATTATAACCTAGTTGAACTGCTCGCGGTACGCCTTGCAGACCTCATCAACCGGGCCGTCCATGCGAAGGTCACCCTTCTCAATCCAAACGGCACGCTGGCAAATGCGCTCAACCTGGTCCATGGAATGCGAAACAAAAAGAACCGTCACGTCACCGCTCTGGATAAAGTGTTGAATTCGCGCCTCGCACTTTTGCTGGAAGAACACGTCACCGACGGACAGCGTCTCGTCAACGATCAGGATATCGGGCTCGGTGATCGTCGCGATTGCAAAGGCAATGCGTGCAACCATGCCCGAGGAGAAATTCTTTAACGGCATGTCGACAAAGTTCTGAAGCTCAGCGAACTCAATAATGCCGTCAAAGTTGGCATCGATGAACTCCTTGGTATATCCGAGCAGAGCGCCGTTCAGATAGATGTTCTCACGGGCAGTCAACTCAGGATCAAAGCCGGCACCAAGCTCAATCAATGGTGCGATATTACCGTGAACCTTAACGCTGCCCTCACTAGGCTCAAGCACGCCGGCGATGATCTTGAGCATCGTAGACTTACCGGAACCATTGGTACCAACCAGACCGACAACTTCGCCGCGATGAATATCGAACGAGATATGCTTAAGTGCCCGAAACTCTTCAAAGAACAGCTCGTGCTTGGCAAGCTTAATAAAGTACTCCTTGAGGTTGGTCAGCGACTCGGACGCCATGTTAAAGATCATGGTGACGTCGTCGACCTCGACAGCCAGAGGCTGCTCGCTGTAATCAACAACAGATTCAGTCATCACAGCACTCCTTAGATGTAGAGGATAAATTTGCGCTCAGATTTATGGAACACAGTGTAGCCAATAACAAGCGCAAGGACCGCCCAAGCGACGCACATGCCAAACGTCACAAGCGAGGGCGTCGTCTGGAACAGGAAGATATCGCGCATAAACTGCAGGTAGTTGTACATGGGGTTCGCATACATCAAGATACGCACGAGATGCGGCATTTGCGCAATATAGTCAGTCGTCCAGAAGATGGGCGTAATGTAGGTCCATGCCGTAATGACAACGCTCCACAGATGCATGACATCGCGGAAGAAAACCGTAAGGGCAGAGAGCATCATGCCCAGGCCCATGCAGAAGCACATAAGCAGCAGCAGGCAGACAGGCAGCAAAATGAGATGCCAAGAAGGCATAACGCGGAACCACAGCATAACGATGGCGACGGCGACCAGCGAGAAGGCAAAGTTGACCAGCGAGAAGAGCACCTTCTGCACCGGGAAGACCCAGCGGTGCACCTTAACCTTCTTGAGCAGAGGGGCAGCGCCAACGATCGACGTCAGGGCCTGGTTCGTAGACTCTGACATGACGGCAAAGGTAACGTTACCCACGATCAAGTACAGCGGGTACATCTCGGGCGTCATTGAGCCATTGCGGCCCTGGCCAAAAATCGTCGAGAACACGATGGCCATGACAATCATCATCAGCAACGGATTGAGCACCGACCATGCGACGCCCAGAACGCTACGGCGATACTTGATCTTAAAATCCTTGGTAACCAGCTGGCGAAGGATAAACGCATCCTTCTCAAATTCATTCTTAGCAAACGTCGCAGGCAGACTGCGAGTTTCTTGTTGCTTTGTCTGATCCGACACGGATGCAACTCCTTTACTCGTAATCGTTGACAAACGAACAGTATAGACCCGCCCTCAACGCCATAAGGCGGCGTTGCGAAACTGGAAAACTATCCCACAACATCGTTTTCGGAACGTCTTCCATCAGACAGCATGCCGCGAGCGACCACCACAATCACAACAGGGAGACCAAATTGAGCAGCCACGATATAACGAGGCCAATACCAAATAGGACTGGCAATAAAGAGCGTTCCGTACAACAACAAAAAGGGCAAAAGCGGCAAAACAAGTCTTGCGCGACCACATGACACCAACAGTGCTGCCGAAAACATGAGCAACCAAAAGACAACGGCGCCAGAAATAGACCAAGCGCTCAGTCCAATCGCCACATCAACATCATCGCCGAGGGGCACAAGCAAGTTGCGAAATGTAACTCCCGTAGAAGCCTTTGCGTCGGCCACAAGGTTATACGGAACACCCATGTGAAAGTTTTCGGGAAGGCCGTCGGCACCCATTACGTTTGGGGCCCAAAAACCAAACGTCTGCAGCTCCCACGCCTCAAAGTATATCGATGGGTTACGCGAAAGCATCGAGGCCCAATGAGCCCAGAATCCATCCTTTAAATGGTCCGAATTAAAGTCATCGTTCCATTTAAGCGGATCGATAATACTGGGGTGGTAAACCCCTTTGTAACGATCAAGCGGAAGCAGCTCGTTCATATAAGAACGGTCGGACTCGGACATATCGCCATCGAGCGCGGCAACGCGAGCCATCTGAGCAAGCGGAATACCCACTGACTCAACATCCTCCGATGGAACAACGCCCATAGCCGAGTACACGGGCCCCGTAATAACCAAGCATGTGACAAGCGCAAATCCAAGAGATACGGCCAAACGAGAGGCAGACTTCATCGGGGCAATGCAGCCGAGTCGGTCCAAAGCTACAGCTATCGCAAGCACCACGAATAGCGCAGCGCAAATATACAAACCGTTATTCCGTAGAAGCATAACGCCCAACGCTAGGGCACCAAAAACGAGCAAACGCAACGCGCTCGACCGGGAATCCTTTCCCGTGACGGCATCGGCAAGCATGGTCACCATCAAGACAAGACAGCAGGAAAACAACGGGTCTTTCCAAAGCGCCACAGAATAAAGAGCGCGATACCGTGACAAGCCAAAATAGACTACGAGCAGCCAAGACCAGCGAGAGGAGACCCCCAAGCGGGAAGTCACCCAAATTGAAAGATAGCCAAACGTGCTGGCAACACAGGCCATCTGAAGCACCGTTAGCAAGGCAACGCCCACCGAAGGGCTCATCCCCATGAGGCCTGCAATTTTGATACAAGCAGCCATCATCATGGTGAATGCAACCGGATGATGGTTGCTCAATGGGTTCCACCCCATAATCTGAGCGAACGACGAGAAGGTATCCCCAAAAAACAGGCCGGGACAATACCTCAGGAAGAACGGGAGATACAAAAGAAATATCACTAGAGCACGGACCGCAACAGATAGGAGTCGAATGGACGAGTCACCATCATTAGTCCGCAGCGAGTCATTGCAGAAAACACAGCAGCGGCAACGACAAGACAGCTGAACAAGCACCGACAAGACCCAAAAGACCAGCGCCGACATCACCCAAAAAGCAACAGAATCAATCGCGGAATATGGCTCAATAT